>Ga0181516_10000897_pt1 | contig 24499 bp, 25 predicted proteins | sample PEATcosm2014_Bin_25_FD_121104 | JGI IMG/M metagenome (GOLD analysis project Ga0181516, IMG submission 121104) | Peatland microbial communities from MTU Mesocosm Facility, Houghton, MI, USA - PEATcosm2014_Bin01_10_metaG | ecosystem: Environmental > Terrestrial > Soil > Wetlands > Peat | place... | reverse complement strand
TCCAACGTTGCCGTTGCCTGCTTTGGCTTTTCTGTGTGGACGGTAATTGCGTATCCATCCGGGTCACGGAAGGCGAAGAATCTCCCAAACGGTCCATCGGCAGGAGGGAGAAGGATGGGTACGGCACCATATCGATGAGTTCATTTGAGCAGTCGGCTCTATGCGGAATGCATATTCTGGGCACACCGTTGAAGCATGGACCGTAGTGTACCGATCTCCTTAGCAGTAAAACCGACTGTCATGCGCTTCTCCACATGATCGATTGCTTCGCGTGCGCTTGCCAGCACCTCAGCGCCTTTTTGCGTCAACTCACTTTGCATGATTCGTCCGTGTGTCTGGTGAGGAGTTCGATGCAAGAGCCTCATCTTTTCTAGGTTGGCCACGATCCCCAGCATGCTCTGTGCTGAGACAAAGGCCCCACGTGCAAGGGAGGCATTTGAAACGCCCGGTTGCTGCTGAACTGCTGATAAAACGTTGAACTGTGCCGTGGTCACACCTAGATGGCTGAGCTGGTCATCCATGCTCGTCCGGAGTGCGTGTTGTGCTCGCTTGAGCACGTATCCTAGCCGATCCGCCATCGGATGTTCTGGTGCCATGTTCGTCGATGTGCCCTTCACGTTTGACATGTAAGGGTCCTTACATATTATCAGGCTCATGACAACGTCCAAAAAGCACAAGACAGCCACAAAAGCGGTCGCAGAGGTGACACACAAGAGCCAGGATTCGCCTCAGGTTGGTGTGTGTGCTCGGGTTATACCCCATAGCGAGAGACGGGGTCACACCATAGTATCAGCGATATGAATAAATGGCAGACTAATTCTGCCATCACGTCGGAGGGAATGCGCACAAAGAGAGGGCTAAATATATGACATCAACAATATCACCAGATAAGAGTAAGCATGCACAGCATAAGGCCACCACCACGGGTAAACTGATTGGGCCTGACTTTATATCGCTCCAAGTCCGGGACCTTGAAGCCTCTAAACTCTTTTACACAAAACATCTGGGCCTTTCACTCGCAGATCGCAGCCCGCCTGGCGCTGTTATATTTGAGACTACGCCAATTCCATTTGCGATCCGGACCCCGATGATTGACCTATCCGCGTCCGAGCGACTAGGCTGGGGCGTATCAATCTGGCTTGCGTGCGACGACGCAGACTCATTCCACGAACGACTAAAGATTGCTGGAGTCACTATACTCTCTCCGCTTAAAGATGGGCCCTTCGGACGCTTTTTCACGTTCCAAGATCCCGACGGATATGCGGTTACGCTTCACACCAAAACGGCTCATACGGCAAAGGCGTAAATGCTATGGACAAGGATCAAATGCCGACGCGCCGGTCGACTGCCGTCGATTTCGATTCAAGCGCGTCTGGTTGGGCCCAGAACCCGACAAATATGAAAGAACCTAATCAGGTTATTGTTGTTTCTGCCGGCGATAGCCTCACACGTGCCACATTTAGTAGCGATTATTTATCTACGCTGCGAAAAAGATTAAAGGGTCAGCATTATGAATTTGTTAATGCAGGGCACAATGGAGATGCATCAGAAAATCTTTTGAAGAGAATTGATAAAGATGTTTTAGCCCGTGATCCCGACTTTATTACGATACTAATTGGTGCAAATGACGCGAGAAAAGATACCGCATTAAGACGTGCGCTTGAAGCCTATAGGCGTAATATAGAGGAGATAGTTCTTAAAATAAGAAATAAGACAAATGCCGCGGTTGCACTCATTTCTTTGGCCCCGTTAGGGGAAAACCCAAATAGCGAGAAGAATAAAACAGTAGAACAATATAACGCCGTTTTAAAGGATATTGCCGCTAAGCACAATTTAGGGTATCTGCCATTATTTGAAAAACTTATACCAATTATTTTTGATAAAAGACCCGCAGATACATCCGCCTTTAAATTAAGTCTAGCATCTGCACTCATCAAATCTGCATTTCAAAAGTATATCCTTAGAAGGGACTGGAATGCGATTTCAGCTAGTAATGGATATAGTATTCTAACCGACGGAATTCATATAAACGACAAAGCTGGTGGTATCTTGGCTGATTTAATTCGGGAATGGCTTATACATATTGGGAGGAAGTAAGCATAAAGTAACCCTCGATCTGCCGGGAGTTAATTGGGCGCTGCGCAGCATTAGCGTCTGAGGGGAACGAGGCGTTTTTAGAATATCGGCTGACCGAGATGGTCAGAAGCAAGGCCCATCCTTTCTCGCGAAACCTTCAAAGGCCCATGCGGGGAGAATCGATGATGTGGAGAAGCGCATGACAGTCGGTTTTACTGCTAAGGAGATCGGTATACTACGGTCCATGCTTCAACGGTGTGCCCAGAATATGCATTCCGCATAGAGTCCATTTCGAAGGCGCAGGTGCGCGACGACGATGTGATCCGGCCCTTGGAAAGAGCGTATTCGCAGCGCGGAGGCTTGGCGATTTTGTTCGGCAATTTGGCTCCGAATGGCGCGGTGGTTACGGCGGCCGGAGTCGCTCCGTCGATGATGACCTTCCGCGGACCAGCGGTGATATTCGAGTCCGAGGAAGAGGCACGAATTGGAATCCTGGTCGGCAAGGTGAAGGCAGGCGATGTCGTCGTGATTCGCTACGAAGGCCCCCAGGGTGGCCCGGGCATGCAGGAGATGCTCGCACCTACAGCCGCTCTGGCAGGCCGCGGCTTGGCGGACGTTGTGGCCTTGATCACCGTGTCGATGGAACCATAAGTTAGCCAACTTGGCTGCCTCTTGCTTCCGAACATTGGTTGGCCAACTACTGCTTCTCATTTCTTAACACATTGATGAAGTGAATATTAGATACATCCGAAGTAGAATGTATCACCGGTATCGATCGACAACGCGCAAAAATTCATTCGTCCGGACGGTCGCACACACTTGATAGATTAGCCCTCCCACGAACCTCAGTTAACGGCTGCGAATTGACCCGAGCGATCAGGTAATTTGCAGATCCTGAATTCGCCTTTCAGACCACGTCCAAGCGCAAGCCTGAAGATCATATGGACCTCGGCGGCGGGAAGCAGGCTAATGAAGCGCGCTGAGATTTCATAATTTCCTGTTCTCTCATCGATCAACGGAAAGGACCAATTGATGAGATCTGGCAATCCTCCGAGTGCAGTGGAATTGAGTTCCTCCAAAATAAGTTCTTCCCTCAAACAAGCATTGTTAGGTCGTGCTTGGCTGGAAAACCCTCGTTCATCGTGAACTGAGCGGACAAAGCAGATTTCATAGTGCATAGTGCTTTAAGATGGCACTTAGAGATAAGCCTTGGGGTGCATTCGCGCCAAGCGACTGTGTTGCTGCGCTCGTTCAAGTTCGCAGGTGGTTCCAGCGGCACTTCCAACCTTCGGTTGAAATATTGCACGTGAGTGACACATTCTGCTCTATTGGCGAACCGAGACCACCATGGATATTAAAGATGAACCGAAGCCTAGTCCCTCCCTCAGAATCGATCCCAACGTGATCGCATTCATGTCAAGCATTGGCATTCGGCTCGTGGGTCGGGACCCGGCCCAAGTAGGCCTGATAATTTGGAGACGGGAACCAATGATTCAGGGTGAGGAACTGGAATACGATTTTTCGACGCGGGAGGGAATCGAGTTTGGCAGCTAGTTTCACATGGAGCTTGCTGACGCAATCCATGAAGGCGGGTTTTTCGAGGGTCAGGAGATGCTCCAATCTCAGCTCGCGAAGCTCCTTAGCCCTCCCCGCGCATCTTGAGGTTTCGACCTGTTATGCCCGGGATCTAGGCGATCTCTGCTCTTACAAATTCAAACTGCTGACCCATTTACTGCACCTCGTAAATCTCAACAAGGGCAACGCCGGTTGAACTGTTAACACCTGAGATTTCCGCAGTGTACGCGCCGGCCGGCAGATTTTCATAAAGGGCGCTGTCGGCACTTCCCGACGCAAAGCTGAACGCCCCGACGGAAGATCCAACGCTCGTGATCTGGGAAGGATTGGAATTTGTACCCCATCCCGTATTCGTCGCTATGGTCGTCTGGCCACTAACCACGCTGAGGGTGGGTTCGGCCAATACATTAGTGACCCCATACTGAGTCAGGCTAGGCCCGTCGCCCCGTATGAGCAATTGCTCAGAGCCGCCTCCGGAAATAACGAAGCCCGCTATCATTATATTGCCGCCTGTGCCGACCTGTGCGCGTGTGGAAATGTTCGTTAAACGCGTGCCCGTTGTAGAAACTTCATAAATTTCAGCCAATGCGACCCCAGTCGTGTTGTTTGCGCCAGAGACCTCCACAGTATATGTCCCGGCAGGCAGGCTAACAATTAGGGCACTATCCGCGCTGCCTTGAGTGAATGCGAATGCGCCGACAGAAGCCGCCGTGCTTGCAATTAAGGTCGGATTTGGGTTGGTGCCCCATCCGGTGTTAGTTGCAATAACCGTCTGGCCGTTGAGGACGCTTAGGACGGGTTGCGCCAAAGCACCTGCTACTCCCAATTGCGTCAGGCTCGGTCCATCGCCGCGTATAAGAAGAGTCTCAGTTCCGCTGCCACTGATTACGAACCCTGGAATCAAGATGTTTCCTCCTGTTCCGACTTGAGCGCGGGTAGAAATATTGATCAAGCGCGCCGCTACTCCTGAGACAGCCAAATTGGCGACATTTGATGTCACTGAGGTATAAGGCGTGTAAACCGTCACCGAATAGCTACCGGCCTGCGCGGGACTGACGTCGCTCAGCGTGAATGTGGAACCGGTAGCCCCGGAGATGGCCGTCCCATTAAATTGCCATTGGTAAGCAGGCGCCGGATTCCCATTCGCTGTTACCGAAAAAGTTGCGGACTGGCCTGCTACTGCAGACTGGTTTTGCGGTTGGGAGGTTATCGTCGGACCGCTTGCCGAGGAGGACTTTTCTAGGACGCCATTAACTAAAATGTACAGATTTCCAGCTCCATCTCGTGCTAATCCGGTCAAACTGGTAGAAGTGCCTGCACCCACGCCAGGGTTTACGTCAATCCATTGCTGCAAGATGCTAGTGCTTCCTGACGACCCAACTAATAATAAATCGGAAGTCTCTTTCCCCCCGATATCTCCCGTTGAAATATCAAAGGGGCCGACGTTCACATACACGTTCCCACTTGCATCGACGGCGACCCCATTGAAACTGCTAGAATTGGTACCCAAAGCATGGATACCTCCGGGTAGTGATGCTAATGTTGATGTACTACCTGTCGGAGTAATTTGACGCAGTGCCGTGTTGCCGTCGTCGTTGACATAAATATTGCCGGTAGCATCCAAAGCTACGCCCGTTGGATCATTGAACCTCGCTCCAATCCCGAAGGCATCAATATCGCCAGATTGGCCGGCCAAGCCGGCTAGTGTTGTAACCGCCGCCGCAGAGCTAATCTTGCGAACGGTGTCGTTCCCACAATCGGCCACGTAGAGATTCCCTGATGAATCTACTGCTATCCCAGTGGGCCCATTGAAGGAGGCTGCTGAGCCGCTGTTGTCGACTGCACCAGTTACTCCCGGCGTTCCGGCAATCGTGCTTGATTGGCCCGTCGTATCGATCTTGCGAATGGTGTTGTTTCCGGTGTCCGTCACATAAAGGTTACCGGTCGCATCGACCGCTATTCCAGTTGGGGATGAAAAAAGGGCTGAAGCGCCCCTCCCATCAGAGCTGCCCTTTATTCCCGCGCTTCCAGCTATCGTAGTAACCACACCAGAAGCGCTAACCTTGCGAATCGTAAAATTTCCAGTGTCCGCGACGTACAAATTGCCCTGAGTGTCTATTGCCAAGCCGTTGGGCGTATCGAATTGTGCCGCTGCGCCTGTTCCGTCCATTGAGCCAGCTTTGCCTCCTGCCAGAACACTAAACACCAACGGCGTCGCTCCAATAGTGAGAATGCATTCAGCGGGTGTCGCTGCGCCAAACGCATTCGAGGCTGAGACGCTGATCGTATAAACTCCTGTAGTAGTCGGCGACCCAGAAATTATATTCGCCGAAGAATTGAACACCAAACCCGGGGGCATGCCAGATACGCTTACGCTGGAAGGCGACTCGCCTATGGTTAAGGCGAGAGAAAATGGAAGGCCGATGCTCCCCGTTGCACTTGCGGGCAGCCCAGTAATTACCGGGATATTGAGCACCGTCAATGCCACCGGCTCCGATGTCGCAACGTTTACACTATTGGCTACTACAACAGTGTAACTACCCGCATCCGAGTCTTGAACGTTTGTCAGTGAGAGCGATGACGACGTAGCTCCCGTTATTGCAGTCCCATTCTTGAACCACTGATAGGTCAAAGTCGGGGCCCCACTGGCCGTTACAGAAAAAGTAACGGATCCGCCCAGATCTACGGATTGGCTGACCGGTTGAGCTGTGATTGATGGCGGCGGTGCATTGGAGACAAGTATCGTACCGCCCGTTCCAGTCACAACCAAACGCGACAGTGCTGGAGAGTAAGCGGCGCTTAGAAGTGTTGAAGAACTCGTGCCCGAGTTGGCCTGAAGCCAGTTGATCCCATCTGTGGAGTTTAGAATTGTACCGTTCGCGCCAGCTGCGACCCAGTATCCGTTACCGTGAGTGAGGCCTCTCAGAATGACATTGGGATTCGCAGACGGCGAATTATTCCAGTAAGGGACAGCAGAACTGTAGACCCCGGCATAACTATAAGATACTGGGTTGTTATTGTATGCGATCGATCCGCCCCAGCCTACCGCGACGGCAGATCCATTGCTATTTAGGACCGCTTCGAGATTACCTGGTGTTGGAAACGGCAAAGCGTCCGTGCTAAATTGGGTACCGCTTGACGACAATATAAGAAGTACTCCGTTGTCGATTGATCCCGTTCCATTGCCAGCCTGGGCACCGCTGATGAGAAATGCTGTGACCGGAACGGGATTGCTCAAGGTACTGTAGTCCTGCACGAGTGTTATGCCATGCAGGTAACCTGTGATGCCATAGCCCGCGGGTACAGTTTGAACGGTCCAGTTAAGAGCGTCCGGTGACGTAATGACTGTCGTGCTATTGCCTACGGCCAACCAAACCGTTCCATTGTAGAGTACGCCGTTAAGCTGGTTAGATGTAACTGCCTTTGCGGCGACCCAAGTCTTGAGATCAGATGAGACGAGGACGGTGCCGCTGGCTCCTACGGCGACCCATTTGCCGCTACCGTAGGCGATAGAAATCAGCAGGGTTCCGGCAGAGATTGTTTGGCTGTTCCAAGTAAGGCCATCGGCCGAGGTCAGAAGATTTCCCTGGCTCGTTACTGCCGCGAACGTGTCAGCGGCGTAAGTTACGCACCAGATGTCGTCGTTGATACCGGCAGGGCTCTGGCTGCTCCATTGAACCTGCGCAAAACTAGGAGTCACGAGGCAAACAACAAACAGCCCAAACAGGAACAGGAGTTTCCCGGCCATCGCGATGCCGATCGGGATGGTTCTGGATTTCTTAAGCACAGAGTCGTCTTTGATCTTATTAATCAATGAGTTACTTAATACTGTGTGAGATGAGTTTCGAAGAGATGCCGACCGTCATCAAAACAATGACAAACGAGCAGCGAATTACCTCCATTCACAACCTGAATCACTCTCGAAATATTTCTATGCGAGCAGCCGAAATCCAATCTTGGGCCGTCGACCCACCTCCGCGGATCGGATGCTGTGACGTTGTGTCGGTTGAGCCTGAGGCGTAAACGGACAGTCACATTACAACTGGCATACTACCACGGTGGGTAACGTGGCGGATGCGACTTTAGCCAAAATCCCTGATGTTTCGCTAGCCGAGCAATACGCATATGTGGATCACGGCTCCTTTTTGACGGATCCCACTCTCCCGGAAGCATCAGGTCGTTATTGGTAAGCCCGTGTGCCTTCATTAGGCCTACGAGAGCTCTGAGTAACCGAGGCTCATATTGATAATTTGCAGTGTCGGACCAAGCCTGAGCGTTGTGCTTCCGTAGCTGAATCAGAAGCGGTATCGTAAGAATCCGCGTTTTTCTGTCAGGTACGGGCCGGCCGCCCAGCCGTCCATTTTTTTGCGATGCAGCCTTTTTGGGTCCGGTGCGTGCGCGACCTCCGACAGCACCACACGCAGCCAACCGACCGCGCTCCTCTTCAGTGCGTCCAGGGGCCCTAGAAGGAGCGAATCTCAATTTGGCCTCGGCCTCGGCACCGATAATACCATTTCTATCGCCAGCGTTCATCACCGCTATGAGTCCACGGCGCAAATAATCCATCCAAGGATACGTTATTTTCGTATCTGGATCCGCCAAAGGCGTCAGATGTTCCAAGACATACGATAGCCGTTTAAAGGCTTCTTGGTCTGCTCTTTGTAGGTTCGATTTCAAAACCTAAGTCTAGCTTAGGTTTCCGCCGCCATCTTTTCAATGTGAAAACACACATCGAAAAGATCATGACCAAAGCTTCGTTCATCCGTTGGACCGGCCAACTGGCACTTAGCATTGCGGCTGTTGCCCTCATCAAGCGGATACGCGCATCAGAGCCGTTCCGGCGCACAAAGGGTCGGTTTAACGTTCGCGGCTCATATCCGAGCACGAAGATGGGTCGGACCATTCAGTTCGAGTCCCACCGCTGCGAACTCTCGGCGATCCTGGAATTCGAGCACGACTCACATGTGCGTGAGTATTGGGACCAGCCAGGCCAGATAAAGCTAAACTACCAGAAGCCAGCCGGTGGCAAAGGTGGACATCTCCACGTACCCGACTTCTTCGTGCTTGGGGACAACTTTGCGGGATGGGTCGAGTGCAAGACTGAGGACGAAATCACCGAATTGGCGGACCAGAAGCCGTTTCTCTATGTCCGGGGAGCAGACCGTTCATGGTCCTGCCCTCCAGGGGAAGCCTATGCCGCCTCATTAGGGATGACCTACAAACTATATATTGCCGGAAGGAAGGGCGCAGCACTAACACGGAATCTCACATTCCTGGACGACTAGCATGCACCTTAGTCTTCGTCCTTCTGCTAATCTATCTCTGCACCCGAGGATTTGGCTCGGATTCAGGGAAAGACGTTACGGGGCCGGTTCTGAATGTCGGCTTACTCGGTGGCTTTTTTGGCTGGCTGATCATTCTAGCGATTGCCGCCCGCTCGTTTGCTTGGTCCCTGGGCCAGCAAGCTATTTTCCCTCCCGAAGACGCTGTCCGTCTCGCATTTGCCGCTGCCATTGGGAAAGGCTTTGCCAGTGTGGCGGCAGACAGGTTCGGCGCAGGGAGGGTCACGGTGGCATCACTCGTCGCTGCGGTTGTGCTATTGGCCATTGGAGGCACAAAACCAATACTGTTCTTTCCTGCTGTTACTGCGCTCCAGGCCGGCACAGGGCCTATGATGGCATTGATCTTTCGAGCGTGGCCCAGGCACCCGGCGTTTGGAAGCGGTTTGGCCCAGGGCCTAGCAGTCGCGGCAGGCGGGGCTCCATTGCTTGTCTTAAGCAGGTTTGGGCCCGGATATATGGCAGCTGCGGTCGGTTCGCTTTTCATCGCATTGGCCGCAGTGTTTTTAGCGATGCGAATCAGGACCGGGCGAGCATAGGACATATTCTGAAATCGCATGCACCGCCTTTGGTAGTCGCTTGGCCATCTAGCGCGAGGCATACGATTCCCGTAGAGATCACCTTTTCTTTTGCGCCGTCTTGGGAAACAAGGCATTTGTGGATTCCATGGGCAGAAAACTTTTGGCCATCGCCCTCGCCTTCGTCTTACCGGCGCTCCTTGGCGGAATGGAAAACAAGCCTGTCGATGTGCCGCCGGAGCCACCGATGCCGGACACTTCCAGTCTCACTGAGAGCCAGTCGATCGCCGCGATTCGCAACTGGCAGGAAGCCCTAAGGAAATGGCACTCCTCCCTCACGCCTGAGCAGCAAGCCGAGCTCGACAGGCGACGCGACGAGGCCCGCGAGCGCTTCGGACGAATACCGACCCCGAAGGACAACTATGACTGGGCGTCTGAGGCGCGATCCCGGGGATTGACACCGCAGGACGTCGAACGCCTAGGCAGTCAAAAGCTCCTGATAGGCACGAAGACATTTCGCCAGAGCTTCGAGGCCTATGTCGGCCCGCGAGGCCCCATGTTCATCACAAGCGATTCTCTTCTGAATGCGTTCAGCAGTATCTTCGAGGACAGTTTCCGCGAGCTCGAGATACGGCGTGTTGGCCAGCTGCGTGGACATCTTGAGGAAACGCTCACGGCCGCCAGGCACATGCTGGAAACCACACCCTACGTGCGGGCCGACCTGGAGCCTGGATGGCTCCAAGCCCAGCGGACTCTCGGGCCAGCAATGGTCCTGCTGGGTTCGCAACCTGAGCTATTTGATCCGGAGCTTCGAAGGGAGATTTCGTTCCAGGTTGAGAAGATTCGCGCGGCAGATTCTGTCGCATTGCCAGACTGGCTAGCTCCCAGAAGCGAATCGTTCTTGGGCATAGACTATCGTCGTTTCCGACCGCTTGGCTTTTACGCGGGACATTCGAAGCTTGCCAATTATTTCCGTGCTGTCCGCTGGCTTCAGACCGTGCCCTTCAGAATCGAGAGGGACCAGGAACTGGTTGCCATCCTCATCCTTGGCCGCGCATCCGTGACATCGCAGAGCTACTTAGCCGAATATGAAAGCTTCCTTGGCCCACGAGATAGTTGGTCGCTTAACGACGCGGGCGATCCTACCGGATCCATCTGGCAACCTGAGCCGGGAGCGGACTGGGGTTTAGCCCTGCGAACCCAGCGCGCCCTCTTGCTGAGTAAGAGCGTCCCCTCCTTAATTAACTCTGACCTACGTTCGCGTGCGCCTAACCAGGAGCCGTTTCACATTCTGGCCGAATACCGCCTGCCCGACGCTGCAATGTTCCAGTACCTCGCTGACCACAATGAATCAGCCTCGGGACTCGAGCTTGCCGCCGCTGTGGGTTCAACGTGGGCGAAAGATCGCATCAGGTCTGCCCATCCTAAGATTATGGCCAGGGGGCTCGAAATTGGCCGGCGCCTAGCCCTTGGCGACCGAGAGACCGATCGCGAAGCGCCACTTTACAATGAGTACCTCTGGACGCTTGCCACCCTTTTCGAACCCCCGGTCCCCGAAGCGCCAGCATTCATGAAGAGCGACGCCTGGTCCGCCAAGTCTTGCCAGACAGCAACTGCAGGTTGGGCACAGATGAGGCACACCTTCACCCTGCAGGCGAAGGAAACGATTGTGACCACAGGCATTCGCTCAATGCCGCCCGGTTTCATTGAACCAAATCCCGCTTTCCTCCGCCAATTCACCAAGCTTGTCCAGGATACTGAGGGAAAACTCCGAGTCGGGGGAGCTTTCGAGGAGTCTGGGGTTTCGTCGGCCTGCCGCATTCTGGATGCAGCCGACATGGTCGCCGCGATCCAAGCGAAAATTGAATCCGAGCAACCTTATAGCCGCCAGCGGCAGTACGAAGATTTCATGCAATTCGCGAGCGAGTTTGCACAGCCCGGGGGCGCGGGCGACCTCCTCCGTGATGAGAATCGCAGACTCGCCAGGGATGCCTACTTTCAGCTCGAAAACGAGCCCTCGAAATCCCAAGCGATTCTAGCCAAATTAGTCGTGGCACTCAGGGATGACGCCTCTCGTTATGAACGGGGCGAATTGGTAACGGCGAAGAATGATGAGGAGTGGCGATCACTCCCACATCGTTGGCAGGATCTTGAACACGAGGCTTCGATACTGGACTCACTGTTACAGAAACAATTGAAGCGCGAGACATGGACGGTTGAAGACGGGAAATCTCTTAAGGAATATGGATCTGCGATCGCGACCGTGATGGGATACTTTGGAAATGAATACATGCCGCGGGACGACGCCCCTCGCTGGGCTGAGGTTGTCCGCGACCCAAAGGCCAATGATTCATTTGCCGCGGCAACGGGACGCCCCCATTCGCTGTTCGTCCTATATCCTTGGAATGGCCTCGAGGTTCTCTGTGAGGGCGCGGTTATTCCATATTACGACGATCATTCCCCGGACATTTTGACCGACGCCGAATGGCGCGATAAGCTGGATTCCTCTAAGGCACCGAGATCTCCGGATTGGCTGCTGCCCATTAGAGGGATCAACTAACGCGGCTCATCGCATCTGCCACGTTCCCTGCAGCGTATAAGGCTTCGTTAGAAAACCCCTAATCTGATGTCACCAACCGAAGCAAGAAAAGCAACCGGCGTTTCATCAATTGTGGCAGCGGCATTTGCATTGGCGGGAGCTTCCATTCAGCAAGCGTGTACAACTAACAAAGGACCAGACAGCCTCACGGCATCTGTTGTCCACGTCAAAACGGTGACAATTGATCCCGCCATTTCGGGGTTGGGAACTCTCGCGATGATCGATCGTCTGCAGGAGGAATCCAATGAAGGCGTTGGCACACATCCGACGGCGTGGGTATCAGGATTCATGCCACTTGCCGTCCCTGCTCGGTTCGAGGGGGGCATCCTTGGGTCAAAGGCACCCACAGTTTCCCCGGTTATGACGGAGCTGGTTTGTAGGGGCGTAGATGCGATTCCCGATCTTTTGGAGCATTTGTCGGACGGACGACCGACAAAAATCACCGTCGGAAGCAACTTCATGGGGAAATGGTTTGCCGCCGAATACGACCCGCGTGACAAGGACCACCAGCACCCCAATGTCGACAGGCCGTTCGCAGCTTCATTCGGGACTGAACAGTTTTCGAACTACACTTTAAGAGTCGGTGACCTTTGTTACGTCGCAGTCGGGCAGATCGTTAGCCGTAATCTCCTGGCCGTCCGCTACCAGCCAACGATGTGTCTAGTGGTAAATTCGCCCGTTCAACGGCCATCGCTAGCTCAGGCCGTGAGATCTGATTGGGCGGGTCTCACACGGGAACAGCATCGATTGTCGTTGGAAGCCGACCAAGCTGTCGGTCCGTTACTGTTCTATTATCCGTCAACAGGTGGCCGGATGGTTGACATGCTTTTGAAACGCGAGGTCTACGACGATGCGGGAATATATGAATTTGCCGTTGATCAGCTCATTCCTGCGGGGAGAGATGAGCAAACGAGGATCTTCCAGCAATTTGCCCGGACAAACGGGCCCAAATATCGAGAAGGGTTAAGACTGGCATTGGGCGACCTTGCGAATCGTCAGGATGAATTCCATCGGAATGAGCAGCTTGTATCGAAGGAGTTGTACGCTCGATTCTTCGGTGGTGTAGCAAAAGCTGAAAAGAGAAACAGCGCGATCGTGACCTACCGCGATCAACAGGCCCTTGTGCTTGCTCTATCCGCGTTTGATTGGGACGGACTTGATCCGGCGCTCTGGGGAGTCTATTTGCGTGCAAACTCCGACAGACCCCTTGGCCTCTCCGGCCGACTATACCGTGATGACCTTGAGGTGGAATGCGCAAAGCGTTTGCTCCACGCTGGACATGACGCTGCGTTCTTGGCCGACTTCTCTAAGGAGATAGAGGCATACAAACATGACGACGCCGAAGCACTTAAAGCTCAGAGCAGTCTACCTCGTGGTAATGCAGGCTACCATTTCGCGATCACGCAAAGGATAGCCGAACTCAGCACACTTGTACGACAATGCTCGGATAACTAGTATCCGGATGCGGGAAGCGCATGTCCCCAAAATCCTATTTGCCTAAACAATTCCGTGTGGTTCGGGACGTTTCTTGGGCAAGAAATTAGGGTAGAAATTAAAGAACAGACCAAAGAGAATGCCGCAGACCAATCCCCCTAGATGGTCGGCATTGTCCGTTGCTGCCGAAAGTATGCCGAGGAGTAAATTGTAACCCAAGAGATAGAGCACGAGGCCAAGTACATGCTTCTTCGCAAACGAGGCCTTCGACTTATTCATAATTGAGAAACCGATGATGGCTCCCAGCAGTCCGAAAATGGCTCCAGACGCGCCAACGCTCACGGTCGCAGGATGCCAATTAATGCTGGCAATGCCGCCCCCGATGCCACTGACGATGTAGCAGGCGGCGAAGCGAGACGGACCGAAAACAGGTTCGAGCAAGGCGCCAGCCAAAAATAGCGCAAAAAGATTACCGACAAGATGGATCATCCCACCATGGATGAACATGCTTGTTACAAGCCGCCAGATTTGCCCGTCCGAAACGGCGGGTGCAAAATTGGCACCCAGCGCCAAGAGATCGCGAGTGCCAAATGACATGAACCCGAGGCCGGCGAATACCATGCCGACAAAGACGAGAACATTCAGATCGAAGAGAAGTGGAGTAACAAAAAGACTTCGATTCGGGATCAGGAATTTGTAAGCAGGGAATGCCGGTTTGTCGTCGGGCCGTTCCCCCCTTAGTAGTCGATTCATCACCGTTTGGTCGATAGGCGCAGCCGCGACCATCAGAAGCCAAACAACGGAGCCGATGGCAAAGCTGCCAAAAACCCATGCAAGCTTGTTTCCGTTCCGGTCTTCAAAAACATCTTGATGCGCCTTCAGGATCGTGACCGGCGCATCCGGGACAATTCGGCTGTTCCGTTGCGCAGCGGCTCCCAGCCCTCGTCCTTCATCACTTACCCCCACTCTCTCAAGGTACGTGAACTTCCTAAGATCCAATCTGTTATAGTCGTCAATTGAGGATCTGACGAATGTGCGAAATTCCTCCTCCCGCTGGCTTTCAGTGATGTGGCTGCTCGTTTGATTCCTATAGGTTGTGCCAAGAAAGAAGTGACTAGTTTGCGTGCGGGTGCCTCGCAAGTCGTCAAGCGGGCACGCAAGAAACACGTACATAACCAAGTACTCATTATGTTTTCCCGCATAGCTTATGCTGGTTCCCGATGAAGCGTTCGCCCGGTCAAAGAAGATGTCACGAATCGTGTAGTACTTTGTCTTCGGCGCCTTATCAATTTCATGGACCTCAGCGAGGTTGGTGAGATCCCCGGCCGCGGTTTGTAGATAGAGTTGGCAAACAACCATAGGGGCCGCGATGGCGAAGGCCGCGATAAAACGATAAAGATCGGGAAGGCGGCCGTTGCCTCCGGAAAGACGTAGTGCCTTTAAGCGGGGGTTCAGCCAAAGAAGAATTGGAATCCACGGCAGAATGAACGGAGCCCAGAAATTCACTACCTCCTCGTCCAAAGCAAAGAGCTCTGCTTTAATGAGCAGGAGCCAATTCAGAAATGAGTATCCTACCAGACAGCCGACAGCGATCAGCAGAAATGGCAGGTAAACGACGCGCAGTTTATGGGAGAAGCCTAGCATCGAACGCGCGGTAAGGGCTTGGCTCGATAAAGTAGACACCAATTAGGCAGCTATATTATCGTTTTGTTTTTGTTGGTTTTCGAAGGCCACAGGGGAGATCTGACCGAGCGAGCTGTGGCGCCTCGTCGGGTTGTAAAACGTCTCGATGTAATCGAAGACGGCAAGCTCTGCATCTTTTCTGCTTTGCGGGACGAGCCGGTCAAGGCCGGTCTCGGTCTTTAGCGAGCTCCAGAAGGATTCCATCGCTGCATTGTCGAAGCAGTTGCCGGCCCGGCTCATGCTCCGCTCGATACCGGCCTGGGTCAGGGCCTTGATGTAATCCTCGTCGACGTACTGGCTGCCCCGATCCGAGTGGTGGACGAGGCCGGCTGGCGGCCGGCGCCGTTTCAGGGCCACGTGCAGGGCCGCAAGGACCAGGCTGGCGTGCAGGGTCGGCGCGCAGGCCCAGCCCACGATCTTGCGGCTCCACTTGTCGAGGATCGCAGCCAGGTACAGCCAGCCTTCGGCCGTCTCGAGATAGGTGATGTCCGTCAGCCAGCACTGGTTGGGCCCGGTCGGCTCGGGCATCAGCGCCACGAGGTTTGCCGCAACGGGCTTCTCGTGGCGGCTGTCTGTGGTGCGCGGCCGCCGGCTGTGCTTCTTGCGCCCGCGAAGGTCCTGTTCGCGCATAAGCCGGGCGCAGCGGCGTTGGCTCGTGCGTATGCCTGCCTCCTTAAGGTCCGCGACGATTCGCGGCGCCCCATAGGCCCCGCGGCTCGCCCGGTGGAAGGCCGCAATCTGCTTGGCGAGGACGGCGTCGTGTCGACGCCGGGAGCTCGGCCCTCGTTGCTTCCAGCGATAATAGCCGCTTGGCGCCACCTCGAAGAGCTCGCACAGCATGCGTACCGGATACCGACCCCTCATCGCCTCAATCTGGGCATACCGCTCTCGGGGGCTTCGGAGAGTATGCCCAGGGATTTTTTTAGTACCGTCTCCCGCTCTCGCATTCGCACCACCTCGGCGCGCAGACGCACGATCTCCTTCTGCGCGTCCTCGAGCGTCTCCGGCTCAGGCCCGAGGCCACCCGCCTTGCGCGCATATTGCTTGCGCCAGTCGTAGAGCTGCCATGCCGGCAGCCCCAGTTCCTTCGCCACGGCCTTCACCGTGCGCTCCCTCTGCATCGTAAGCTCCACGGCGTGGCGCTTGTAGGTCTCGTCGTAACTGCGCCGGGGCGTCGCCCCGGATCCTTCTCGATCGGTTGGGTTCATTGCGTCCTTTGGCGCCACCCAAACTGGCGGACTCCGAGTCCAGCGCGGTTTGGTCGCTTCCTGCGGCAAGCCTTGTGGCTCCTGTCCTCGGAAGCGACCAAACACGCTCACCCTTTACGCGGATGTCCCGTGTCCACAGAATCGAGCCAATCTCAGTACTTCCGAGCCGCTGTGTATTCTAGGCAATTCACATCTGAAACCGCGCGGTGCCCATGAAGCAGTCGGTGGTTGGGGTTGCACCACCTGAGCGAAACAATTTCCAAGGCCAACAGCAATCCCGAGGATTACGTAAATCCGTGTATCAGGCCCAACTTACGGGTCTCATAAGTGCTCCATTTGCGGTGCTCTTGGTGATCGCTAAACTGTGCATCCGAGAATTGCCAATAGGCTACGAATGACGCCCCAGCTCACTCACTAATTCATCACGAATGCCGCGCCAGGTGAGATCATCCATCTTCGCAAGCCTCGCCAGCAACGAGTCCTTAGACGCATCGAAAGGGTCACCGGCTCCGGTGAGGACACGAGGCAACTTTGCCTGAAGAACGCGTCGAAAATCGTTTCTACCAGGTTGGTGGTATTTCGTTAACACAACCTCGACGGTCTTGTGCCCGGTGATCTTGGTGACCAATTCCAGCGGCACACCGGCATTCAGAGCCAATGTTACCCATGTGGTCCGGAACGATGGTATGTCGCGCACGGAAGCATGCCGCAGACCCTTGCCCTCTGCTCTCGCGACCTGAAAGTCACGATGTCCTGACTTTGCGCCCTCAATTGGGTCCCCAATGCCCGCATCACGGAATATGGAGCGAACATGGTCCGTTAGGCTGTCGGGACTGATACTGTACTTCTTGGCGAGGTCGGGGAAAACGAATCCCTCCTTTAGAGGAGTTAAACCCTCCAGGGCATTCGCCAGTGGTGCGAAGATCGGGATGGCCACCAACGCCCCTGTTTTTGTCGTTTTGACATCGATGAAGCCATTGGCGAGGTCGACCGTCTTCCAATCGAGTTGGGCACAGTCGCCTAGGCGCATCGCCGTACATGCCGCGGCTGCAATTAACGGGTAGATGAACTTGTCCTGAGCGGCCTTTTCCAGGATCAGTTCGAGCTCCTCTTCGTTAAACGGGATTCGACTGATCGTGTCGGTTTCCATGGTCGGGATCTGGTTAAAGGGGTTTTCGGCGATACCCGCTTCCTCCTTTAGGCGGTGGAAACATGAGCGGAGAAGAACGAGAACGTCGTTATAGGTTTTCCCAGTTATCCCTTTGGCCTGTTCTTGGGCCATGAAGGCCCTCGCCATTGCCTTGCTCACCAGGCTCATTTCCGACGTTGCCGGCGACAAAATCCCTATGAATTTTACGAACGAGTCGATTTTAGAGACGCACTCCTTTACGTAGCGAACGGCCGGGATGCGCTTGCGCCTCAGCTTCACCCAATTCTCTGCCATATCCTTCAGCGCGATTGAGCCAAGGCGTGAACCCGTGCGTGCCTCGAGCACCCTTTGCGCCAGCTCCTCTTTGGTGGCCCGCTCGCGCATCTGCTCCCCTATGCGATCAAGCTTGGCCTGGGCCTTCGCCCGGGAACGTTCAAAGGCTGGATCGCCCTCCTCGCGGAGACTCCTCGGGGGATGGCCCTCAACGGGAACCCTTAGAGGAAAGAACCGGGGCTTCCCGTTCACCTCCAGGCGACCATACCAATACCTTGACCGTTTTAGTTGAAGCTCAAGTGGCACAATTCAAGTATGGGAGACCCAGCCTTGAAAAACGTGATTCGGAGCTATCGCGGCCCAGAAAATAGCCCGATCCCGTAGTTTCCCACGTAGTTTGCTAAAACACCCCTTAACCCGTTGTTTTTGAGCACTCTTACATCGGGCTCATAACCTGAAGGTCGCTGGTTCAAATCCAGCCCCTGCACCCAATTTGAGGCCCTTGGATACATTCCAAGGGCCTTTTTGTTGATCGAGTTACGGGAATCGGGAGCGATAAGAGGCGCAGACGCCTTCTTATGCGACATGGTGCATCTCAGCGGCAAAATTGTTGCGCGCAGTTCAGGCCATAAATGCACTTGATCGTGATAGCATATATGCTATCATCTGCAAGTGAATCGAATCGTCCTGGACACTAGCGTATTTGTGGCGGCACTTATCCGTGCGAGCGGTGGACCAAGCAGTCAAGTGATACGCCTCTGCCTTCAACGGCGCTGCCAACCTCTGATGGGGGATAAATTGTTCAGCGAATATGAGTCCGTATTGTCGAGACGATCCCTCTTCACAATGTGCCCGTTGAACCCGAGTAAGCGGACAGAGCTTTTGGCCGGCTTCGCTAACGTGTGCGAATGGGTAAATGTGAGCTATCTGTGGCGCCCCAATCTTCCGGATGAAGGAGACAATCACGTCTTCGAGCTGGCTGTCGCAGGAGGCGCGATGGGGATCGTCACTCAAAATATCCGAGACTTCAAACGCGCAGAATTGCGGTTTCCAGAAGTCGAAATCTTAACTCCAATCCAATTCATTAGAAAGGTGGCATAACATGGCAACAATGACGATTCGCGTTCCAAACGACCGGCATGAGCGCCTGAGGCAGCTCGCCAAGTATCGAGGCATCAGTGTTAACAAGCTCATGGAGGAATTCTCGACCATCGGCTTGGCACAGTTTGATGCCGAGCTTCGGTTTCGTGCGTTGGCTTCCAAGGGTTCGCCAGCACGTGCGCTAGCTATCCTCGATGAGCTCGATGCTTCATTCGGAAGAACAAAGAGCGAAGCATGAGTTGAAGCACACGAGAGCTTGGGGGATCGATCGGGGTTCGATCTGGTAATAATTCGTCTGGCGAGCTCGGCAAAGGACCTCAATCCCGAAAGGTAACGGCGCCGTATATGGGCAGAATCCTACTGTCCATTCGCTGTCCATTTTGTCCCCGTCCCTGTCCGTCACACCAGAGAGAATTTAAAATGTTGAGAGGGAATCATTAGGCTCATAACCTGAAGGTCGCTGGTTCAAATCCAGCCCCTGCACCCAATTTGAAACCTCCAGAAGATTCTGGAGGTTTCTTGTTTTGATGGGGTTGGGAAAGCTAGCGATGCCATGCGGTCGAAACGAAACCCGAGGTAGCTTCGAGAGACTTCGTGAAATCCGTGACGTAGTTTTTTTCGGGCTTCAGAGCGCAGCCTTCAGGCTGTCACCTGGAGGTTCGGATAACGCTCGTCGCCAATCTTCCTGGTTGCATCTCCGGCTTGGTGCCTCCCCGCTGACGACAATTACACCTCCCCACCCATAGCTGGGGATTCATAAGCTGTCATCCGTCTGCGGCCGGATGGTATTCGGTGGGCCACCATTATCATCCCCGCCGGATTTTTCTAGCTAGCCTTCAATTGATACTTGGTGCTACGGCCACCGCCTTCGGCGGCGACGAAGACACCGATGTCGACAAGCAATTTAATATCGCGTAGGGCCGTGTCCAAGGAGCAACGGGCGAGCTTGGCGTATTTAGATGTGGAAATCTCCCGCTCGTTACGGTCGAGAAGTGCGTTCAAGACGAGACGTTGCCGGTCGCTGACCTGAACTCCGGCGTTGATCCGCTCCCACGTGGCGGACTTTTGGAGGATACCCGCAAGGGACTCGTCGGCGCGGATGAGTGCGCGGTCGAGGCACTCGAAGAACCAGATGAGCCAAAGTGTGATGTCCATGCCGCCTCTCTGTGCCCTCTCTAGGTTGTCGTAGTATTGGTTTTTCTCGGCCTCAATCTGCGTGGACATGGTGTAGAAGCGGAGCGCCGAACCGTCGGCGCGAGCCAGCGCCATATCGGCGATGGCGCGGCTAACACGGCCATTACCGTCCTCGAAGGGGTGGATCGTGACGAACCAGAGGTGTGCGATGGCGGCGCGGAGTATCGGATCGGTGGCGTCCTTGCTTTCGAACCATTGCAGGAAAGCCTGCACCTCGTGCGACAAGCGGTCCGCGGTCGGAGCTTCAAAATGAATATGCTTTTTGCGGATGCGGTTGCGGCTCAATGGACCAGAGACAACTTGCATTGGGTCCATCTCAGAGTTGCGCCACTGGCCGACGAGCACGCGGTGAATGCCACTGCGGCCGGCTGGGAAAAGTGAGGACTGCCAGCTGAGGAGGCGATCGACGGTAAGCGGATCAGCGTATTTCTGCGTAGCATCTAGCATCATCTCGACGGCGCCTTCGACGTCGTGGCTGGAATGGGTTTTGCCGTCGCTAGGCAGGCCCATGCGTCGCGCGATGGAGGAGCGGACCGAGGTCGGATCGAAGACCGTGCCCTCGATGGCGCTGGACTTGATTACCTCTGAGATAAGGTTCTCCAGGCTCGCTTCGTTGCGGAAGCGGAAGCCCAAGCCTTCCATCTTGCCAATCAGCCGGCCTTGGCGATGCCGGAGTTTCGGCAACACTGGCAGCAGGCCGGCTTCGCGCCAAGTGAAGTGCGGCCAGTCCGGATGCTGATGGATGTAGCGCATGCCTTAATCACCGCAGAGTTTGCGGGGGTTGTAAATGTTATTCGCCGCATAATATGCGGTGATTATGGCAGCTATTCACCGCAAGGGTCAGGCTCCAGAAACGTTCACACAACGAAGCCCTCGTGGATGAGCAGCTGCGCAGCATCTAGAAACTCCGGCAAAGAATCTCTATCCCGAACAATAACGCCGCCAGATATGTGCGGAATCTTACTGTCCAAACACTGTCCAATTAGACCCCGTCCCTGTCCGTCCCAGTCCGTCCCTGTCCGTACCATCAGAGTGAAGTTAAGTTTCTGAGAGGGAACCATTAGGCTCATAACCTGAAGGTCGCTGGTTCAAATCCAGCCCCTGCACCCAATTTGAGGCCCTTGGATCAACTCCAAGGGCCTTTTGTTCTCCGATCCTTCCGTTCAGCGCCAAGCTTTACAACGGAGCCCCCAACCACTCCCATGCGGGCACAACTTCGACCTTCAACCCATTGATCGTGAGCGAATCCCTCTGGTCAATTGTAACGATGATTCCTCTCCGCTTGCCAGGGAGGTCGCACGCGCGCGCCACACCCTCCAACTCCCTTTCTCGATTGAAAGGAGTTAGGTTCGCACAGACTTGGATGGCCAGATTGTCGGTAATAAAATCACATTCCCAAAGGTCCTTTTCCCCAGCGTAGCAGGGAGTAATAGATTGCTCCCTTAGTGACAGGAAGACTGCGTTTTCGAGGCGATGCCCAACATCTGGAGTCAGGTTTGGCGAGTTAACCCTACGGAGACCGTTATCGATGGCATAATATTTGTTTGGAGCCACCACACGTTTTTTGAACGACGTGCTAAACTTCGGAACCGCAAAGATGAGGTAAGCATCCTGAAGATATTCGATATATCGGGATGTCTGGTGGACGGTCGGGATCGCGAGTGCCTTCGTGAGGCTTTGGAACGAAAGGGGCTGGCCGGTATTCGCGAACAGAAACAATACGATATTCATGACGTGCCGGGCTTCCCGGAGATGGTGGCGTTGCGCTATATCCCTTTCCACGACGTCCCTGAGGAGCAGTTGAAGTAACTGCGGATCGCGCTCGCGCAGGTACCCCGGGAAACCGCCGTGGTCGAGATGTTCAACGAGGGAATCTGCGCACCTTCTTCCAGATGAGAACTCGAGAAACTCCAAATAGGAAAACGGGAACACCTCAAAGGACCTGTGCCTTCCCGTTAGTTTGGAGCCTACTTCTCGGCTGAGCAGGGAAGCATTTGAGCCAGTCACACAGAGTACGTGGCCGCGGTCTAACAGCGACCGAACAAGTCTAGGCCACTCCACCAGTTCTTGGATCTCGTCCAGGAAGACTGCCTGATTGCCCGCCAGATCCCCTATCACATCAAGCAAGGCAGGAAAATCCTCGGGGGACAGGCCGTAGAGGCGCGTATCCTCAATGTTGAGGTAGAGGGAGCCAACAGATGAGCGCATGAGTTGAGATTGAAGAACACTTTTCCCGCACCTGCGCACTCCGGTTAAGACCAACACGTGATGGGAATCGGCCTTCGGCAAACGGCCCGTGACTTCCCGGGAGATTTCGTGGCCGGGAACGTGGAGCGGACGCTGATCCTTGAGCACTTCAATTAATGTACTTCGTAATATCACAGTTTTGTGTTATTACGAAGTATGAGTGATAATCAAGGTTTTATTCGACTGCTCAATATACGCGCACTCAAACATCACCTGGCCAACCCGCCCGGCGGTCTGCCCGCCAATGAAACCGGAATTCGGTTCGGACTCATTTACGATACCTAAGATTAAGCTAGGCTCATAACCTGAAGGTCGCTGGTTCAAATCCAGCCCCTTCACCCAATTTGAGGCCTTTGGTTTGAGTGACTTAGGATTTAATGGAGGGCGGAAACCTCTTCGCAATCAGATCACCAACATTTCCTATGCTTTGGATCCAATCAGTTCTGCGACGGCATCTTTGATGCAAGCGTCAAAAGTTGCCAACCGCATATCGTTTTCTCGCGCGATTTGAGCGAGGTAACCGTCCGATGTCCTTGATGCGTTTACGGACCAGGCCGGAAGCTGCGGAGAAGGCGCGACTCCGACAAAACCCCCTGCGCTTTGCTTCATCACTTTCAAGGCCCCAGTGGCTTGATGAAGGCTATAGCCAAACACCTGCATCGATACCCTCAAGAATCCCAATTCGCAAAGCGCGCAGGTCCAGAGATTCTCACTTCCCACCACTTTGGCCCAGGCGTGGAACGTCCCATGGTGGGGCGAACTTCCGTGCTCCCATGCGAGCAGAGCGTTGACGTCCAGAAGATATCTCACGGAAAGTCCGCAAGCGCTGCGCGGATTTCTGCGTCAGTTACGTGCCTATCGGATGACGACGCGTTGAACGGCAACCCAGATACAGGATGACTCCTGCGAGTTACTTTGACCGCCTTCTTAGCATCTGCACCGAGCGCCGCCTTGCGAAGATACGCAGAAACCGATGACTTCGCAGCACGAGCTCTTGCCCGGATTTGGTTCGCGGACTGGTTGTCGACCTTGAAGCTAAGTACAGGCATGGTATTAAATTAATACCGTTGATACTGGGCCGTCAAGAGGCGGATAGTAGGACCCGCGACGAAGGAGAATTTGCCGAAAAAGCAGACTGCATCCGGAGCAAGCTAAGCGTATTTAACGGCCACAGTTACCTAACAAAACCAGCGGTGCCCAAAGATTCTCAATCGCAAAGGCCAGCTGGAGCGGATTCGGGCCAAGCAATACTGTCCAAACACTGCCCATATTGACTTCGTCCCTGTCCGTCGCACCTGATGGAGGATAACATGTGGATAGGGCATCATTGGGCTCATAGCCTGAAGGTCGCGGGTTCAAATCCAGCCCCCGCACCCAATTTGAGGCCCTTGGATCCACTCCAAGGGCCTTTTTGTTGCCACTCTTAATTTATCAGTGGAGGTATGCTTCCAGACAATCATCCAGCTCCGAAAGGTGCTCGCGCGAGAGTTGCCCGATAACTCCGCGCAAGCGGCCCTTCCTGACCTGGCGGATTCCGGGAATGACTGCATAGCTTTCCTTGCCGCCAAAGGTACCGACCGACATTCGAAGCGGAAGAATTTCGGGGGCAACCGTGGACGTGGGTATGACGACAAGGGTGTTGAGCACCTCGTTGTGTGCTGTGCCCGATACGACAATACCCGGTCGCACCTTGCCCATTTCCGGCTGGGACGCGTCACTCAAATCCACCCACACTACTGTGCCACGCTTCATGGCCTCTTTGGCTCAATTTCGTCGACCAAGGGAGCCGATTCCCAAACCTCCATCGCGGCCCGCTCGTCAGGGTTATCCTCCAAGAACTGCTGATAGACTTCCGCTGATGCCCTGTTTTCCCGGGCCCGGTGCTCCTTCTCAATCAACTCACGCACAAAAGCGGAGATGCTTTCATCCTTCGGTTTCAAGGCCACGACTTTTTTCACCAAGTCGGCCTCTAGTTTAATGGTAGTTGCTGACATACCTTTATGGTAGTTATACAGTATGATATGTCAATCGCCTCTGCTCGGCAAATTACTCAGTCGGCACCCTTTTGTCGAAAGGCAATCGCCAGGCTCATAACCTGAAGG
>Ga0181516_10000894_pt1 | contig 24530 bp, 20 predicted proteins | sample PEATcosm2014_Bin_25_FD_121104 | JGI IMG/M metagenome (GOLD analysis project Ga0181516, IMG submission 121104) | Peatland microbial communities from MTU Mesocosm Facility, Houghton, MI, USA - PEATcosm2014_Bin01_10_metaG | ecosystem: Environmental > Terrestrial > Soil > Wetlands > Peat | place... | reverse complement strand
CTGACGGGTCGGGAAACCGGATCGGGTCGAATGACTTTTGCCCCCAGAGCCCTTCAGGCCACGACTGCCAGTCAAGGACAATGGAGCTGATGGGGAGTCCACGCTTGAGGAACTCCCTGGCGGTTTCCAAGATTTCGGCCTGGGTCTGATAACGCTCCTTCGATTGAAAGTACCCGAAGGCCCACCGGGGTAGAAGAGGCGTGGCGCCCGTCAGCGTTCTGAGCGCTGACGCCAATCCGTCCATGGAAGGCGAAGCGGTAAACCAGAAATCAAGTTCGTCGACGCACTCGATCCACATCGATGAACCGAACTGGTCGTCCCGGAACGTCAGGGCCGAGCCCGTATTCCACAGAATCGACCACCCCCTGGTCGAGAGGAGATACGGGACGGCAATCTTGCGGTTCTGCTGGTACAGGTATTGAACGCTGCCCCTCAGGTTCAGCACACCCTCTTCGTGGGACCCTAGCCCGTAGAGGGCTTCACCGTCTTGAAAAGTCATCGACAGTTTCGCGTGCCAGGCCTTCCGGTCGATGCGGGGTCTTCCCTGCGGGGTCCGTGCTTTGAATCCATCGGCGCCGAACTCAAACGCGCGGCCCTCCATGGCTTCGTAGTCGTACCGGATGACGTCGAACTCTTCAAGGATTTTTCCCGAGACATCCGGCTCCTTCGTCAGCAGACGGCCCTCGCGAGTCCGGTAGGTGAGAGCCCCGGTGCTGCGGCGAACTTCCACGACTAAACTTGCCATCGATACTCGAATCAGCTCCGCCGACTCCTCCACTTGGAAGTCCACAGGCGCACGGGATTCGGGGAGGACCAAAGGTCCTGAACCGGGGCAGAAAGTGTCTTGAGCCGAGAAGGTAACCCGGACCTGACCGTCGGCCCAGGGCAGGATCCGGAGGGTCCCTCCAGTGATGGGAACGGTCACCCCTTGACTGCCCCTGCAGTGACACCGAGGGTGATTTGGCGCTGAAAGAGGAAGAACATGAGCATCGGCACGGCCATGGCGATCACGAGGGCAGCGCTCAGGATTGGAACCCTCAGACCGAACTCGCCCCTCATCATGGCGATGCCCACGGTCAGGGTCCGCTGCTCCTGGGTTTGCAGAACCAGGAGCGAGAACGGAAGCTCGTTCCACATTGACTGGAACCCAATGATGGCAATGGTCGCCGTCATCGGCTTGGCTAAGGGGACCATGATGCTGGTCAGAATCCGCGTGGGGCCTGCACCGTCGATCCGCGCGGCCTCGACCAGCTCGTACGGCATGTCGGCGAAATACGTGGTCATGATGTACGTGCCAAAGGGTGCGAAGTACGTGACCCAAGTTAGAACGACACCCCACCCGGTGTTGGTCAGGTGCATCAGCGAGACCAGTTTGAACACCTGAGTCGCCAAGAGCAGCTGGGGAAAGATCGAGAGAAAGAGGACCAGAAGGAAAAGGGGCAGACGCAAAGCAAACCGCATCTTGCCGAACGCGTAGCCGGCAAGAATGCAAACCACGAGGTACAGAAGCACCGCACCCGGCACAAAGATCATGCTGTTGATCGTGAACTGCAACAGTTTTCCTGCAAACGCGGCGTACTGGTAATTGTCCCACACCACGACTTGAGGAAGCAAGATGGGATTGGTGGCGAATTCGTCGATGGACTTCAGGCTCGATGTGACCACGTTGTACAGAGGCAGAAGCGAGGCGGCGACCAGCAGCACCAGGAAAGTCTGAACGGCGATTCGGCCGACTGGGCCGAAGGGCGAACTCTTCTTCATGCGTCCCTCCTGTGCATGAGGCGAATCTGAACGACCGAGATTACGGCGCAGAAGAGGAACAGGACAGTGGACCAGGCTCCCGCGTAGCCCACATGGAATTTCTGAAAGCCCTGGTCAAAGATCCCATACTCAAGCGTGAATGTGCTGTAGCCGGGCCCGCCCTGGGTGAGCGTATAGATGAAAGAGAACATCCGCGCAAAGACTTCAATGAAATTGAACACGATGAAGAATTCGACGGCGAAACGGATGCTCGGCACGGTGACCCCGACAAGGGTCTTCCAGAACCCGGCCCCGTCGATGATGGCGGCCTCGTAAATCGACCTGTCGATGCCGTTCATCGCCGCCAGAAAGTAGATGATCCCAAAACCAAGGTGCAACCAGACAACCAGAATGAAACCGATGGAATTAACGGCAAGGAAAGGGTCGATGAGAAAGTGGATCGGGCTGCCGGAAATGGCCCTGATAATCGCGTTGAGGGCGCCGTCGTCCCGAAGGTAGATCGAGAAGATCACACCCATCACGACGTATCCCAACAAGTTCGGAATATAGAGCACCGCCCTGTAAGTTTTCCATCCTCTGATTCCTTCGCGCAGCAGCGCCGCGACGACCAAGGTGAACACGGTGCCGATGGGGATATAGAGGATGAAGAGCCCCGTGTTGACGATCGATGCCCAAAAGGACTGGTCCTGGACCATAGTCCCGTAGTTGGCAAGACCAATCCATTTTTGCGGTCCGTATCCTTTCCACTGGGTGAAGCTGGAATAGAAATTCATGCCGACGGGGTACAGGATGAACAGGACCAGCAGGACCAGCAGGGGCGTAAGAAACAAGTACGGAGCGATCCCGTCCGTATCCAGACCTCGATGACGCATATCACTTTCCTCACGAATACAGGGGGGAGCGAGAACCGAAGGCCCGCCCCCTCCCGGACGTTAGACCTCTACTTCTTGAGAGTGAGTTTCTGATACTCGGCGATGAACTGGTCCACAGTGAGGCCTCCCGTCACGAACAGTTGATCCAGAAGCCGGTTCGAATCATCCTCATAGCCGTTGTAGAACAGGGGCGGATAGTCTTTCTGGCCGTTCTTGAGGTACTGCTGGATGGTTTTGAGCACCGGGTAGGAGGCGTCGGAACTGGCGGCAGCAGTGTTGGGGGAAAGTGCGCCCGTGGCGGCTGCGTAGATCTTGGTTCCCTCGCCAGTCGTCACGAACTTGACGTAATCGGCGGCCAATTTCTGGTTCTTGGACCATGTAAACACGCCGTAGCCGATACCGGCTCCCTGGACCACCTGCTGATCCCTGTACTTGCTGTCGGGGAAATTGATGGCCGGGAAGTATCCCACATTGCTGCCGCCCAGTTTGTCGGAGAAAATCTTCCAGTTGCCCACATCCGAAAGGAGACCAACGAAGATGGCCCCGCCGCCGGCGGCGAACTTGTCGATGCCGTCCATGAAATACGGCCTGGAAAAGCCGTCCTTCTCGACGTAACCCTTGTCAATCAGTTCCTTGAGGAAGACGAGGGTCTCCTTGAAGACGGGGTTGTCGAACGACTGGGACCCATCCGTCAGACCGGCGACGTTGGGACCGTAGGTGTTGGCTACGGCCGAGCGAAGGAAAAAGTCGACGGTGTAGGTCTGACCGGAAGTAATGGGGACGATTCCAGCGGCCTTTAACTTTTGCACGGCTGCCAAGAATTCCTTGGGTGTCTTCGGGGCTTTTTCGGGATCGAGACCCGCCTTCTTGAAATAGGCCTTGTTGTAGTAGAACCCGAAGCCCTGGGTGGTGAGCGGCAGAAGCTTGATGGGTGCGCCGAGTTTGCCGCCGATGGAGACCATTTCAATGCTGGCCTGGGTAAACTGCCCCTTCACATCGTTGATGTAAGGACCGAGGTCGACCAGAACGTCGTCAAAGCCGTATTCCCGGGCACCGGGGTGGAACATGGCCACGTCGGGGCCGTCGTTCGCCGTGGCCGCGCTTTGGATGATCTGGTAGTACTGGGGCTCCAGCGGCTGTGAAACATGGTTGACCTTCACGCCTGGGTTCGCCTGCTCGAACAGGGCGTCGATCTGCTTCAACGGGGCCTGGGCCCCGCCCGGGTTCACTTCGCCGTACTTAAAGTCCCAGACGGTGAGAGTCTGGGCAGCAAGCGACGTCACTGCGACCAGCGATGCGAGAACAGCGCCGAGACTGAAGACGATTTTCTTCATCTTGAACTCCTCCTTGGAAAGACTGTGATGAGCCACTATGAGGCCATCCCCGGGAACTGTGAATGGACCCAATTGCGCCGGACTATGGACAAAATTCTACGGCCGAACCTCGCTTCCCCGTGGTATTCTTTTCTGATGGCACGGTACCGAACCGTCCGCGGAAGCATCTTCCTCTGGGTCTCTCTCCTCTTCGTCTGCGTGCTGCTGACCTTCTCGCTTGTGGTCTACGATTATGCATCGGCGGTGGCCGGAGAACGGTTCTCGGAAGCCCTGACTTCGCTCTCGCGGTCGGTCCTGGCGAATCTGGACGCCCAGGTTGCCGAAATGAACCGCCTCAGTCTGACGCTCATCTACTCGCAGGTGTTCCGAAGTCTGTACTCGAGACACCTTGAGTTGCCGCGGTCGCCGGCAACGGTGCAGCAGAGGATCGTCAAGCTTGAGAATACCGAGGCGTTGATTGAAATTGGTGACACCGTTTTGGGCCCCAGCCAGTCCGCGCCCCAGGTGAACGTGTTCGATCCCCAGGGGGAGATGATTGGAGCGGGCTACTACAGCCGACTGATCGACCGCGATGCAAGGCTCGAGCCCTGGTACGCCGAAGTGATGCGGAGAAACGGAACCCGCCTCATTCTCGCCCCCCACATCGACCCGCTCCAGGAGCAGACTTCGGTCGTTGTGAAGGGAAAGCTCTACATGTCCCTCCTCCGGGCGTTTCAGGATCCCCTGCTGTCGATCAGCGGTATTGTAGAGGTCAAGCAGTATTGCGACACACTGTTCTCCGAGTTGAACTTGATGTCCGGATCGATGGTCACCCTATTTGTGCTCGACGACGCCGGCAGGCTCATCTACCCTTACGAGGGTCCCCGGGTCGACCCCTCGGTACTGGCTGGCTTGTCTAAGGCTGCTCGAGGAAGGCCCATCGCCACGGGGGCGTTTCCGGGGAAGCCAGAACCCCAGATCTATGCCACCGCCGAGTCAAAAGAAACGGGTTGGACCTTGATCCTTGGCGAGCCGACGGCTGGTCTGTCGTCGAACACCCTCCAGTACGCTGCCCGCATAGCCGTATTGGCCCTGACGGCTATCTTGTGCTCCCTCGTGGCCTCGTATTTCATAGCCCGGAGGGTCACAGTGCCCATCAAGGCTCTGCACGGCGAGATCGAATCCCTGGAGTTGCACAACCTGGATGAGTTGACCGACGGCAAATCCAGGTCGGGTCTTACAGAGATCGACTCGTTGAGGATGGCGTTTCGGGATATGAGACTGAAACTGAACGATTCGCTTCAAGAGGCGGTCCTGCTGCGCGAACACGAGAAGGAAGCGCATCTGGTCGCCCTTCAGTCCCAGCTCAACCCTCACTTCCTCCACAACATGCTCCAGACTATCGTCGTGATGGCCGACGAGGGGGCGCTGGCACCCATCCACGGCCTGGTCATCAGCCTTTCAAAGGTACTGAGTTACGTGTCTTCCACTTCGGGAACTTCGGCCACTTTGGGGACAGAGATCGAGTACGCGGAAAGCTATCTGCACGCCATGCATGCCAGGTTCGGCGACAGCCTGGAATACGTGATTGACGTCCCCGCTGACCTTCGAGACATTGTCGTCCCGCGGCTGATCCTCCAGCCGTTCATCGAGAACTGCTTCAAGTACGGCACCGCGTCACGGCCCCCTTGGCGCATCGAAATTCGCGGCAGGCTGGACGGGGACCAGTGGCGGATCGAGATAGTTGATAACGGACCGGGCTTTTTGGCGGCAACGTTCAAGCTTGTCGCCGAGAGGATCTCGACTCGGGCACGAAAAGGCGAAGGCTTGGCCCCGATGTCGATTTCGGGGATGGGAATCCTGAACTCGTGCGAGAGGCTTCGGCTCGCCCTTGGTGAAACGGCCTTCTTCGAGATCTCAAACCTTCCCGAAGGGGGTGCGAAGGTGACCTTGGGAGCGGAGCTCGGTGTCCACGGAGGCATGTCCCATGGGTGAGCGGCTCTTCACCTACGCGGTGGCGGAAGACGAGGAGAGGATGCGGGAGTACCTGTTCCGAAAGGTGGCAGAGCTTGATCCGCATTTCCAATGCGCCGGGACGGCCGCAGACGGCGAAGAGGCCGTGGAATTGGTCGAGAGCCGCATGCCCGATCTGCTGGTGACCGACATCCGGATGCCGGTCCTCAGCGGATTGCAGTTGGTTGATCGCATCCGCAGGACCAATCCTGACCTGAGAATCATCATCATTTCGGGGTACAGCGAGTTCGAATACGCCCGCAAGGCCATTGAGCTGGGAGTCGATGAGTATATCCTCAAACCAGTCGATTTAGAGAGTCTGCGCGAGACCCTTCTTCGAATCCGCATTCGGCTCGAGTCATCGGCCGCTCAGGTCGACGCGGAGTTCGGGCTCGACGGGGTGAGGCCGGGCGAGGCGGACCTGGTCAGGTCGGTGAGCCTGTACCTGCAAGAGAACTTTCGCCTTCCGTACTCGCTGGAACGGCTGGCCGAAGCCTTTGGCTACAAGCCAGCGTACCTTCTGAGGCTTTACCGTCGGGCCACCGGAAGCACCCCCACCCAGGACCTGATCCACCTTCGGATAGACAAGGCCAAGCGCCTGTTGGCGGGCCACTCTCAACTGGAGGTCAAGCAGGTTGCCGCGGCAGTCGGCTACGACGATCCTCTGTATTTCTCGCGTCTATTCAAAAGGGAAACGGGTCTCAATCCGACGGCGTTCAAGGATTCGGTGAGACGGGTCTAGGCCGGCGCCAAGCGCGATCTCCTGCGGCGTTGGCCATGTTGGCCCGTCGGGCGTCTACCCCGGCCAGAAATTGCGTGGGAGTCATCGCACCGGCGAGCATCTGCTCAAAATCGGCCTCGATCTCCATCCACTGCCCCATGACGTATTTGACGCCGCCTTGAAACGGTTCGCCGACAAAATGCGACGCGGCGAAAAAACCCTTCTCATTGGGCTGGAGCGGGACCGCTCGGGTGGGAAACGACAGACTGGTGCCCTCGGGCTGCTCGGCCGCGTACCGGTCCAGGTTGTCCTGCCGGGTCAGGAACCGGAAGAATTGCAGGACCGCGTCCGGATCGCGGCTCTTGGAGTTTCCGAACCAGGTAGGCGCCGATTTCTCGATGCTGACGCTGCGATTGTCGAGCCACGGGATGGCGAACATGCCCCACGAGTCCGCCCCCGAATTGGGATTGGCCTTGAGGACGCTGCGCGAGAACCCGATTTTGTTGAGGGTCATGGCAGCCGTGCCCGACATAAGGGCCGTCTTTGCACCCTCTATGGTGTTCGCCATGAAGTTCTCGCCGAAGTAACCCCGCTGCATCGCCACGAGGATTTGGTCAAGGGCGCGGTGGAAAGGCTGATAGCCGACGAAGGTCTCTTTGTTTGAGTTCAATCGCTGGTAGAGGTCCGGGTCTCTTTCCTCGAACATTCCCCCCAGCTCAAAGAATGTCAGCGAAGAATGCCACCGGCTGGCGCCTGGTTCGTAGACAGGGGTGATCCCCGCCCGCTTGATCCGCTCACAGACTTCCATGAATTCCTGTGTGGTCTTGGGAACCGAGAGGCCGAGCCGCTTGAAGATCTTGTCGTTGTACGTGTAGACCCAGCCTGTGTTGTCGTCCCAGAGGACCAGTCCATACACGCGGCCGTCATGCGAAACCGCAGGGAGCCAGTCGGGCTTGAGTCGCTTCACCCAATCCTCGTCCGTCAGGTCGATGCAGTATTTCTGAGGATCGATCTCGCCGCCCAGATACCATCGTGTCGACTGCATCACGAAGATGTCGGTTGCTTCGCCGGAATTGAGGATGGTCTCAAGGGCGCGAAAGTAGACGTGGGGCGCGTAGATTGAGAAGGACACCTTGATACCGGTCTCCTTCTCGAACTCCTTGGCGTTCTCCCCGATGACATCGTAGATCCAGCCGTCGGAGGCAATGACCTGAATGGTGCGGACCGGGCCAGGCGGAGGGGCCGCCTTGGAGTCATCGCAGCCCACCGATAGAAAGCCGACCAGGCCGACAACGAGCAGGGGACAAACCAGCACCCTTAAGGCAGAGCAGGACGTTGCAAACACTCATGGATTGTACCATGGCAGGGCAATATTGAGACGAAAAATGAGGCAGTTGATCCACCAGACTCGACCGACCATGAGCAGCAACTATCCTTCCCTCCCCTTCTTCAGTACCTTCCCAGCCAGGGGTATTTACTATGCGTGTATTCGTTACGGGCGCCACCGGCTTCATTGGCTCGGCCGTCGTTCAGGAGCTCATCTCGGCCGGGCATCAGGTGACAGGTCTGGCGCGCACGGACGCCAAGGCCCAGGCGCTCAGTGCCGCGGGCGCCTCGGTCCACCGGGGGTCCCTCGAGGACCCGGCCAGCCTCCGGGCCGGGGCCGCGGCCGCCGACGGGGTCATCCACCTCGCGTTCATCCACACGTTCCCGGGGTTCCTGGGGGCCCCTGCCAAGGACGAGAGGGCGATCAACGCCATGGGAGCCGCTCTCGAAGGGTCGGGGAAGCCCCTAGTCGTCGCGGCCGGGGTGCTCGGCCTCAAACCGGGCCAACTGCTGAACGAGAATGACATTCCGGACTACAAGAAGGTGCCGCGCAAGTCCGAGGAGGCGGCCCGGGCCTGGGCGGCGCGCGGGGTCAGGGGGATCGCGGTGAGGCTGTCGCCCACGGTCCACGGTGAGGGCGACAAGGGGTTCCTCAAAATGTTCGTGGACATCGCGCGGAAGAAGAAGGCTTCCTGGTACGTGGGCGACGGTTCGGCCCGCTGGCCCGCGGTACACCGCCTCGACGCCGCCCGCCTGTTCAGGCTCGCTCTTGAGAAAGGCACGGCAGGCGCGATCTACCACAGCGTGGCCGACGAGGGCGTGCCGTTCATGGAGATCGCGGCGGTGCTGGGACGAAAACTGGGGGTACCGCTCGTTAGCCGAAGCAAGGGCTTGGGCGCGGTGATGGCCATGGGGTTCCTTGGGTTCCTGGCGGGGATGGACAGTCCCGTGTCGAGCAGGCTCACCCAGGAGCAACTGGGCTGGAAGCCCGAGCACACGTCGCTGCTCGACGACTTGGAGGCGGGGCACTACTTTACCGGCCATTGATCGTCCATTGATCGAAGGGGGTCTACCTTGGTCCCATGAGCGATCACCACCGGGGCCCGTTCGGCCCCTCCCTTCCCAACCGTCCAATTACGTCCCGGGGCTTCGGCCCCCTCGTCCAACTGATCCGGGGCGCCAAACCGCCCTACGGCCTGATGGCCCTGGCCCTGGTGTTCAGCCTGGTCACCACCGGGGCCAGCCTTGTCATCCCCCTGTTCACCAAAAGCCTGGTCGACGGCTTTTCGCTGAAGAGCCTCGACCCGGGCATGCTGGGCCTCATCGTCGGGGCCTTTGTCCTCCAGGCCGCGGGAGGAGCCCTGGCGGGCTACGCCCTTTACTACGCCGGCCTCAAAGTCGTCGCCTCGGTCCGCCAGCGCCTATGGGACCAGTACCTGAAACTGCCGGTGGCGGTCTTCGACGGCAAGCCGGCGGGCGACCTCGCCTCAAGAATGACCAACGATACCGCCGTCCTCCAGACCCTGGTGGGCGACCAGTTTCCCGGGTTCGTCACGGCGCTGCTGTCGTCGGTGGTCGGCGTGTGCTTCCTGTTCTGGCTCGACTGGCAGATGACGCTGGTCATGCTCACCGCCATCCCCCTGGTCTTCCTTGTCATGATTCCCCTGGGACGAGTCCGGGCCAAGACGGCCCGGGAGATCCAAGGCGAGACGGCGCGGCTGTCGGGCATCCTCGGCCAGGTGCTTTCGGAGGTGAGGCTGGTCAAGGCCTCGGGGGCCGAGGCCAAGGAAAGGGCCCGGGGCCGCAGCGCGGTGGCCGACCTGTTCCGCCTCGGCCGGCGCGAGGGCAAGGTTCAGTCGGTCCTGTCGCCCATCATGGGCCTTGTGATGATGAGCCTGCTGGTGGTCATCGTCGGCTACGGCGGCCTGAGGATTTCGTCGGGGGCGCTCACGGCCGGCGGCCTGGTGGCGTTCATCCTGTACCTGATCCAGGTCATCATGCCCGTCACCCAAATTGCGCAGTTCTTCAGCCAGCTTCAGAAGGCCCGGGGAGCCACGGACAGCATCCTCGAGCTGCTCAACGCCCCCGTGGAACCCCACGGCCGGGGAGAGAAACCCGCCCCCGAGCCCCAGGCGGTGTCGTTTGACCACGTGGACTTCGGGTACTCGGCCGACCACCCCGTGCTCCGCGACCTGAGCTTCACTCTCGAACCCGGTACCGTCACCGCCATTGTCGGCCCGTCCGGCGGCGGCAAGACCACGATCTTCTCCCTCCTTGAAAGCTTCTACCAACCCACTTCGGGGACGATCCGCTGGGGGGACCAGGACATCGGCCAGCTCGACCTGGCCGCGTGGCGGTCGCTGATCGGCTACGTTCCCCAGGACAGCCCCCTGCTGGCCGGGACCATCCGCGACAACATCACCTACGGCCTGGAGCGCGAGGTGAGCGACGCCGAGCTGAAACAGGCCGCCGAGGCGGCCCACACGGCCGGGTTCATCGAAGCCCTCGACGACGGCTACAACACCGAGGTGGGCGAGCGCGGCGTCAAGCTTTCGGGCGGCCAGCGCCAACGCTTGGCCATAGCGCGGGCTCTGCTGCGCGACCCAGCCATCCTCATGCTCGACGAGGCCACCGCCAGCCTCGACTCGGCAAGCGAGGCCGCCGTCCAGGCCGCCTTGGCCACGCTGATGCAGGGCCGCACCACGCTTGTCATCGCCCACCGTCTCAGCACCGTGGTCGAGTCCGACCGGATCCTCTTCCTCGAAAACGGCGCCCTCACAGGCTCGGGCACCCACCACGAACTGATCGAAACCCACCCCCTGTACCGCGCCTTCGCCCAACACCAATTCCGTGGCAACGATATACTGGAACCCCATGGCACTCGTCTTGGCCGTTGACGACGATCCCCACATCCTCGAGCTTGTGACCCACTTCTTGAAGTCTGCGGGCCACGAGGTGGTCGCCCAGGCCACGGGCCACGGGGCCCTCGAGGCAGCGGCGAAGCAAAGCTTCGACCTTGTGGTTCTTGATGTGCTTCTGCCGGGCTTCGACGGGCGCGAGGTGGCCCGCCGCCTGCGCCGGGAAGGGCGCTTGCCTATCCTGATGCTAACGGCGCTGGGGGAGCTGCATCACAAGCTCCAGGGCTTCGACGCAGGCGCCGACGACTACCTGGCCAAGCCTTTCGAGCCCGCCGAGCTGATGGCCCGGGTGAAGGCCCTGCTCGCACGCGGCGGGGCTCCGGCAGGGGCGGCGCCCTCCCCGCCTTCCCAGCTGCGCGTCGGCGCGCTCGTCCTGGAACCCGAGGCCCTGGTCATCGTGGCCGGCGGCGAGCGCCACAGCGTTCCGGCCAAGGAGTTCGCCCTCTTCGAGTGCCTGGCCCGGTCGCCGGGACGGCTGTTCACCCGCGAGCAGCTCCTGGCCGCCGCCTGGGGCCCAGACTACGCCGGGGCCGACAGGACGGTGGACGTGTACATCAACCGCCTGCGCACCCGCTTCCCCGAGGCCGACTACGGCTACGCCATCGTCCCAGTCCGCGGCGTAGGGTATCGGCTTGAGGCGGCGCCGTGACGGGCCGCGGCCGGCAGGGAAAGCCGCAAACGGGTGGGCATTCGCGGTGGGAGTGGGCGCTGAGGCTCACGGGACTGTTTGCGCTGTTGTTTGGCGTCGGCGGCGCAGCTTGGGCGGGCAGCTGGGAGCTCCTCGGATTCTTCGTCCCCGGATTCCACCTGCTCCCCCGGGGGCTGGCCGCCTTCGCGGCGGCGTTGACACTCCTGGGGCTGACCTTCTACCTCACGGGCCGTGTGATGGGGAAGCGGCGTCCCGACTTCTTCGGACCGTTCAACGACGCCGTCCAGAGGATCACACGAGGGGACTACGCAGTGACCATCCCCGTTAAGGACCACCACCAGGGCGGCCCGGGCCAATCGTTCAACCAGCTTGCCGAAAACCTCAACACCATGGCGGGAACGCTGGCACGGATGGAGGCGCTGCGCCGGCAGTTTGTAGCCGACGTCAGCCACGAGTTCCAGTCTCCGCTGACCTCCATCCTAGGGTTTGCCCAGGCGTTGCAGGCTGACCTGCCCGCCGAAACCAGGCAGCGGTACCTGGCCATCATCGCCGACGAGGCCCGGCGGCTGAGCCGCGTTTCGGCCAACCTGCTCAAGCTCAATTCTCTCGAGGACGAGGAAGGCCCCCCCGACCCTCTGCAGTTCCGCGTCGACACCCAGCTTCGGCGCGTGATCGTGGCCCTCGAGCCGCAGTGGTCGGCCAAGGGGCTTACGGTCGAGGCCGCCCTGAGTGAGGCGACCGTGGTGGGCAACGAGGAACTGTGGACTCAGGCGTGGACCAACTTGCTCCAGAACGCTGTCAAGTTCACGCCGCCGGGCGGCCGAATCGCGGTCCGCTTGGCCGGTCCTCCGCCGGTGGTCGAGGTCGAAGACACGGGAATCGGACTCACCCCGGACCAGGCCGCACGGGTGTTCGAGAGGTTCTACAAGGCCGACGCGGCCAGGACGGGCGACACCGGGAGCGGTCTGGGGCTGGCCCTGGTGCAGCGCATCGCAGCCCTCCACGGGGCCAGGGTCGAGGCGCTCAGCCCCGGCCTGGGCCAAGGGACCACATTGAAGGTTAGTTTTGGGGAGGTTCCATGAGCGATGAGTTTTCTGTGGAGGCGCTGGGGGCGCAGTCCGGGCTGCCCGGACCTCGAGGCAATCTGACCCTGCTGGACCGCTTCGCCGACCATTGCACGGTGGAACAAGCCCAGCGCTGCCTCGACGTGCTGCGCGACGACACGGCCAACTCCCCCGAGGAGTTCGTCGGCATGTGCGGCGTGCTGGGGCGCGCGATGCTGCTTCGCGGCGACCTGGGGCAAGCCTTCGTCCACCTTCGGCCTTTCATGTCGCACTCAAGCTGGAGGATACGCGAGAGCACGGCCATCGCCATCCAGAAACTGGGCGAAGGCCGGCTTGGCGAGGTGTTCGGCTTCCTCGAGCCGCTGGCCGAAGGAAACGCCTACGAGCGCCGGGCCGTGGTGGCGGGCCTGTGCGAGCCACGGCTGCTTGATCGGCCCGAGTGGAACCTCAAGGTACTCGACCTCCTCACCCGGATCACCGCGACCCTGGACCACGACGACCCGCTGACCGACGCCGAGGTGAGCCTGCGCAAGGCCCTGGGCTACGGCTGGAGCGTGGCGGTTTCGAGGTCGCCCGAGCCCGGAAAGCCCGCCTTCGAGGCCTTGCTGAGCCTGCCGGGCAAACACGTGCTGTGGGTGGTCCGCGAGAATCTGAAGAAGGACCGCTTGGTCAGGCTCGACCCGGAATGGCTGGCCCGCCTTACCGCCCGGCTCAGCGTCCTCGGGAAAGAGGCCTGACCAGAAGCCACCCGGCGGCGGCGGCTGCGAGCGAGAGCGCAGCGCACGAGGCGATGACCACCCGCCAGGTTGCGACAAACGCGGTGCGAAGGGCCTCGTGTACCTGGGCTGCCACGCCCGCGTCGAGGTCTTTCGGCAAGTCTGCGCCGGCCAGACGTACGGCTTCGGCGGCGAGGAAGGACCGTTGGTCGTGGGTGAGGTTGAGCCCCGCTGTCCCCGCGTTCCAGGCCGGAGGAAACAGGGTGACCGCGACGGCACCCAGAACGGCGAGGCACAGAACCCCCGCGATCCGGGAAACCGCGTTGTTGACCCCGCTGGCCGTCCCCGAAAGCTCATCGCCCGCCGAACCCATCACCGCCGCCGACAGGGGGGCAACGGTCACGGCCATTCCCAGACCAAAAGCGAGGATGCCCGGAAAAAAGGTCCATAGGTAAGCCGTCCAGCCATCCGTGGTTCCGACCCCCGCGAGCAGGAGGAAGCCGGCCGCCACCAAGATCGGTCCGATCGTGAGAAACGGTCGTGGACCGATGCGGTCGGCCCATTGCCCCATGGGCCGGGACAGAAACGCCATGCACGCGGCGAAGGGCAGCAGCGACATCCCCGCGAGGGTTTTCGGATACCCCTGGACCTGGACGAGATTGAGCGACAAGAAGAACGCCATGACGCTCAGAGCACCGTAGAGGAAGAACGTGAGAAGGTTGGCCCCGGCAAAGGTTGGGGACTGAAACAGCCGGGCGGGCAGAATGGGCGCCGACACCCGCAATTCCACGACGACGAACCCGATCACGCCGACAGCCCCAAGAGCGATAGCGGTCCATGGAACCGGGTCGGTGAACCCCCAGTCGGGCGCCGCCTGGGCGCCCCAGGCAAGGGCACCGAGGCCGGCGGCCAGCAGGAGGCTTCCCAGCACATCAAGCCGGCCTTGGGGCTTTGACGGCGCGTCGGCGGGAAGCCGGGTACCGAGCAGGACAAGGGTTGCCAGGCCCAAGGGAGGGTTGATCAGGAACACCAGCCGCCATTGGCCCAGGTCGGAAAACACTCCCCCCAGGAGAGGCCCGATCACCGTCACGATGGTGGTGGCCGCCGACCACACCCCGATGGCCCGGCCTCGCCGCTCCTGGGCCGTTCCTGCACTGAGGAGGGCAAGACTGCCCGGGACGAGGAGGGCGCCGCCAAAGCCCTGGAACACCCGGGCTGCGATCAAGAAGTCCGTCGAGGGTGCAAGACCGCACAAAAGCGAGCCCGCACTGAACAGCCCGATTCCCACCATGTAGACCCGGCGCCGGCCGAACCTGTCGCCCAAAGCGCCCCCTATGGGAATCAGCGCAGCGAGGACCAACAGGTACCCGTTGACGATCCACACAAGGTCGCTGGCCGTGGCATGAAGGTCCGACTGGACGACGGGCAAGGCGACGTTGAGCGCCGAACCGTCGATGAAGACCATGCTGGCCGCCAGAATCGTCCCGGCCAGCAGCCACTTCTCCGAGTTGGGGAGGGTCGTCATGGGGAACTCACCGCCTCGCGTCGGCCTTGAGGATGGCGTAGTGCACCCGGGCGGCCAGACCCTTCACGCGCTTTTCGATCAGCGCCAGGTCGGCGGCGGTGGGCTTGCCCTTGAACTCCACGGGTGAAACGAAACTCCACCCCGTCTTGTTTCGGCGCATGATCTCGTCGAGCTCGCCCTGGGCGCCCCCCGACCAGCCGTAGCTGCCTATGCGCAGGGCGTGCCGGTTGAGCAGCTTCTTCTTGGCCAGCTCGTCGACCACCGCCGCCATGGGCGGAAACATCTTGTACTCGTAGGTGGGCATGGCCAGCACGATGCCGGTGCTGGTCCAGCACGAGGCAAGAATGTCACCGATGGGGTCCCGGGGAACCTGGAACTCGCGCCATCTGAGGCCCGACTCCTTGAGAGTCTTGATCACCGTTGGGATGGCCTGGGCCGTGTTGCCGTACATGGAACCCCAGATGACGGTGACCTCGGCCTTGGCGGGCCCCTTCTGGTAGCTTACGTAGCGTTTGTAGTCGGCCACGATCTTGCCGGGGTTCTTGCGCCACACGACTCCGTGGGCCGGGGCGATGATCTTCACCTTGTCGCCCAGCAGCTTCTCGACCTTTTCGATGGCCTTGCCCGTGGGCTGGCTGAACGCCGCCACGATGTTGGCGTAGTAGCGCACGGCCTCGCGCTCGAACCACTTGATCTGGTCGTTGGTGAGCTCGTCGTCGTACGGGGCCCCGTCGATGGCGCCGAAGCTTCCGAAGGCGTCGCAGGGCATCAGGGTGCCCGTCTTGGTGTCGAAGGTGGCGATGGTTTCGGGCCAGTGGACATTCGGGATCTCGGCAAAGGCCAGCACGTGACCCTGCCCCAGGTCGATCGTGTCGCCGTCGCCCACCACCCGGATCTTCTGGTTGCCGAGCCTGTAAAAGGCCTCGAGAAGAGGAACCGCCTTGGCGCTGGTGACGATGGTGAACTCGGGGCGGATGGCTCTGAACTGCTCGAGCCAGCCCGAGTGGTCGGGCTCCATATGGTTGATCACCACGTAGTCGACGTCCTCGACGCGGATCTTGAGCTCGTCCAGCTGGGCCAAGAGGGTCTCGGGAACCCCGTCCCAGCCGCAGAATCCGTCGACAATGGCGACCTTGTCGCCCTTCACGATGTACGAGCTGAGGCTTACGCCGTTGGGGATGGGCCAGATTCCTTCGAACAGGATGTCGCGGATGTTGGCGCTCAACCGGAAAATCCCAGGAGTGACGGTGGTGGCGTTCATGCTTGGTACCTCAATCGAAAAGTATCGATTATTTTGGAACGAGTCAATTTTCTGAGACTTGTTGTTAATCCATATTGAATTGTGACAGCAAATCCATTTACACTGGGAAGGTTCAAATGGGAGGTGAGCCCGTGCCCAATACTCCGCTGAAAACCCTCCTCTTGGTGGAGGATGAGCCCCTCGTGGCCATGGCCGAAAAGCTGGCCCTTCAACGGCGGGGTTACGGCGTCGTCGTTGCCTCCACGGGCGAAGAGGCTTTGGACTTGGTCGCCTCGGACGAGCCGGTGGACCTGGTGCTCATGGACATCGACCTGGGCACCGGCATGGACGGCACCCAGGCCGCCGAGGAGATCGGCAAGCTCAGGAGCCTCCCCGTGGTCTTCCTGTCGGGCCACACCGAGCCCGAAATCGTCGAGAGGACCGAGAAGGTCACCTCCTACGGCTACGTCGTCAAGGGCTCGAACATCACAGTCCTCGACGCCTCGATCAAGATGGCCTTCAAACTGTTCCGCGCCAACCACTTGTTGAAGGAAAGCGAGGCCAGGCTCAACCGCTCAGAAAAGATCTCGCGCACCGGCAACTGGCTGCTGACCCTAGGCGACGGCAAGATCGTCGGGTCTGAGGGCGCGTGCCAGATTTACGGGGTGACGAGCAGGCTTCTGAGCTACGACGCCGTCCACGAGCTTGTCCTGCCCGAGTACCGGTGCCAATCCGAGGAGGCCATGGCCAAACTGATCGAGTGCGACAGGCCCTACCGCATCCGGTCCAAGATCCGCCGGCCCTCCGACGGCGCCATTCGGGAACTCCTCTCGATTGCTGAATACGACAGGGAGAGCAACTCGGTGTACGGGGTCATTCAAGACATCACCGACGCCTGACCGGTTCGGGGGCCTCCGCGCCTTCAGCCTCGCCCCGCTTGAGCCAAAGCAGCCTGCCGCCGTGGCGCAGGGCAAAGAGCTTCACACGGTAGTGACCGACCGCGAGCCTGGTTTCAAGGTTCGCGCGTTCGGAGTGCCAGCGGTGCACGAACTCACCCCAGTCGCCTGAAGCCGTCTTGACCTTCAATTGGGCGAAGGCTTCGGGCCCCAGCCTCGCCTCCATGGCGCCAAGCCTTCGATGCATGCGCTCGAGACTCCACGAGACCACGCGCAGAGCCGCCAAGTTGGCCTGCAGGCGGTTGCGAAGCCGCACGTCGGTCAGGCCCGGGGACCGCTTGCCAGAATTTTCCTCCGCCGACCAGCGGTCCCACAGGTCCTTGTTCTGCTCCAGCCGGGCGTAGGCCGCGTCGAACCGGGCCGAAAGGCGTTCGTATCTGTCGGCGATTCGTCCCGCCACGGCCTCCTTGTGGGCTTCGAAATACTTGAACCGTTCGGTGTGCCAGCTCTCGATGAAGGCCTTGGAGTCCGACACCTGGGCCTCGGTCCAGTGGGAGGTCTCGTCGCCGTCGCCGCGGACGGCGACCCCGGGCACCGAGAAGTGGTGGGGTCCCTGCTCGGGTGTGAGCTCGACCCTGCCCTCGTCGGTGGTGAGCAAGGTGGAGCCGTCCACTTCGGTGTCAACGTTGAACACGGTTCCCCTCACCCCCATATTGGCCGTCTCGGTGTGGACCTCAAGCCCGTTGGCGCCCACCATCTTCTGGACCTTGAGGGACAGCGAGCCCGACAGAAGGTCGAGGGCTCCCTTTTGTCCCTGGGTGGCCAGGCTCGACAGGTCGAGGAGCACCGTGGTCGAAGCCTTGAGGTGCAGGTTTGCCTTGATGCCCGTCTTGGTGTCGACCGAGATGTCGGCCGAACCGTCATTGCTGACCTTGATCTCGTCGTTGTTCTCGAAGGCGAACCCCGTGTCGACAAGCGAGGCCTTGACGGGTGCCCCCGCGCGCACGACGGTGACGGTGCCGTCGTAATTGTCGAGCCTGGCGACCACGTCCGGGGCGGAGGCAAAGGAGACGCCGGCAACGAGAACCGCACAGGAGCAAACAAGGGCGAGACGCTGAAATGCTAACATGCGCCAACAATAAAACGCCGGCGCGGAAGTTTCAACACGGGACAGCGTTCCTTGACACGAGGTGGCAAAATTTGGTCCCTTAAGTGAAAGGATTCCCCTCCATGAAGATCATGTTGCAGATCGGCCTCGTGTTCGGAATCTGTCTGCTGGGACAGATCATCGCCGATCTGCTTCCCATCGCCTTTCCGGGCAGCGTCATCAGCATGATCCTTCTGTTCCTGCTGCTGGTGTTCAGGATCGTCAAGGTGGACCACATCCAGAAGAAGGCCGACTTTCTTCTCAAGAACATGGCCTTCTTCTTCATCCCTGCGGGGGTGGGCATCGTGGCCGAGTTCGACGCCATCAAGAACAGCATCCCCGCCCTGCTGGTGGTTGTTGTGATCACCACCGTGCTCACCTTCGGCTCCACGGCTTTGGTTGTGCAGGGCATCATCAGCCTGCAAGACAGGCTTGAACGACGGCGCCAGCGCAAGGGGCGGCCGTCATGAACGAGATCTTCGCCTCGCCCTTTTTTGGAATCACCCTGTGCGTCCTGACCTACGAGATCGGGGTCTTGATCGAGAGCAAGACAAAGCTGGCCGTGGCCAACCCGCTGCTCATCTCAGTCGTCCTGTGCATCGGCGTGATCAAGCTGTTCTCCATCCCGCTGGCCAGCTTCAACGTGGGCGGCGAGCTGGTGTCGGTGTTCCTTGGACCCGCGACGGCGGTGCTGGCGCTGGCCATCTACCTTCAGCTGGCGCGCCTCAAGAAGTATCTGCTGCCCGTTCTTGCCGGCACCATCGTCGGCTCGGTGGTCTCGGTGACCTCGGCCTTCTGGCTGTGCCGCCTGTTCGGCCTCGACGTGGCGCTCACCAAGTCCATGCTTGTGAAGTCCGTGACCACGCCCTTCGCCATCGCGATCTCGAAGAACATCGGCGGCATCCCCTCGGTTTCGGTGGCGGCGGTGGTGCTCACGGGCATCCTGGGCGCCGTCTTCGCGCCGCTGCTGATCAAGCTCTTCCGCGTCAAGAGCCCCATCGCCCAGGGAGTGGCCATCGGCACCTCGAGCCACGCGGTCGGCACGTCGAAGGCCATCGTGTTGGGAGAGGTCCAGGGGGCGATGAGCGGGGTGGCCATCGGCCTGGCCGGCGTCGTGACGGTGGGGTTGTCGCTGCTGTTTACGGGAAGCTGAACCAAGGGGGAGCCATGGACGACACGGTCATCGCGGGGGGCACCATCTGGACGGGTTCGGGCTGGCTGCGCGGCCATTTGGGCATCAAGGACGGCCGGATCCGCGCGGTGTCCACAGCCCCTCTGACAGGCGCCGAGACGGTGGACGCCCGGGGCCTGCGGGTGCTGCCCGGCCTCATCGACAGCCATGTTCACTTTGGACTGGGGGTGGGCAGCACCCTCACCGCCGACGGGTTTGCCGGGGGTTCCCGGGCGGCGGCCTTCGGCGGCGTGACTACGGTCATCGACTTCCTCGACCCCGTGCGCACGGCCGCCCAAATGACCGACGCCTGGACGGCGCGGTCCTCGCTGGCCCGGGAGTGCGCCGTGGACTACGGCTTCCACGCCACTCTGGCCAACCCCACCGACCCGGCCGGGGCCTTGGCCGCCGAAGCCGTGCGCCTAGGCTGCCCTTCGCTCAAGGTCTTTACCGCGTACTCGTCCACCGACAGGCGCACCAGCGACCGCACCATTGGCGAACTGCTGACGGCCGGGGCCAAGGCGGGGACCACGGTGCTTGTCCACGCCGAAAACGAATCGCTGATGGACCTTCGGCCCGGCACGCCAGTGGCCCTCCACGAGGAGAGCCGCCCCGCGCTGTGCGAGGTGTCGGCGGTGCTCACCCTCGCCGAGCTGGTGCGCGCTACCGGCGGGCGGCTCTACGTCGTCCACACCAACGTCGGCACCACCGTGGAGCGCCTAAAGGCCCTCCACCCCGACCTGCTGGGCCGCACCCTCTTCCTCGAGACCTGCCCGCACTACCTCCTGTGGACCAAGGACCGCTACGCTGGTGCCAACGGCACCCGGTTCACCATGACGCCGCCCCTGCGATCAGCCGGCGAGCGCCGGCGCCTGGCGGCGTGCTTCGACGCCGTCGATACCCTGGGCACCGACCACTGCGCCTACAACGCCGCTCAAAAGGACCGCGCGACCACCGACCTGATCCCCATGGGCATAGGCGGCGTCGAGTTCCTCCTCCCCTCCCTGTGGGGCGAGTTCGGCGAGCGCTGCCTGCCCCGGCTCACGGCCAACCCGGCCCGGATCCACGGCCTGCCGCGCAAGGGCAGCCTGACGCCGGGCTTCGACGCCGACATCGTCCTGTTCGACCCGGGGGTCCGCTGGAAGGTGGAGGACCACCACGGCGACGCCGACCACACAGCGTGGCAGGGCGAACCCATGAAGGGCCGCGTCGTGTCGACCCTGGTGAGGGGGAGGTTTGTGGTCCGCGAAGGTCAGTTTTTGGGCGGCCGGGGCGAGTTTATCCGGCGGTCAGCGGCCCGCTGATCGCTCCCACGGGGCAACGCGACTGGCACAGCCCGCACCCGAAGCACAGCTTGGGGTCGGCCTGGGCGGCCTTGCCCTTGGCCTGAGTCATAGCGAAATACGGGCAGATCTTCTCGCACAGACCGCAGCGCGTGCACGTGGCCTTGTCGACCACGGCCACCCGGGGTTCCCAACGGGGCGTATAGGGCTTAAGCCGAGCCGCCGTCGCGTCGGCCACCGAGGCGAACCCGAACTTCTCAAGGGTAGCGGGCAGCGCCGCCAGAATCTTGGCGTACAGGTCCTTGCCCTTGAGCAGGGCCGCCGAGAGCATCTGCACCGCGTCGGCGCCCGCCAGCAGAAACTCCAACACGTCTTCGGCCGACTGGACGCCGCCGGTACCGATGACCACGCACCCGGGTTCGGCGTCCTTGATCCGGCGCACCAGCGCTAGGGCCAGCGGCTTGATGACGGGGCCCGAGGTCCAAACCTCGCCCTGGGGGTTGCCCCAGGCCACGGACCGCGTCGCCAAGTCGATGCCCAGGGTCGGGCCCAACGAGTTGATCGCTGCCACCCCGGTGGCCCCGGCCGAGAGCACGGTGCGGGCAAAGGCCACAGGGTCTGGAAGGTGCGGGCTGACCTTAAGGAACACGGGCTTGGCCGTGAGCCTCCGGATGGCCTCCACCGTGCGGCCGATAGCGGCCAGGTCGGTGCCCACGTAGTGGGTCGACACCTCGAAGGCGTCAGCGAAGGGCTCCAGGCGGGGCACCAAAGCCTCGAGGTCGGTCTGGGTGTACCCGACGCTCACGATCAGAGGGGTGGACGACTTCTTCTTGACCTCGGGAAGGAACTGGCCCACCCATTCGTCGGGGGAGAACTCCGACCACAGCTCGGCGTTGTGCAGCCAGTCGCGGCCCCCGGCGATGCAGGGGCGGGGCACATCGGCCGCTTTGGTGCTAATGGTCTTGGTGACCAGGGCGCCCACTCCCTGGCCGTCGAGCCAGAGCAGCCTGTCGGCGTCGCCGGAGAGCGGGCCCGAGGCGGGGAGGAGGGGGTTGGCCAGCTTCAGGGCCCCTAAATTCGTTGTGAGGTTCACGGTGCAATCCTTTTCCAGAGGGCGGCGGCTACGCGCCGGGCTTCCCGGTGCAGGTCGGCCTCGCGGATGGCCGGTTGAAACTCGGTGAGCCGCGGCGTGCCGGCCACCCACACATGCCGGGGCCGCCAAGCCTCGAGCAGTCCGAAGAACCAGTGCCCCGCAGCGTTGGCGGCGTCGAGGGGCGTGGGCGCCTCATAGTCCACGACCACCAGGTCGGCCTCGTAGCCGGGTTCAAGCCGGCCCAGGCGGCACCCCAAGGCCTCTCCCGCGAACTCCCACGATTCCCGAAGGACGGCGGCCACGTCGTCGAGCCCGGCGGCCAGGGGGTCGAGGGCCCGGTGCCGCTGGCTGAAAACCAGGTTGCGCACCTCGGGCGCCAGCGAGAACCCCAGGCCGTCGGTGCCCAGGGTGAGCGGCACGCCGGCACGGCGGAGCGCCGGCACGTCGGGCAGCCCGACGCCGTTGGACAAGTTGGACGAAGGATTGAGCGCCAGCCGCACCCCGCGGGTGGCCAGCAACTCCGCATCGCCGGGGTCGAGGTGGACGCCGTGGACGGCCAGCGACCCGGGACGCCACAGTCCCCGGGCCTCGAGGCGGGCGGCGGTGCCGTGGTCCTCGGGGGCCTCGGCGAGGTGGACGTGGATGGGCAGCGACCCCGTGCTCCTGGCGACGCGGTCCAGGGTGACGTCTGACAGCGTAAGCCCGGCGTGAAGCCCGACCATGCCCGCCGACCTGGCACCGGGGTGCCGGGCGAACGAGGTATTCTCGTCGAGGCACTCGTCGAGGTCGAAGCGGTCGCTGGTCTCGAAGGCGAAGAGGCCCCGCAGGCCCACTTCGTCGACCACCGCGTGCTGGAGCACGGTGAGACTCCCCCGGATCACCCCCGAGGCGTGATGGTCCACCAGCGTCGTGACCCCCGCCTTAAGGCTGGCCAGAGCCCCTACCCGGCCGCTGAAGGCCACGGCCTCAAGGTCGAGACCGGCGTCGAGCTTCCACCACAGCTGTTCCAGCAGCTGGCGGAAATTCCGGGGAGAAAAGGGCGGCGCCCAGCCCCGGGCAAAGGCCGAGTACAGGTGGGTGTGCCCCGCCACCAGCCCCGGCATCACCCAGGCGCCCGCCGCGTCGGTCACGTGGGCAGCCCCGGGGAACTGGCTCATGGGCCCGCAGGCGACAATGGCGTGGTCGAACAGCACGTAGCTGTCGGGCCGGAACGACTCGAAGTCGAACAGGACGGCGTTGATGACGGCCTTCACGGTTTCTCCCGGCCCGTTCCGCGCAGCACGCGGCCGGGAAAGCCCGCGTCGGTGAGGCTCACGCCGTCCCACACGGTCCGGCCGGCGACCACGACCCGGGCGAGGCCCTCGGGAAACTGCACCGGGTCGCGGTAGGTGCCCCGGTCAGCCACGGTGCCGTCGTCGAACAGGACGAGGTCGGCCGCCTTGCCGGGGGCGATCACGCCGCGATCGGCAAACCCGAACACCGCCGCCGGCTGCCCCGTCATCTTGCGCACCGCCTCCTCGAGGGTGAGGAACCCCTCCTCGCGGACCATCTTCAGCAGTCGGGGAAACGAGCCGTACACCCGGGGGTGCGGGCGGCCCCCCAGCAGCCCGTCGGTGCACAGGTTCATTTCGGGGCGGCGGATAAAGGCGCGCACGTGGTCTTCTGAGCCGTAAACGTCGATCATGCCCACGGCGTTTTCTTCTTCCAGCAACAGGTCGAGGGCCGCCTCGAGGGGCGCCTTGCCCCGGGCTCGGCCCAGCTCGACCAGGGTAAGCCCCACGGCGTCGGCGTTCTTCGCCGTTTTGACGCTGGTGACGCTGATGCCCTCCAGCCCGGCAAACTCGACGAAGTTGTCCCAGTGGCAGTCCTCGGCCAGGATGTCGGCCACCATCCGGCGCCGGGCGTCGGCGTCGGCCAGGCGCTCGAGCAGCCGGTTCGTCCCCCCGGCGTGGGCCCAGGCGGGCAGGATCGCCCCCAGCATGGTCGAACCGGCCGTGTACGGGTACTGGTCGAAGGTGACCTTCAGGCCCTCGTCCCGGGCGGCGTCCAGCTTGGCCAGCACGGCGCCCAGTTTGGGCCAGTTCTTCTTGCCGCAGATCTTGAAGTGGCTGAAGTGGAGCCTCACCCCCGACTCGCGGCCAATCCTCAGGATCTCGTCCATGGACGGCAGAATAAGGTTGGCCTCGGAGCGCTGGTGGACGACGAACACGCCGTCGAACTCGGCGACGACGCGGCACATCTCTACGAGTTCGGTGGTGTCGCCGTAGGCGCAGGGGATGTAGATCAGTCCGCTGCTGAGGCCCAGGGCGCCGGCCTCCATCTCGCGGCGGACGATGCGATTCATGGCCTCGGTCTCGGCGGGGCTGGGGGCGCGGTCCTCAAGGCCCATGGCCTCCATTCTCACGTTCCCGTGGGGGACGAGGTAGCTCTCGTTGACCACAAGCCCGCGGCGCTCCATCGCGGCCAGGTACCCGGCGGTGGTCTGGAACCGCCAGTCGACGGTGTCGCTGGTGCCCTCCAGCCCGGCGAGATTCTTGCGCCAGGCGTCGATGTACTCAAGGGGGAGAGGCGCCATCGAGACACCGTCCTGGCCCAGCACCTCGGTGGTGATGCCCTGGCGGATCTTGGGCGCCAGCAGCGGGTCCTCGAGGACCTTGAGGTCCGAGTGGCTGTGGGTGTCAATGAACCCGGGGGCGACGATGAGCCCCGTGGCGTCGACCACCTCGTGGCCGGCCGCCGACAGGCCGGGCCCCACGGCGGCGATCTTGTCGCCCTCGACCAAGACGTCGGCCCGGAACCTGGGGGCCCCGGTGCCGTCGACG
>Ga0181516_10000893_pt1 | contig 24531 bp, 25 predicted proteins | sample PEATcosm2014_Bin_25_FD_121104 | JGI IMG/M metagenome (GOLD analysis project Ga0181516, IMG submission 121104) | Peatland microbial communities from MTU Mesocosm Facility, Houghton, MI, USA - PEATcosm2014_Bin01_10_metaG | ecosystem: Environmental > Terrestrial > Soil > Wetlands > Peat | place... | reverse complement strand
GCGGCTGTAGGCGCAACCGTGGCCGTCAGCGTAACGCTGGCGCCAACCGCTGGCGTGGTGGTGGACGCAGCCAGAGTGGTGGTCGTGGCGGTCAATGTACCGCCGCAAGTAACGCCGTTCACCGCGAATGAAGTGGGCACTGCATTGGTAGTGCCATTCCAAGTGCCGTTGAATCCCACGCCGCTGACGTTTCCGCCGGCTGCAACGCTGCCGTTGTAAGGCTCGTTCTTTACAGTCACAACCGCGCCGCTCTGGGTTTCAATGCCATTCCAGAGAGACGAAACTGTCTGCCCGTTGGCAAAGGTCCAGGTCAGCGTCCAACTGGTCCAGGCTGTCGTTCCAGTATTTTGGATGGTAATTGCCGCGCCGAAAGCGCTGCTATTCTGCGGTGAAATCGTGTAAACAACATTGCACGCTGCTTGCGCGTTAGAGCGAGAGGCAAAGAGGGTTAGAAACAGAACTGCGAGTACCAAAAGGTACCCGCTCAATTGGTGAGCGCGTCTCCGCTCACAAGGGGGGCATTGCTGAGACATGTATTCTCCTTTACATCACACAGACCGATTTCATCACTCAATGCTTGAGTGTTTTTTGCGGTATGACGCCGGTATAAATGCCGAATCCGGTGGTCCAAGACGTAAATCGTCCGGCCCAAAACCTGAAGTTGCGCAAATTGTCAAAAATGATGCAATCGAAGAAAGGGGAGAAAAGGAGGAAAAAATGAATTAGTTTGAATGGAGCCTATGAACGCCGGCTATTAAAAGCAATGGATAACAGTCGCACTCAAAATACGAATCTTGAAGCAGTATCCTGCCAAGACTATGAATCGATTTCGATCACCTGCGAAACCAGTTAAAAATCTGTAGCCAAGCCTCTAAGAAGTCAGAGACCAATTTCCGGTATAAATGCGTGCATTCCTAATAGCAGCAAGAATACTAGAACGATTTGCAGTAGTTGGAAAGTTACCGCAGTAACGTTACCTAAGTTAATGATGGTAATCAGGAACGATAAGCGTCCCCGACTCTCAAATCGCAGGGCGGATGCCGCAAATCTCGACCTGCCAATTTCCCGCAAATGGAAAGCCGTTCGCATTATCATGCAAATGATGCCCATCTTAATCCACCGCAACTTAGCATTGGCGATCATACTAGCGTTCTTCGCAATCCCAGCCCAAGCCGCCGCCCAAGCCGCACCCACAGCGGATCTGGACGCTCTCCGCGCCCAGGCCCTCGAAGAAGGCGAAGCCGGCAAGACCTCCGAGGCTATCCGCGACTATCAGCGCGCCCTCCAACTTCAGCCCAACTGGAAAGAAGGCCTCTGGAATCTGGGAATGCTCCAGTATGAAAGCAGCCAGTTCGCCCCGGCCAAAGCCACATTTCAGAAGGTGGTTAAATTCGTGCCCGGTCTGGGCACCGCATGGAGCCTCCTCGGCCTCTCTGAGTACGAAACCGCCAACTACGACGACGCCCTCGTTCATCTTGAGAATGCCCAGCGCCTCGCCATTCAGGACGCCGATATAGCCCGCGTCTCCAGCTACCATCTGGCGCTGCTGCTCATCCGCGCCGGTGATTTCGAGCGCGCCTCAAGTCTCTTGCTGGCCAACTTCGGTGTCCAGGAGTCTGGAACTATTCCGTCGCAGGCCCGCATCGCCCTTGGCCTTGCGCTACTCCGTGTTCCTCTGCTGCCGGAGCAGCTTGACCCCTCGCGCGAGGCGCTGGTACTGGCCGCGGGTGAAGCCGCAACATCTGGAGCAGACCAGGCTTCCCGCCTCGCTGCCCTCTTGCAGAACAATCCCAGCCTTCCCTACCTGCACTACGCCTACGGTCTGGCTTTGGCCAAAACCTCCAAGATTGCGGACGCCATCCAGCAATTTCGCGCGGAAACGGCCATCTCGCCGGACAGCCCTTTCCCATGGATCGAGCTCGCCCGCGCCCAGTTGAGCCAGGGCGCGGTCAATGAATCCCTTCATGCCGCGCAAAAGGCCGTCGCGCTTGCGCCTTCCAATCTAGAAGCGCACCGCCTCTTCGATCAGGCATGGATCGCCGCCAGCCCCAAAGAAAAGTCCGCCGCACAGCGCAAGCTTCCCCCGCCGGCCGCCGCCGCGGTCCACCCTGCTCCTGAGCAGCGCATTCTTCATCTTTATGCCGACCCCAACGCCGGCGCAAAGACCGTCGCCCCTCCTCTAGCCAATATCGAGAGCTGGGACCAGGCGCTGCGGGAATTTACTCAAGCCCAGTACGCCTCCGCCCGCGACAACTTCAAAACCTCCCTCGCCATCAAGCCCGACAACGGCAACGGCTGGGCGCTGCTCGGCATCTGCGAGTACGAACTCAAGGACTACGGCAACGCCCTGATCCATCTGGACCGCAGCGCCAAACTCGGCGTCGCCGCCAAGCCCGAGTACCTCTTCCTCGCTCGCTACACCTACGGCGTGCTGCTGATCCACGCAGCCCGCTTTGACGAGGCGACCGATGTGCTGGCCACAGCCACCGACGCCACCGGCCCCCTGGCCATGAAGGTCCAATTTGCGTTAGGTCTGGCTCTGCTGCGCCGCGCCGAGTTCCCTGAAGCCGTGCCCGCCGCCGAGGCCGATCTCATCCCGGCCGCCGGCCAGATTGCCGAACTGCTGGAAAAAAGCGACTACGACAAAGCCTTCCCGCAATTTAAACTGCTGCTGGAGAAGTACCCATTAGCGCCCTTTCTGCATTTCGCCTACGGAACCGCGCTCGTTGCGCTCTCGGAATTCGACCAGGCCGCCGCCCAGATGCAGGCCGAAGCAGCCATCTCGCCCCAGAGCGAACTGCCGTGCACGAGCCTGGCCTCGATCGCCCTCCGCCAGCACGACGCTGCGACTGCGCTTGCGTGGGCGCGGAAGGCTCTTGCTCTTGCGCCTAACTCCGTCGATGCCCACTATCTGCTGGGCCGCGCCTCACTGGAATCGGGTGACTTGGACGCAGCCATTCGCGAGTTGGAGTTAGCCGCCAAGTTATCTCCCGCCAGCCCCGAGATTCACTTCAACTTAGCCAAAGCCTACGCCAGAGCCAAGCAACCAGAAAAAGCCCAGCAAGAGCGCGACATCTTCTCCGCGTTGAATGAAGCGCAGAAACCCAATGCAACCGCACCGGAGACCAAGTAGCTTCGAGGCACGGAATATGTTGGACAAGAAATTGATTTGGTTGGGAAATGGGGTAAGTGTGAAGAGAGCCTATTGAATAATCTGCGCAAAAACTCTTCTTGGCCACCAGCGAAAGTAGCTCGGACTTGGCATCGGGACGAAAAAGATCGAAGTATCGCGCGTGGATGATCTGTGGTTTGAGAGTATCTGACCGGCAATGTGACATTACAAACCAAGGCCGGCTGTTCGACCGTTATTTCTCAAAAAACTTCTCCACATCCGTAATCGTCGCTGTCACGCGATACGGCGGCAAACTCGCCAGAAAAGTCTGCCCGTATCGTTTTGTCTGAATGCGCGGATCGAGCAGCACTAATACGCCGCGATCTTCGAGCGAGCGAATCAGCCGCCCAAATCCCTGCTTGAGAGTGAGAACGGCAGATGGAACCTGGTAGTCGAAGAATGGTTTGCCGCCATTCTCTTCAATCGCCTTCATGCGCGCGGCGACTACTGGATCGCTGGGCACCGCGAAGGGCAGTTTGTCGATGATGACGCAGCTCAAAGCCTCGCCCTGCACATCCACGCCCTGCCAAAAACTTGAAGTGCCAAAGAGAACCGCATTCGGCGTGGAGCGGAATTCTTCCAGCAGTGCCTTGCGAGGCGCGGTGCCGTGCAGCAGGATGGGAAAATCCAGCACCGGCATCAGGCGCTCATATAAGTCGCGCATCTGCGCATAACTGGTGAAGAGACAAAATGCGCGTCCGCGAGTGATCTCCAATACACGTTGAATGCAGCGCGCCGCGGCTTCGGGAAATTCGGGATCGCGCGGGTCGGGCATCTCTGGCGGCAGATAGAGCAGCGCCTGTTCGCCGTACTTGAAATGCGAAGGCACCACTAACTCGCGCGCCTCGCTCAATCCCAGCCGCTTGCGAATATGTTCGAAGCCGCCCTGCACGGTAAGCGTGGCCGAAGTCATGACTACGGTAGGAATCTGATCGAAGACCAACTCGGACAATAACTCCGAGACATCGATCGGCGTAGCTTGCAGCACGGTGGTTCGCGACTGCGCTCTGAACCCGCCTCGTCCCGCGGACCTGTCTGTCGCTCCAACAATGCGCCGCTCCATCCAATAGACCATGTTGCTGGCGTTCGATTCGAGCAGAAACTCAAGCTCGGAGCGCAGCCGCGTGACGCGCTTGCGCAGCCCCGGAGCCTCGTCCACGCCCTTCATCTCATCCATCTCCGATTCAAGACGCTGCAAGGTTGCGCGCACGGCCATGTACAAATCGCCAGAAGTCTCCAGAAACTCTTCGCGGCCGGTGAAAGGCTGGCGTCCATCGCCCGCCATCGGCAAGCCGGCAAAGAACATGCGCGCGCGGTCGCGAAGTTGCTGCGTCAGGCCGGGCAGGTTCTGCGCGCCCTCCTTGCCGCGCAGCAGCGTTTCGCTGTCGCGCGCCAGTTCTTCAAAACGCAGATTGCTCACCGAGAGACCGAAGTAACTCGAAGCTACTTCCTCCAACTCATGCGCCTCGTCAAAGATCACTGCCGCGGCTTCGGGAAGAATGCCAACATCGGGCGCGCCGGCGGCCTCGCGCTTCACCGATTGATCGGCGAAAAACAAATGATGATTGACGATGATAATGTCCGACTCGAGCGCACGCCTGCGCATCTCGGTAATAAAGCAGCGATGATAATCGGGACACGTGGACCCCAGGCAGGCTTCGGTGCGCGCATCCAGCTTTTGCCAGAGCGCGCTTGACTCAGGCAAGCCGGAGATCTCCGCCCGGTCGCCGCTCTCGGTCGTCTGCTCCCACTCGGCAATTTGGCGGTACTGGTCAATCTCTTCCAGGCCGGTAAGAATTGGCTGATCGCGCAGCGCCGAGAGTTTGTGGCGGCAGAGATAATTGGCGCGGCCCTTCATGTAACAGACGCGCAGATCGCCCACCAACGTTTCCAGAAAAGGAATGTCGCGAAAGTAGAGTTGATCCTGCAGAGCCTTGGTGCCGGTGGAGATAATCACGCGCTGGCCGGTGCGCAACGCGGGCAGCAGATAGGCCAGCGTCTTACCGGTGCCCGTGCCGGCCTCGACAATCAGGTGGCGGCGCTCGGCTAAGGCCTGCTCCACTGCTTTGGCCATCTGAAGCTGACCTGGGCGGTACTCATACGGCAGCGGCGAGCACGCTAGAATGCCGCCGGGCGCAAAGAACTCGTGCAGCGTGGGCAGGGCGCGGGTTGGGCTGTCGCTGGCGGGCATCGGCACCGGGTGCTCTACTCATCATAGTGAAGCGGCCCGGCAAACCGGCGGAGCGCGGTTCAACAGCCCATATCGCAACTCATTTGCAGTTAACTCGGCTCACTTTCTGATGTTGTAGGATCGATGATCCTCACCACCTTTGCAACGCTGTTGGCGGGAAATCCGCCCAGCCGCGCATGTTCCCGCACTGTTGCCTCATCCGGCGCAATATAAACGCAATAAATCTTGTTTTCAGTGACGTAGCTGTGCAGCCACTGAATCTGCGGCCCAAGACTCCGCAGAACACTGCATGACTTCTCTGCGACACCTTGTACCTGTTGAGCCGATAGGGAACCAGCGCCGGGAATCTCACGTTCAATCACAAATTTAGGCATGGGAAAGACCTCCTACAGTCAAGGAATTGCTGTAGTTTATACATGCATCCATCCATCTGTATAGATAAAAATCCATGGGTGAGCAGGAATGAGTGAGCCTCCGCGAGCCGCTACCGGCAAAGGCATCCTCAACTGCAAACTCACTGCTTCGCGCTCGCCATTTGCCGCTTCACCACAAAAGCCAAAATCCTAGATTATATCTAGTTCAGGCAGCTCTGGCAGTGTGTTCGGCCTTGGTCAATGCCTCGCCTTGCTCGCCGTTCATCCATTGCCCAATCCCGAAGACTTGCTTTGACCCTGCCCAAGGTTTCGCTCCCGTACCGCGCTTCACTGGTTTCTTTCGGTCTTGCATGGGCCTTCGCGCGGCAATCGCCATCTCCGTCGCGGCGCAATAGGGATTCACTGCATTCTGGTTTACGAGAGTACTATCAAGTGACATTGTTGCCTCCTGATGAAATAGGGGCAATTGGCGAGCCTTTGCCTAGCAAGATACGTCAGAGAAATCTTATTTAGGGACTGATCGGAAGCGTGGCCGCCGATTCACTGCCCAGTTGTTTTTTGGAATTGATATTGATTTTTGCGCACTAATCGAAGTCGGTATCTCTGCCGGAGGCGCCTGCTTGATACTCGTCCTGAGTTTGCATCCGGCTGTGCGGCGAATTCGTCCATTGGCTGATGAGCAATGTCTCTTCCGGAGATGCCGCGTCCTCGATCTGGAATGCGCCCTTGAGCAATTTCTTGCGAACCTGGGCGGCGCGCTCTGCGGCTGCGGCCTTCTGGTTCTGCCCAGCAGAGTAAAAATTGGCTGCGTTGATGTTCATGGAGTTCCCGTGGATATGCATCGTTCCCTCCTGGCATGGAAATCGCATTTACACTGCCAAAATCTTGCCTGCAAGGTAAGAGAAAACTCATGCCATTGAGGCCGCCGCGAAGCCAGGCAAAGTTGACTTTGCGAGGTGGACTAAGTATGCTTAGTCCATGGCCTATACCGTCCACCAGGCAAAGACGCAATTCTCGCGGCTGCTGAAAGAAGCAGAGGCGGGTCAGGAGGTCATTGTCATGCGCGGCTCCGTACCTGTGGCCAAAGTCGTCGCGATCAACGAGCCTTCCAAAACCAAGCGGAATTTAGCGGGTCTCTTCGAAGGCACAATGGATTATGACGACAAGGTATTCGATCCGATGTCCGATGAGGAACTGGTTCAGTCTGGATTCGAGTGCATGCTCGATGGGGAGTTGGTACCACCCTCCGCCTTATGAGATGCCTGCTGGATACGCATGTACTCCTCTGTTGGATTACAAAGCCGAAGCTTCTGTCACCGTCTCTGCGAGAGTTTCTTGACGACCGCGCCAACGATCTTCTGCTCTCCGTCGCTACGCCGTGGGAACTTGCCATCAAGACCAATTCAGGGAAGCTGGATGCGCGTCAAATCCTTCGTGAAATAGAATTCGGCCAACTTAAAGTGGAGTTCCATATCTTGCATGCGGAAGTATCCCAAGTGATTCGCGCCGGGCTTCTGCCTCTGCATCACCGCGACCCATTTGACCGGCTGCTGGCGGCGCAGGCGCTGGAGTTGGATATTCCGATTGTGAGCCGTGACAAGATCTTCGACAGCTATGGAGTCCGGCGAATCTGGCTCTGAAGCATATCGATTGAAAATTAGCCTGAAATGGTTTTACCGTTCATCCTATAAGTTGTTTGCGATTGGAGATTAGCTGTGTCGAAGTATCGTAAATCGGTTGTCCCGGTGGATTCACGCGCCGCCGCCGCACCTTTGGTGGCGATTGTGGGCCGTCCCAACGTGGGCAAATCCACGCTCTTCAATCGCCTCACTGGCAGCCGCCGCTCCATCGTCGGCGATGAGCCAGGAATCACGCGCGACCGCATCTATGGCGACTACGAATGGCTCGGCCGGCACTTCCGCCTGGTCGATACGGGCGGCATTGTGCCCGATGATCCCGAATTGATTCCTACCGAAATCTACAATCAGGCCAAGGTGGCACTGAAAGAAGCCGATGCGCTGGTGCTTGTCGTCGATGGGCGCACCGAGCTAGCCAGTCCGGATTACGACCTGGTGCGTTTGTTGCAGCGCGGCGGCAAGCCGGTCTTTTTGGCCGTGAACAAGGTCGAGGGCGAGGCCGTGGCCCTGGCCGCTGAAAACTTCCGCCAGCTCGGCCTCCGCAATATGTATCCCATCAGCTCCGAGCACGGCCTGGGAATCGGCGACTTGCTCGAAGCCATTTCAGCCGCCATTGCCGATGCAATCCCCGCGCCGCCCGAGGAAGAAACATTGGCAGCGGAAAAACCGGTCGCTGAAGAAAGCGTTGCTTTGAAAGGGCTCGACTTCAGTCGTGCCGCAAATGGATCAAAACAAGCCCGGGCTTTAGCCCCTGAGGGAATATCTGGGACGGATCAGGAAGATTCGTCAGACGCGCGCACCCCTCACCGCACCCATGGAGAATTCGAACAGCACGAGACTTCGGTCGCCATCATCGGCCGCCCCAACGTCGGCAAATCCACGCTGCTCAATGCGCTGACAGGCACCAGCCGCGCCATCGTCTCGCCCATCGCCGGGACCACACGCGATGCCGTCGATGAGGTCGTAGAATTTGAAGGCCAGCAGCTTCGCTTTGTGGACACGGCCGGCATCCGCCGCAAGGGCAAGACGCATCTGATGGCCGAGAAGATGAGCGTGGTGATGGCGCGCCGCCACCTTGAGGCCGCCGACGTTGCCTTGCTGGTCATCGACGCGGTGGATGGCGTCACGGCTGCCGACGCCACCATCGGCGGCTATGCGCATGAGAGCGGCCGCAGCATCATCATCGTGGTCAATAAGTGGGACATTGTCACCACGGGCCGCACCGATGGCAAGCCGCCCGCCGACCGCGAGATTTTTGAGCAGCAGTTGCGCACCGTGCTCAAGTATCTTAGCTACGCGCCGGTCATCTTTCTCTCAGCGCTTGAAGGAACCGGCCCCGACGCCAAAAAAATGCTGCGCGTGCTGCATGAAGTTGTTGCCATAGCCGCCGAGCGCCGCAAGCGCGTCACCACCGGCCAGATGAATCGCTTTCTGGAAAAGATCGACTTCCAGCGCGCCCCGGTGCCCATGTCCAAGCGCCTGCGCATCTTTTACATGACGCAGGCCGCCGTCGCCCCGCCCACTTTTGTTCTCTTCACCGACCGCGACATCAAGCTGCACTTCAGCTTCGAGCGCTTCCTGGAAAACCAAATCCGCGAGGCCTTCGGTTTCAAAGGCTCGCCCATCTGGTTCAAGGTGAAGGCGCGGAACGAGAAGAAAGATTAGCAACTAACCGTCCATCCTGAAGCAACTTTCTGGCGGGAAAGGGTTAGCATGAATTATGAATTCTCTATTCATGCAACGCTGTGTAGTCCTGTTTGCGCTCGCCTGTGCCTCCCTGGCGTTTCCATGCCGCGCGCAGACCGCCGCTTCCGGAGCCTCTGGCGACACGCCCCCGGGCGATGGAGTTTTCAGCTTTGAGGGCGGCCCAGCCGGGCAGGTTCCGCCAGGATGGAGCGGTGGCCCGCCCAGAACCGTGGGTTTGGACGAGTCAGCCGTTCATGACGGCCGGCGGTGCGTGCGCATTGAACGCGGAGCGAGAAGTGAAGGATACTCTTCGACTCTCGTCAAGATCTTTCCCATGGTATTTCCCGGCAAAAAAATCGAGTTGAGGGGATTTATCCGCACCGAGAAAGTCTCCGGCTGGGCCGGACTCTGGATGCGCGAAGACAAGCACGGCAACTCTGTCGAATTCATAAATATGGCTGGGCGTCAACTGAACGGCACCACGGATTGGAAAGAATACTCAGTTGTCCTGCGCATCAGTCCCGTCGCCGACCAGCTCTTCATTGGCGCCCAGGTAGGAGGCACCGGAAAGGCCTGGTTCTCAGGCCTCCGGCTTTTCGTCGATGGCAAGCTTCTCACGCAAGCGCCGGCCATCGAGCTTCCAACATCGGTTAGCACGGAGATGGGGGATCGAGTTTCGGCCTTCACCCGCAAGCCGGTTACCGTTCAGCAGTTGGAGGATGCTTTGGCTGCCGCACATGGCAAGTCCGATGCGGAGTTGGCGGAGCGCTTCGCCAGCTTGGCATTGACCGAGCGGTTGAGCAATGCAAAGCTCTCCTCGTTGAAGACCAGTTTTCCCGGCCAAAAATCCTCAGTGGCGCTGATCGCGCTCGCCGATGAGTCGGTCTTTCTCGCCCCCCCTCCTTCGGAACTTCCTGCCGCCGCGCGCCCTGCAATCGCCGAACAGCGGCACATCCTCGCCCTCGCCGTCGATTACCTTGATAAAACCATGTCAAAGTTGCCGAACTTCTTTGCCACCCGGATTACGGATCACTACGAGCAGCGTCTGCCAAGGGAAGTTGTATTTGCGCCTGGGAGTATCGGCGACATTCCGCCATGGCGCGCGATCGGCAGTGACAGCGCCACCGTCTACTACCGCGATGGCAAGGAAGTAGTGGACGCGGCGGGGATGAATGTCAAGAAGATGAATGAGGAAGACAAAGGCCTGGTCACCAAGGGTGTCTTCGGTCCCATCCTTTCCACTGTGGTCGGCGATTCCCTTCGCAGCGGATTGACCTGGAGCCATTGGGAACCGGGCGCTGACGGGCCTGTAGCCGTTTTTCACTACGTGGTGCCAAAGACTGGGTCGAACTATACTGTGACCGCTCAGGCCCTTACCGGCAACGCAGAAGGCGTATCCCCTCAACAGCCGTCCGGCTATCACGGGGAGATCGCAATTGATCCCGCAACCGGAGCCATCCTGCGCTTGACGCTGGTGGCGGAGATCGAACCAAACCAATCGATTCTTCGTTGCGACATCATGGTCGAATACGCTCCGATAGTGATTGGAGAAAAGACTTATATCTGCCCAGTAAGAAGTATTTCCATCTCGAAGACGCAGACCGCGACAACGCTAAGGGATCGGAGTGAAGATTCCAGAACCCTTCTCTCTTACGGAACCGTGTTGAACGACGCCGCTTTCAAGGACTATCACGTTTTTCGCGCAAAAATTCGCCTGTTGCCTGCTTCCAACTTAGATCTGGAGGAAAAATCTCCCACCCCTGACTCTGCGCCTCAGCCAGTTCCAACGCCGCCAGCGCTACCGTAATCCATGACTTGAATTGGCAGCTCGTGGCTACTTATTGATCCGGCCCGATAATAGAGTGGAGGTATCCCACCCATTCCGCAAGAACGCGGAATGGATGGGGTGCCAGTGTCACAATATTTATGGGCCTAATCAATATTCGATTTTGAAAAGGTGAGTAAGCAAATCGTTAATCAAAAGAATATAACTCTCTACAACGTGCTGGTGTCACCCCATAAAGATACTCAATCCGCCGCAGAATCTGGGGAAAAATATGCGCACGAAAAAAGATCTGGTGCAGCCGCGGCGCGCATTGCTTCAGATTGAATTGGAGCAGTTGATCGACCTCGATCATCCGCCGGTTCAGTTGGGAATGCGCATCGATTGGGCCTCGTTTGAACTGGCGCTGGGAGCGACTTATCAACCCACGCAGGGCGCGCCAGGCATTATGCGCAATTCGACTTTGTCGCCTCACCGTCTGATCCGCTGCATTTGCTGGTGCTGCTGAAGGATATTCGATTGCGAGTCGGTGGTTTTGGGACGGATCCAGAAGCAATTCATTCCTGACGCGGGGATTAATTGAAAACAAAATTTAACGCCCGCACTTTATAGCGTGACGATCTTCAATCCCGGGATGAGGCGGAAGTGCTTTACGTTGAGTGTGGCCACATCGAAGCCCAGATGCAGTGCCGTGGCGCCGATGAGGAGGTCATCGATGGCGATGTAGATTCCCAGTGCGGCCTGCTCACCCTCGATGCGCCCTGCTAGCTGAGCAATGGGCAGCGATACCGGATGGACGATCAGATCGCCGAAGACGCCTTGGGCAAAGAGTTGGCGTCGTTCACGGTCGGCGCTGGTTTTGGCTCGATAGATTCCGTGGGTCAGTTCTACGGCACTGACCGCCGACAGAGCCACATCGAACTCGCCTAATGCGGCCCTTGCCGAACGAAGAATATCCTCGACAGCTTCGCCTCGCCGCTCACTTGCGATCAGAATACTGGTGTCGAGAATGAGTCCCAAAATCTTAGTCCCAGGCCGAGGTATCGCGTGGCTTGCGATTGCGGATGATCTCTTCCATGTCGGCGGCGAAATCGGCATCCATGACCGGCTTGAAGCCCAGCTTTTTGGAGCGGGCCTCGGCCAGGGCAATGGACTCAGTGACAGATCGGCGTGGCGGAGCGGCCGTGCGCACCAAAGCTACCGGCGCGCAACCGGACTCAATAATGACTTCGACTCCCGCGCGAACATAAGCCATCAACCCGGCGAAGTTCGCGGCAGCCTCGGCTTCGGAAATATGGATCGTCTCCATCATTTCGATGATACCGCGATTCCGAACGGATTGCTTGAAAAGGTGCTGATTGAGGTTCGTGCTTTCCCACCAATTCCGCGTTGAAACCGCGGAATGGATGAGGCGCCCGGCGAGGGGGAGTTACCCAGCATCTCAGACTGCTGCGGGAAGTGCGGCGGCTGTGATATACGTCTAGCCATGACTCGCTGCGAATTCTTACTTGCCACTCTAGTTTTCTTCGCCGCTGCAAACCTTAGCCCAGTGCGGAATTTCGCGCAGAGTGTCGCGCCTACGCCGCCGATGGGGTGGAACAGTTGGGATGCTTACGGACTGACCATCGACGAGACCGACTTCCGGGCCAATGTCAAGGTACTCAAGGGGATGGAGGACCTGGGGTGGAAGTATGCGGTGATCGACGAGGGGTGGTATATGGAGAACCCCTTCGGCGCGAATCTGACGGAGCGGAAGTACCTGTGGAATGGGAACGGAATTCTAATTCCGGTGGAGAGCCGCTTTCCGACTTCGGCGAATGGCGCGGGCTTCAAGCCGCTGGCCGACTGGGTTCATGCGCAGGGGCTTAAGTTTGGCATCCATATTGTGCGCGGGATTCCGCGGCAGGTGGTAAAAGAGAATCTTCCAATCGCGGGATCGAAGTTTACGGCGGCAGACGCTGCCGACACAGCCGACACCTGTCCATGGGATGAGGGCAACTGGGGCGTCAAGGACAATGCGGCGGGGCAGGCCTACTATGACTCGATGCTGAGGCTCTATGCGGGCTGGGGGCTGGATTACATCAAGGTGGATTGCATTGCCGACCACCCTTACCGGCCTACCGAGATTGTGCAGATTGCGGCGGCGATTCGCAAGACGGGACGGCCGATTGTGCTGAGCCTTTCTCCGGGCCCGACGGCGCTGGAGCGTGGCGGCGAGGTGGCTGAGTACGCGCAGATGTGGCGCATTGCCGACGATCATTGGGATCTATGGGCGCACCAGTACAAGCCGGGCGAGAACGAGTTTCCCTTTGGCGTGCGCGATATGTTCGACCGGCTGGCGAAGTGGTTTTCCTACTCGCGAGACGGCAACTGGCCGGACGCGGATATGCTGCCGGAGGGTTGGCTGGGACCGCATCCGGGATGGGGCGAGGCGCGGCAATCGCGGCTTACGCACGATGAGCAGCAAACCGAGTTTACGCTGTGGGCGATTGCGCGCTCGCCGTTGATTTTTGGTGGGAATTTGACGAAGCTGGACGATTTTACGCGCTCGCTGCTGACCAATCAGTCGCTGGTTTTCATGAACCAGAATGTGACGTACAGCCATCCGGTGGATACGGCGGGGCTGGGAGCTGGATTTGAAAATGCGCGGGTGTGGCGGGCGACGATCAACGCTCCGGGCGCGGGAAATTACGCGGAGTATTTTGGCTTTTTCAACCTGGGCGATCAGCCTGTGACGTTGCATGTGAGCTGGGCGCAGCTTGGTTTGGATGGCAAGAAGCATCTGGCGCAGAATGTCTTCAGCGAAGGCGGCTTCAAGGAGTCGAAGGAAGTGAGCGTGAGCTTGCCGGCGCATGGGAGCACGGTCTACGAGGTCAGATAAGAGCGGGTTTTACGGAGCTTTTTTACGCCATCGGTGAAAATGCTTTAAATGAAAGTCACTCAGGCAATTGGTTGGGGCGTACTGATTCCGGAGATGTTGTTACAGCCTTTTCAGGCGCCAGTCAGCGATCTTGATGGCCAACTGAATCTTACTTTTCCTTGCCTGTGTATGTGATGCGCCAAACGCTCCGCGATCCGTCGTCGGAGACATAGAGCGATCCGTCGCGGCCGGTGGCAACGCCAACTGGACGGCCCCAGACCTGACCGTCTTTAGTCACAAATCCCGTGAGAAAATCTTCGTAACTTCCATCGGCCCGGCCATCGTGCATTGGAATCCTGATGATCTCGTAACCGGCGCGTCCGGCGCGGTTCCAAGAGCCATGCTCGGCGGCAAATGCGTCGCCGTAGTATTGCCGCGGAAAGGTGCCTGAAGTTGGATAGAAGAGCATCTCCAGCGAGGCCATGTGGGGCTGAACAAGAACATCGGGCGTGATTACTTTTGCCGCAAGGTCGACGCGCTTGCAGTTTCTTGCCTGGTCAGCGGTCAGCGCAGGCGCTTGCGGATTGGGGCCAGTGCCATTGGCGCAGGGTTCCGGAAGGCGCGGATCCAAATGACCGCCCATGTAATACCAGGGCCAACCGTAGAAGCCGTCCTCCTTGACCGAAGTCACGTAGTCCGGGACAAGATGATTGCCGAGCGCGTCGCGCTCATTGGTGGAACACCAAAGCTCTCCGGTGGTGGGATTGATGGCTTCGCCAACGCAATTCCGCAGGCCGGAAGCATAGACCTTGATGAACTTTCCTTCGGGCGAGTATTCAAGAATGTCAGCGCGATGAAACTCGCGAGGATGCGTATCGGTGTCATCCACATTGGAGCCAGAGCCGACGGAGACAAACATACTGCGGCTGTCCTTGCTGAAAACCACATCGCGCGTCCAGTGGCCGCCCCCCGTTAGTTGGGCGTAGCCGGGTATATCGGGGACGATGGTCTCGGCAGCCGCAGTGGCATGAAGATCGCCGGAGTGGTAGGGGAAACGCTGAATGGTCGTCGCGTTGCCAACATAAATGTATCTGGGATTGCCGGCGGGATAGAAGGCGATGCCGAAAGGGTGATCAAGGCCAGTGGCAAACTTCGCAATCTGAGCGGCCTTGCCGTCTGGGCCCACGCCGCGAAGAACAAATAGAATGCCGGCGCCGGAGTCGGCAAGAAAAAGATCCCCGTTGGGCGCGGTGCGGATCAGTCGCGGCATTGTGAACGTGCCATTGCCGACTGCCATATTTTCTTTGTTGTCGGCGCGCTGCATTGGCGCGGAGTCACCACCGGCATAGAGAGTGACAGTGAAACCGGTGGGCGCTATCGGCCATGCATCGGTGGGGCGCGGAACCAGATGAGGAGTGTTGTTGACGGACTCTTCAGGCTTTGGTTCGGGCAAATCCGCAAGTGTAATTTTGCGGCGAATGCCAGGACTCTGCCGATCCCAATCGGCAAATGCGGCTTGACCGGTGATGGTCTGCTGCGCGGGCAGCCTGGCTGGATGAAGCGTGGCAACTGCAGCGAGGACAAGGCGGGCGAATAATCGCATAGTTTGGCATCTCCGGCATGGAAATAAATAAGAACTGACGGCGTACCTGCGATCTGGCTACCATGATAACGCCAACGACCGAAGCAGTGAATCCCATGACGGCAATTTGTCGATTCGTCGTGGACAGCTTGAATCGCCTGGCATCGAGTAGCGCGCATGGGCGGAGATCTTGCGTCAATCGAGGGCATTCCACGTTGATAAAGTTGGAAGCGGCTTGCAGTACCGATAATGCCGAGCAGATTTCGAGCTGCCGAGTTACAAAGCTCCATTCAGAAAAATTCTTGTCGATTGGGAACACAAGAATTCAGCGATTAAAACTTGGTGAAATTGATCATTACGTCTGAGCTTGCGGCAATGGGCTTGCCTTTTTGGGTGGCTGGCAGAAACCTGTAGTGCCAGACGGCGGCTTCGGCTTTCTTATCCAATCCAAAGCCGAGGCCGCGCCGAACACGAACATCCTTTGGAAGCCCATCCGCACCCACCATTACCGAAACGATGGCTACTTGCACATACGGATGGCTGGCAAAGGGGTCGGCGAAATCCGCGTCAACCGTGTGGATCGGAAAAGGCGGCGTGTACGGCAATGGGTGGTGATGCTTGTCCGTCAATTGAGAGTCAAGCGGCGGCGGCAGATCTCTCTCTGCGATGACTACTTGCGGAACGGCTTGGCTGCGATTGGAGTGAAAAACTACCCGCACGTCGATCCAAACGGGCACCGGCTTGCCGCCCAACCTGCCCGGCTCAAAATGCGACTGCCGCACGGCAGCAATGGCCGCTTGATCGAATTCTTCGCGGTGCGAATGTAAAACCTCAAGATGGTCAGGATTGCCGTTGGCGTCAATGACCATAGCCAGTACGGTCATGCCTTGAATCTCATGATCGGACCCGCTCTCAGGGTAGTTCACGTATACGGTGCCGACCAGGCGAGGCGCGGTGACCTCAGGGCCGGCGTAATACACACCGTCCTTATCGGGTATCTGATGAATCTGTCGATTCAGAGTTAATGCATCCTGCCCTCGAACAACAATGGCTGTTAGCGCCATTAGTGTCAACGCATAATTTGATAACCGCATTCGATTCTCCGATTCGATTGCTTGGATTTCATCGGGTCTATCCGGGGAGAAGCGATGGCCGGGTAAAAGCGATGTGTAACCACCATGCTAGAGAAGAATAAGTAAGGATGAGATAAAGACGGCGCCACAAGAACGGTACAGTTATTAACAACCGGGCCCACGGTTCTGCCGGGACGACAGTCGATGTCTTCCCTATCATGCCGATGCGATGTCAAACCTTCGAGTCCAGATTGTGCAATTCGTTGACGAATACCCCGAACCGGGATTGTCCTCGTCTTGACCGCAGTGCCATCATCTCCTAGTCGGCAAACGGCTCGGCCTGGAGGCCAGCCTCTACCAAACCTGCAGATTCTCATGGTGAACAAAGTTCTGATAGAGGGTTCGTGCTATCCCACCCAAATCACATTATTTATCAGCAGAAACAAGAGTGTTACTGGCCCTGTCTTCGCCTTCAGGAAAATACGCGCTTTTTTCCCTCGCCATCCAATCAATCGCAAAGCCCCATCGTCAAAATCCCTCATCGAGATCACGATTCAACACACGAGTCCCGGCTCCCTAGTCCCGGCTCCCTGTATCGCCGGCCTTGTACATATACTTGATGGCGGCTTTGTAGACCAGCGTCTTCTGGCGGCCGCGGAGCTTGAGGACGTTGCGGTCGTACCACTCGATGCAACCCTCAATCTGCTCGTCATCTTCCAGCACCAGAACCATCGGAGTCTGCGCCTGAATCTGCTTTTGCAGATAGAAGAGCTCCGCCTGCCGTTGCTGCGCCGAGGGCTCCTGACTCTGCCCGTTGCCCTGCGCGGTCAAGTAGACGGGGCCTGTCGTCGAGCGCCGGTTGGGGGTGCGAACCGTTGCCGGGGCGGTTACCTTTGCCGCGGGTGGTGTGGGAGGTATTCTCATGGGCGTCGATCTCCTTGATGAAAGAATTGGCTAATCGCGGCTCAGGCTTACGGCCATTGCGTCCAGAGAGAGTGAGCGAAGCAGATTGCGGCGCATGCCTTGCTCGACCGCGGCCAGCGCGCGAGCGGCGGAATCAATCCAGTCTACGCTAACGCTCTGCGCCAGGCCAATCAGTTCGGCTTCGATGTCGAGGTTGCGGATCAGGCTGGGCGTTCCGGCAACAATCAGCAGCAGGTCTTCCAGCAGGCTGCCCAGCGCGCGCAGCAGGTTGATCGTCTTCTCCTGGCCGTCGGCGCCGGCGCGATACTTGTCGGTGGCTTGGAAAAGTTGGGTGAAATCCGGTTCACGCAGCGCGGTGCGCAGCAGGATCAGCGCGTCCTGGCGGCTGTCCAGATAGATGGCCAGGTCGATGGTGAGGGCGCGGCCCACGGCTCCCTCGGCCAGCCGCGCGGCCAAGGCGCGGTCGGCCTGCTTGAGCAGCGGGCGGCGCTTGAGCAGCAGGGCTTCCAGGTCGGCGGAGGGAATTGCTCCCAGCCGATGCACGCTGGCGCGAGAGCGAATGGTGGGCAGCAGCTCTTGCGGATTTTCCGTAAGCAGGATCAGTGAGGTGTGCGTGGGCGGCTCCTCCAGCAGCTTGAGCAGCGAGTTGGCCGCTTCCTTCATAAAAGCCGACGTGGTGAAGATGGTGAAGGTGCGGCGCGCCTCGACCGGCGGGCGATAGTAGGCCACATGAATCGCCTGGCGGACTTGACCCAATTTAATAAGCAACTGCGGCGGGTCGGGCGGCACGATGAGCACGTCGGGATGGGTCTGAATCAGGATGCGGGTCTCGCGCTTGTCGGTGTCGCGCATCTCATCGCGCGCCTCGACGGCAGCTGCCACCAGAGCGTCCAGATTGGCCGACTCCGCGATGCGCGCGCAGTTCGAGCAGCGGCCGCAGAAGTCCGGCAAGCCGTCGCTGACTACCGGTTCAAGGCAGTTGACGGCCTGGGCCAGCATCAGTGAGAGCGTGTATTTGCCCGCCCCGCGCGGCCCCGCCAGGATCAGCGACTGCGGAAAGCGATCCGCGCCAATGCTCTCGCGCAGCCGCGTCACCGTAGCCGAATTGCCTAGAAAATCCTGGAAGCCCATAGGTCGAGTTTAGTGCATTGGCTGTCGCAAGTGAGTAGCGCGGCTGTGGATTGCCGGCTCTTTGAATTAAAGTGCGGAGAAATTGCCTGAATAAATACGAATAATAACTCTGGACAGGCGCTCGCCGGCGATTTATTATCCTTGCGTATTTCTGGAAGGAGTTCCCCCATGATCCTCTTTCTGCTGAAGAACCTTCTCCTCTTGCTGGCCTGCCTGTTCGCCTGGGTTCCGTATCTGCTGGCGCTTTTGAATCTGCGCCGCCGGACGACGGTCAAGCGCCAAGCCTTGATTAGCCTTCTCTCCGACCCAAAAATTCTGGACCAGTACAAGGGAAGATTTCCCGCAAAAAAGGGACTCACCACTGCCGAAGATATCGCCATCGATTACTTCAAAACTTATTACAACCGGTATGAATATGCGAGCTCGCTAGCGCTGATATTTCTCACGATCTCGGTTGCGCTGCTCTTTGTGCTGGTCCGCATTAATTTTGCGCCGGAGTTTTTAAGCGGTCAGGTGACGGACTTTATTCATAAAGCTCCCTGGGGCGGCACCGTGTTGTGGGCAATTATCGGCAGCTACTTATGGAATTGCTACGACCTGATTCATCGCACCACAAACTTCAACCTGCCTCCGGCCGCGTTTGCCAGAATGTGGCTGAAGTTGTGGGTTGCCGCCGCGGTTGCGGCAATTTTTTCCGCCGGATTGGTTGCCGGCCTGCAACCTACGGTTGGCTTCGCCATTGGACTGATTTCGATTCCGGTTCTCTTTGAAGCCGTGGCCGATCAAGCCAGCAAGTATCTCAACGTGAAAACCACCGAGGGAGATACAACAACCAAGATTGCCGTTTTGCAGGGCGCTACTCCGGACGTAATCGATGCGCTGAGCGATATCGACATTCAAAGCACCGTGCAGCTTGCCTATTGCGATCCGATCAACGTGATGATGAGCACCAATCTGGCCTGGGTGGTGATTATCGATCTGATCGATCAGGCGCTGCTCTTCAATTACATGGGCGCGGATGTGGCAAAGATTCGCAGCGGAGGCTATCGCGGCTGCATTGAAGCGGCCACCATCGGCGCAAATCTGAATGGAGACGACAAGCAGCAAGCCGCTGGAAAGGCCAGCCTCACCGACTTTGCCACGCTGCTGGGGTGGCCTGAGCCCAAGGCGCTGGACCTGGTGCAGACCCTTTACTTCGACGCTCAAGTCAATTTGATCTGGGATATGTTCGGCGGCAATTACAGCAACCGGAACAAGGTCGATCTGCCGGAACCCACATAGCGCCCTCCGCCGGAGGCGCGCTAAGGAGAGCAGCGGGGCCGACGGTCTTTGACGCGTCCAGCCTTGCCGTGCCTCCGAAAAACAAATCTTCGGTAAGAATGTCAATGACACTTGACAGGGTTTGGATTGATATGTAAAGTAAAGTTGTCGTAAAGTAAAGGAGACTAATCATGATTTGCAAAACCAACAGTCCGGCGCAACGCCGCTTCTTCTACCGATTTGCAGTGGCCATGCTGTTATATCTGCTGCTGCTCGTCTCCGCCGTTTGGGGATTTGTCCACTATCGCCCAACTGGCGTACTGGCCTACGTGCTCGCCGTGCTTCCGGCACTGCCCATCCTCGGGCAGTTGGCGGTCATAGGCTTGTATCTTGCTGAAGAGAAGGATGAGTTTGTGCGCAATATGCAGATCCAGTCCTTGCTAGGGGGCATTGGCGGGACACTCGCAGTTGTCAGCGTGTGGGGATTTCTGGAGAACTTTGCCCATGCCCGGCACCTGGATCTCTTTCTGGTGTATGTCCTTTTTTGGTTCTTTGTTGGCATATCCACCGTGGTTGTCAGGCTGAGATACAAATGAAGAACCGTCTGCGTGTGATGCGTGCTGAACGGGAGTGGTCGCAGGCCGATCTTGCCCAGCGGCTGGAGGTCTCGCGCCAGTCGGTCAACGCCATCGAGACCGGCAAGTACGACCCCAGCCTTCCGCTGGCCTTTAAACTGGCGCGGCTCTTTGGGACGACCATCGAAGGGATCTTTTGCGATGAGAACTGATGCCGGAATTTCAAACCTCGCTGACCGCGACAGACCTATACTTGTCTCATGCTGTTTCTCTCCGCTTCCTCCCGTCTGGTTTCGTCAGCTCTGGCCGCGGCTGGTTTGGCTTGCCTGCTGGCTCAACCGCCCGCGGCCCGCGCCTGGGGCAATGGCGGCCATCGGCTGGTGAACCGTTTGGCGGCCAGTTCCCTGCCCGCCGATCTGCCTGCCTTCCTGCGCTCTCCAGAGGCCGTCGCCGAGATCGAGTATCTGGGCCCGGAGCCGGACCGCTGGCGTTCGCCGGCCGAGCCTGAGTTGGTGGCCGCGCAGGCCCCAGAGCATTTCATCGACCTGGAGACGGCTGACGCGCTGGGTCCGCTGCCGCACCGCCGCTTGGAGTTCGAGGCCAAGGTCTATGCCGCCGGCCAGCGGCCTGAGAAGATCGGCCTGCAACCCTGGCAGACCACGGAAGTTTGGGAGCGCCTGAAGGCGGCGCTGCGCGAGTACCGCTACCTGACCGCTCACCACAAAGACACGCACCCCGTTGAGCAGGCAATTATTTTTTACGCCGGCTGGCTGGGGCATTATGTCGGAGACGGCTCACAGCCCCTGCACACCAGCATCCAGTACAACGGCTGGGTGGGTCCGAATCCGCACGGCTACACCACAGAGCACAAGATTCATTGGCAGTTTGAAGGTCCGTTTGTGGACGCCAACCTGCGCGAGCCCGAAGTGCGCGCCAAGATGACTCCGGCCAAGGCGATTCAGGGCGACATCTTCGACGCGTATGTTGCTTACCTGCGCCACTCCAAGACCTATGTGGAGCGGGTCTATCAACTCGACAAGGCGGGAGGGTTCGTGGGCGCGGGGTCGGCTGAGTCGCTCCAGTTTACCGCCGAGCGCCTGGCCGCAGGTGCCAGCATGTTGCGCGACATGATCTACTCTGCCTGGCTGGAAAGCGCCAAGCCTGTAGCCGATCCGTTCGCGGGGAAGTGAACAGATTGCAGATGACAGATTGCAGTTAAAGGCTGCCTTCAGTTGTCCATCTCGCCTGCGGCCACCGCCGGAACGTGTCGCAGCAGTAGGGTCAATACCGCCGTCATCAGCGCCACGGCCGGGATGGCGACCAGCACCCACGCCAGCAGCGCCTGAGCGGCCAAACCGCCCATCGTCGCAACCGTTGTCAGCGGCGAGGTGTGCAGCAGCGCATGGGCGTCCAGAGCGGGCCTGGGCGCAAAGCTGTGCAGCCGTCCGCCCAGCCGCACAAAGGGCACAATCAGCGCCAGTTGCAGCGGCATAGCGGCGTAATTGGCGGCTTGTATGGCGGGCAGATTCAGCCCCAGCGCCACGGCCAGCCCCGCGCAGACAAAGGTGGGTATGCCCACCACCGGAATGCAGCCGATAGCGAAGCCGAGCGCCAGCGTCACGGCCAGCCGCCGCGGCGAGATGCCCTGCCGCAGCCACAGTGCCGCCTTTCGCTTGATTGCCGCGATGGCCTTCGTGGTCACACTTCCATGGTACCGGCAAATCGGCGCGCCCACATCAGCCTCCAACAGAACTATGGTGCGCAGAGCCGAACTACCGTTGCATAGACGATGTTTTCAAAGAGATTTTCGATCCGTGTGCGCCGCATCCGTGTGCGCCGCGATTCTGGGCGCCAGCCGCTCCAGGAACTCGGCCAGCCGCTGTTCCACTTGGCGGCCTGTCGCGAAGACCTCCTCATGGCTGAGCAGCGTCGTGCCAAGGCCCGCGGCCAGGTTGGTGACGCAACTGAGGCCCAGAACCTCGATCCCCATGTGGCGGGCGACGATGGTTTCAGGAACGGTAGACATGCCCACCAGCGTTGCGCCCAGCGCGCGAAAGGCGCGAATCTCGGCTGGCGTCTCAAAGCTCGGCCCGCTGACAGCCAGGTAAACGCCCTCGTCAAGCGTGAATCCCTCATCGGCAGCGGCCTCCTTGGCCAGCGCGCGCAGCCGTTTGGAGTAGGCCTCGGTCATGTCTGTAAAGCGAAGGCCGGCGGGCGGAAAGTGCGGCGCGGTGGCGGAGTGCGCGGCAAAGCGCGGCTCATTGGGCCCCACAAGAGGGTTCCAGCCCATCAAGTTAATGTGGTCGCTGATCGCCACAATCTCGCCCTGCTCGTAGCCCTCGGCAATGCCCCCTGCGGCGTTGGTCAGCACCACGGACTCGACGCCCAGCGCGCCTAGCACGCGCATCGGAAAAGTCACCTGGTGCGGCGTGTAGCCCTCATAGAAATGTACCCGCCCCTGCATCGCGACAACCGGGATTCCGCCCAGAAGCCCCGCGACGATGCGGCCCGAGTGGCCCTCGACCGTCGAGCGCGGGAAGTGCGGAATCTCCGCGTAAGGAACCACGACCGGCTCGGCGACTGCCTTGGCCACCGCGCCCAGGCCCGAGCCCAGAACGATGCCGACACAAGGGTTGAATGGGCCAAACATCGCCCGCAAGAAGGCTGCTGCTTCAGAAACTTGATCGAAATAGGTCATTGCTTGTGCCCACCGGTGCGCTTCCGGCATTCTACAGGGAGTGAAAGAAGATTGAACAGGCGGCAATTGGACTGGTGGTTTGAGATCAATGGAGGAAACGGAAAATGTGCCGGAATATCAAAATGCTTTTCAACTTCGATCCTCCCGTGACCGACGAGGAGATTCGTGCGGCCTCGCTGCAATTCGTTCGCAAGGTCAGCGGATTCAACAAGCCCTCAAAGGTTAACGAGGCGGCATTTCTTGCGGCGGTAAAGGAGATTGCGGGTGCTTCGGCGCGGTTGCTCAGTGCGCTTGAAACCAATGCGCCAAAACGGAGCCGGGAGGAAGAAGCGGCTAAAGCAAAAACGCGCAATGCGGAGAGATTTGGCGATGAAAGGCGCGCGGGATAAAGCAGAATGCTGAGTTACTGCATGACTTTGAGCGAATTAAGCAGCTCACTGAGCTCTATTTGACAGTGTTTTGTTTAAACTTCCGCGATTGATAAGCGGTCCAGGTCTCGACTACCCTAGAGCTATAACTCCGATCTACTTCACCGGTGGATCTGGCAGAGTTTTTCTGGTGAGAAGATAATCGGCGCTCTCTCCCGCCGTGCCCGCAATTTTCGCGATTTTGAATGCATTCGACACCCGTATCAGATGCGTGAAATCCCGCACCTCAACCAAGTTCCCCTTGCTGTCTTTCAACTTACAGAGGACTGGGCCGATATTCGGATTTGCCTTGCGAATCACCTGCTCCAGCGCCCGCAGAGTCGGCTGTTTGGTTGTTCCGCAAAGTACATCGAAATAATGAGCAAGCAAACGAACTAAATCGTCCTGAGTAAATAAGTGTGGAACAGCGGCGGCTTGAGGTTTCAACTTCGGTTGCGCCGGACCACTCGGCTTTGCGGCCGGCACGGATGCTTGCGGCTTGGCTTTGGGTTCAATCAACACAAATTCATTGCAAGATGTGCGCAACGATTCGGGAGCCTTGTGATCCCCAAATACGACCACCTTCCTGCCCTTCTCGCGAATCTTGAAGACGAGTCTCGTAAAATCGCCATCCGCGGTGACAATGGCAAACCCGTCGGCCTTGCCCATAAGCAACTCTTCCATTGCATCGACGATCAAAGCCGCGTCGGTGGAATTCTTCCCTTTGGTATTGCATGTAACCTCGACGGGCAGAATTCCGTTGGCCCGCAGAGTGTCTAGCTTCGGCTCCAGATTGACGCCGTATCCACGGCAATAATGAATATCCCAGCCAAGATTCAGCCTCGCAAAGATAGTAGGAAAATCCGCTCCAGGCAGATTGTCCAAATCGATGAATACGGCGATTCGTCCCAGCTTTGTGCTCATTTTTTCGCTCTGAATGAGAATAATTCATAAAATAGCTAAGTTGTCTTTACGGTCTCAGATTTGAGAATTGAAGCACCCATACTTTCAGGGCAATCGCATTTGAAAATCGACTCGCCGCACTCTTTCAAAATCGCCCCATTCTTGTGCGGCTTTTTTGCGGAGAATTGATTCCCCAGCGCGCACAATAAAAGCAGCGGTACCACGAGGCCCAAATGATCGCCGTCCAATCTCCAGCCCGCGCACTCAGTTTCTCT
>Ga0181516_10000891_pt1 | contig 24587 bp, 18 predicted proteins | sample PEATcosm2014_Bin_25_FD_121104 | JGI IMG/M metagenome (GOLD analysis project Ga0181516, IMG submission 121104) | Peatland microbial communities from MTU Mesocosm Facility, Houghton, MI, USA - PEATcosm2014_Bin01_10_metaG | ecosystem: Environmental > Terrestrial > Soil > Wetlands > Peat | place... | reverse complement strand
GGTACAGACGCTGACCGCAACCTTCACTCCGACAGACACCAGCAACTACTCAACCGCGACGGCTACAGTGACGCAGACAGTGAACAAGGCGGCGCCGGCGATTATCTGGGCATCGCCCGCGGCAATCGGCTATGGAACGGCGCTGAGCGGCGCGCAGTTGAACGCCAGTTCCACGGTGGCTGGAAGCTTTACCTACTCTCCAGCGGCCGGAGCGGTGTTGCCCTCAGGGGTACAGACGCTGACCGCAACCTTCACTCCGACAGACACCAGCAACTACTCAACCGCGACGGCAACAATGACGCTGATGGTGAACAAGGCGACTCCCGGCATCGCGCTGGCCATCTCTGCGAATCCGGCCTATGTCACCAACCCCACCACGTTCACGGCGACTCTCACATCCGCCGCAGGCGCACCCACCGGTACAGTGTCCTTCTACGATGGGACCACGTCGCTCGGCTTGGGATCCCTGGCCGCTGGAGTGGCAACCTACACCACCTCCTCGTTGGCAGCAGGCTCCCACTCGATTACTGCCGCCTATGCCGGTGACAGCAATTTTGCGGCCGTCACCAGCACCGCGGTGTCGGAGATCACCGAGAACTTTACGATCGGCGTCGGCAGTGGAGGCAACAGCGCAGTTACCGTGTCGCCCGGTGGACAGGCGGTCTATACCTTCACCGTGACCCCGCCCGCCGGCGACGTCTTTGCAGGTCCAATCGCCTTTAACGTAACCGGCCTTCCAACTGGCGCCACAGCCACATTCTCACCGGCAACTGTTCAAGCTGGCGGGGGGGCCACGACGGTCACAATGACGGTTAGCGTGCCGGCCTCCGCGGAGTTGCAACCGACTCCAAAACCCTTCGGCGGAGGCTCACTTCCCTTAGCGCTCGGCTTGATCCTGCTGCCGTTTGCTGCAAGGCTGCGGAAAGCACGGCAGAGGCTGAGCAGGATGGCCTGCCTGGTTGTTCTGGCCTTGGCAGGCTTGTCTCTGGCAACGGGATTGACCGCATGCGGGGGCAGCTCAACAGCTTCATCCCCCCCGCAAACCTATACCCTGATTGTCACTGGGACCTCAGGCTCGCTGTCGAATACGTTCACCGTGACATTGACCGTTGAGTAGCTTCACGCATTAGACGAGATGATCTGTGCGTCCGTGCAAAGCCTGGGCGCAGAGCGCCGTGGGAGCGGGGCTCTGCCGCGGAGTAAGACTTCGCCACCGCCGGCCCTCGTTTTCGTGTGCGACTGCTTTGGTTGAACTGTTCCTGGAACAGGTGAGGAATGTTCCGGGTGGAGATTTTAACTGCCCGTTGACCTGTCAGGTTTCGACGATTGCTTCGTAACGGCATTTCCGGCCCTGACCACCGAGCCAGGAACCCTGGCGAGATCCTCGTCATCAGTCGACTGATCATTGTGTGGGTGGGCGCAGAGGCACATCGGAGCTTGCAATCGAACGGGCCGAGGAAGAGACGGCGTGGCGCTCACAACCGCGCTGGTCATCGAACTGTCGAGCTGCGGAGGCCGTTCACCTCGCGATTACCTGTTAGACATTACGGCAAGGGAAGTTCACTTTGATGGAACATGTGAATCGATCTTGATGAGTAGCAACCTGCAAATCAGCGCCATCGTAATGCCCACCACACTCATGCCGAACGAATGTCCATCGACTGAAAACAGCAAGCCCAAAGAGCCAGGTAAGCAACTGCTAACAGCGCTGCCTATTTTGTTCTCCTTCTTAGCGTCCTATGCCGCCCAAAGGATCCGTCCCTGGGTCTGAATGCATTTGAGAGACAGGCGACATCCGAAGTGGATCCGAAGCGAGTCGCACATGACAGCGCATAAAATGCCGTGAGAGCGCTTTGCCTTCTGAAAGGTCCCTCCCATTTTGTAAGGTAATTTGGTGGTATTGGGCGTTCCCAGCCGCACGAGGCGAACGTCTCAATATCTTCGTAACTCGCTTATTTTGTTTTATATGTCAATAGAATCAATGATTTGTGTTGTAAGGTGGCGGAGAGAGTGGGATTCGAACCCACGGTACTCGTTAAAGTACACACGCTTTCCAAGCGTGCGCCTTAAACCACTCGGCCATCTCTCCTTGAGTGATCTGTCTTCTTGAATCTAGCATAGCGGTGCCCTGAATCCACGGCAGTTCGATTACGCGCGGCTAAGGTAGGCCCCTTCGCTCGTGTCCACCCGGATCTTTTCGCCTTCATTGATGAAGGCCGGCACCTGGACAACAAGCCCTGTCTCGGTCTTGGCGGGCTTCGTCACGCTGGACGCAGTGGCCGACTTCAGGCCGGGCTCGGTCTCCACCACTTCCAACTCGACAGCCGACGGCAGTTCGATGCCCACGGCCTGGCCGTCGTGGTAGCTCACCTTGATCTGCAGATTCGGCGTCAGGTACTCCACCGCATCGCCGAGCGTCGATCCCTTCAACACAGTCTGCTCGTAGTCAACCGGGTTCATAAAGTAATAGTCGTCGCCGTCGGCATAAAGAAATTCCATCGAAACCTCATCCACTACCACCTTTTCAATGGCGTCGGCCGACCGGAAGCGGTGCTCGAACATGGCGCCCGACTTGAGGTTGCGCAGCTTGGCCTGGATGAATGCCCTGAGGTTGCCGGGTGTGCGATGCTCCACCTTGAAAACCAGGTGGAGCTGGTCATTGTGCTTGATGATCATGCCTGGACGCATTTGAGTGGCGGGAATCGCCATAGTTTTTGAAGCTCCTTGCCCGCAGCGGCGGGTCGCGCTTGATGCGCAATGAAATCTTGCCTTCCGGCGGTACCCTGATAACTGCGTTCCCTCAGAACTGCGTTCCAGGAGAACTACATCGTCTCGGAACGCTCGCACAACCGTCGCTCGCACAACCGTCGCACTTTGATGGTTGCGTCGACTCCTGGGCGTTGACTTCTGGATACTGCAACCCTGGAACCGCATCGGCCCATCTTCCATTGTAACTTACGGCGATTTCACTCCTCGCTCGGCCAGTGCGTCCCGGCCAATGTGTTCTGATCGGAAGCATGGCAGGTCGATCGACAGGGCGTGCATCCGGCTTCAGGCGATCAATGGCAGGTTTGCTCTTGCTCTGCCTGCTGTGGTCTCTGGATTCCCTTTGGCCCGACCTGTTTCCTCATCCTGCTGGGAGCCCTGTACCGCGCCGGCAGATGATCTTCGGCAGCGAGGCGGCAAGCTACCTGCTGCTGGCCATCGTCACAGGAATGTTTGCCTGGGCGCGCGCTGCGCAATGGCCGCGCGGGAGACAATTGTGGGCCTCGGCTGCCGTCGGCCTTGGGCTGTTTGCAGTGCCCGCCGTGCTTGTATCGTTCTCCAATACGCGGGTCTCCGCAACGACGCGCGTGGCCGTCTTCTCCCTTGTGCCGGTGTTCGCCGTCGTCCTTGAACCTCATCTAAGCGCCGACACGAGACAGCGCGGCATGAGCGGACTGTTGGGCGCGCTGGCCGCAGTGGCGGGAACACTTTGCATTTTTCCATTGCAGCTTCCGGGTTCGGTTGGCGCGGCAGTGGCCCTGGCCGCCTTGGTTTTCGCCGCGGCATGCGCAGCGGTCGCCAATTGCGTAGTGGTGCGGCAGGCGCGCGCATGTCAGGCCAGGACGATTGCTCCCCTTGCGGCAATTGCCGGCGCAGCCGCCGCAGTGGGCCTCGCCATTGCAAGTGTGTTCACGGAGCGCGCGGCATTTAGATGGGACGCCCTGCCGCCGGAACTTGGCCGGGCCGCGGCGGAGCTTCCCGGCCTGTTGCTTCTGTTCTGGCTGATGCGCCGGATGACGGCCGCGCGCATGACCACGCGCTTTGTCCTCGCGCCGCTCTTGGCCGTCCTCATTGGGATCGCCCTCGAACAACCCTCGATCGAACTGCGCGTCTGGGTTGGATTGTTGCTGGTCGCCGCCGGAGCGGCTTGGCTGCTGTTCGCGCCCGAGGAAGAGCCCGATGCGGACTCCGCCTCGCTCAGACTCTAACGCTGCGGTTCGTAAGGCTCGACGCGCAGAAAATCGGACAGAATGCCGCGCTCCTCTGGCGAAAACGCTCCCTGGTACCGCGCAGAGTTCAGCACCGTCTCGCGCTGATCGATGGGAACCCCGCGCAGGTCATTGAACGCGTGTTTCATCATCGCCTGGCGATCTGGAGGAAGCGCCGCCCACTGCCGTCCGGAACGCGCAATGCTCATGCGCTGATCGGGCGACAAGCGCTCCAGCATCTCGTTCCGCGCCAGGCGGCGGTCGCGCTGCTGTGCAGGCATCCGGTCCACCTGCCGCAACTGCTGCGTCAGCTTTTGCTGGTCGGCCGGCGCCAGCCGTCTGAAGCTGGGGTCGTTCGTGAGCATCCGCTCCTGATCCTGCTCGGGAACATTCCTGTGCTGGTTCAGCCAGTCCCCAAGATGCCCCTGTGGCGCAACACCGGGATTCGCGTAGCCCGGACGCTGGCCGCCGTTATTCGCCGGATTTCCGTAAGCACCACTCCCCTGATAAACGGGCCGGGCGCCGGTTGCGGGATAACCATTCTGAGGCTGCTGCGGCGCGTTCCCCTGGGTCCGCCCTTGATACTGCGGCGCCTGGCGATACTGTCCTTGCGGAGCCTGACGGTTCTGGGGCCTGAATTGCGGCCTGTTCTGCGGTCTGCTCTGCGGTGCCGAGTACCTGGGCGCCGGCGCCGGCCGCGGCGCATTCTGGCGCTGCTGGCCAAGCGCCCACGTCCCGGGCAGACACAGAGCCAGGACCGCCGCAGCCGCAACTGCGGGGCGCATCGTTCGCGCGTTGGATTCCCTGGTCACGAATTTCTCTCCCGGCCCCAGGCCGAAAAGTGCGAGTAGCTAGTCTCCGTTCTGGTCGCCGGAGATCGACTCCAGCTGATCCAGAATCTGGGCATTGCTGTCCAGCAACTGCAGATCATGGACCACTGCGGTTTGCGCAGGCGGCTGGGCGGGGTGATTCCAATCGCTCACGCCCAGGTAAGTTCCACCGCCAAGAAACAGCAACATCGTAAGCGCCATCGCCGCAAGTGGCCGTACATGGGAGACTGGTCCATAAGCGAAGCCCGCGCGCAACCGTGCAATCCTGCCAGCCAGCCAACCGGCTGGCGCAGCCTCGCGCTCTTCCCGCATCCGCGCATTCAGCCGCGTCAGGAAGTAGGGGCTCGGTTCCGGCGCCTCCCACCGATCCAACAGCGCCATCGTCGCCTTCAGTTCGGCCAGTTCGGCCTGGCAGCGATCACACTCTGCGACATGCGTTTGAACCTTGACAGGCACAGCCTTGGGATCGAACAGCAAATCCGCCAGCTTCTCGTCCATTCCGGTGCAGTTGTTCTTCGTATTGTCCATGGTTGCCACCCCATTCCCCGCCGGTTCGCTCCAGCGTGTCATTACTTACACAAAATCCTTCAGCGTGTCCCGCAACGTCTGGTAGGCGCGGAAGAGAAGCGACTTGGTTGCCGACTCGCTCAGCTTCAACACATCCCCAATCTGCCGGTAATCCATACCCTGGTACTTGTGCATCAACACAGCCATGCGCTGCCGTTCGGGCAGTGCCATTACATGACTCCGAATCGCAGCCATGCGCTCTTTCGTCATCAGCTGCTGTTCAACACTTGGCTCATCGTCCGCCACGTCCGGAGTCGTTCCCGTCTCCTCGTCCGGCGCATCCAGATAAATCGTCTGCGCCGATCGTTCGTGCTTCGTATCGCGTGCATGATTCACGGCCAGGTTCGTTGCAATCCGGTAGAGCCACGTCGTAAACCTTGCCTCGGCCCTGTAGCTGTCTCTTGCTCTGTAAACGCGCAGGAACACCTCTTGGGCCAGCTCTTCGGCAACCGCCTGGTTCCGCACCATCCGGAAAAGGAAATGAATCATCGGCCGGTGGTGTTTTTGCACCAGGAAATTGAAGCTCGCTTCGTCGCCCGCGGCCACCCGCAGCATCACCGCCGCATCGCTCGCCGGGTCCAGTTCGGCATGCGCGCCCACGCCTGGCTCCGGTCTTGAAGCCGGTCTTGCCCCCCCCACTCCCAGGGACACGTTATCCAGGACTAAGGTCGCCATATCTTCTGGAACCCCGCCTTCCGGGGAATGTTGCGCTGATTCAGCGGCTTCCGGGGCGAAATCTTGGCCCGAATCCAGCCCCCGGCCGTCCTCCGGACCATCGGCCGATCGCGCCGGATTCACATCGCTCAGGCCGGCCCCGGGCCCCCGCCGACTCCCCGGCCCAGCCCCCCGCGCCGCCTCCCCGTCTCCGGGGAAATCGCCTGCCTGCCGGCCCGCCTCCCGAATTGGCCTGATTCTCCAGCCCATCGTTTCTTTTGGCAGGTGGCTCAGGCCCCTTCCCGGCGCCGTCCAAACGGCCAGCCAGGGTTGGCTCTAAAGCCCTGCTGGTGTTACTCTAACCTACGGGACGCCCCTCCGGCGCGGCCATTTCCACCCCTCTCAGCGGGCGCTTAACTCAGCGGTAGAGTGCCACCTTCACACGGTGGAAGTCGCAGGTTCAAATCCTGCAGCGCCCACCATAAGTCATTACAAGCAAACACATTAAACGAAGACCTTCCCTACGTCTGCCAAAATATTGCGTTACGTGCCGAATATCGCAAGTCTGGCCCCCGAACCATTCCCATAAAGCGCAGGAGTTGTTTTGCGCTCACTCCCCAGAGTTCATCGGTGTTGCAGCCGCCTTGGAAAATGTCGCGCGGTTCCCACATCTCCCCGTACGGCGACGGTCATAGCGATCTCGCAAAGGTCCGGTCTCAAGGCTCTTGACAGAAAGCGGCAATTGAAGTACGTTGGCCGTATCGTTGCCCGCCAAACGGGCATTCCCCGTACGACGTAAGTCGCAAGTCGAAAATTCAAACCTCTCGAGGTCCAGTTTTCTGGACGGGCCAAGGCTCGCTCTGCGGAAACTGCGAGGAAAAGGATTTCACGATGAACCAGCTTGAAAACGTGCGTTACGCCACCACGGCCCAGCCGGCCAATCACGCCGGCATCGGGCGCAGATTTCTAACCGCCACCATTATCACGGTCGGGCTCTCTATGGTCATCGCTGCCACGCAAGCGCAGGCCCAGGACAGGCAAATGGCCATCGCTGCCACGCAAGCGCAGGCCCAGGACTGGCAAGTGGATTCGCAACTCTCCGTTGCCCGCTTGTCATTGGGCTCAAATTCTAATGCCTTGCAGATCGGTGTGGCTCGCGTAAGCGGTGAAGTGCGAGTCGACCCGAAGGATCTCGCGGATTCAACCGTGAAGATAAAGATATCCTCGGACGACACAAAAGGCTCAGACCACGCTGAAATGAGCTTTGTATCCAAGAGCTTCACGATGACAAGCAACGGGATGTTGATAGTCACCGGCGATCTCTCTCTGACCCGCATTGAGCGGAGCGTAGCGGCGGAACCCAATGAAGCCTTCGCCGGAATGAATTACGGTGATCCAGTAGTCCAGACGAGTGTCCGTCAAACTACTCTCGCGTTTTCCGATCCCCGTCAGAACGCATCTGGCAGCGGCACGATGCAAGTTTCAGGCAGGATCTCCGTCAGCCGCACCGACTTCCCGCAGCTTTTAGACGCATTGACCCAGGATAACTGGCCAACCCAACTGGTGAACGACCAGAAATGCGAAGTACCCTTGACGGTTGGCGAGGACTTCTCCGGGATTAAATGCGCGGGGACGGTACTGGCAAACGTCAGCAACGTTTTGGTTCCGGCGGGTGTTGGCGAGGGATACGACGGTTTCAGGCCGGCCGCTACCCCGGATCTCGATTTAGGAGTTCTGGCTCTCGATCTGAAACTCAAAGAGACTCCGTTCGCGCCTTCCGATGCTTCTTCCGGAACGACAACGGCTGCCCGTACCGTCGTGGACAAAGGGCGCGGGGGAAGAACATAAATCCGGGTTTAATCGTCATGCCCCTCGGGCAATCGGTGCTTCGTTCGGCATGAGCGCAACCTGTGCCGGCCGATTCGCTCGTCGGGGTCATGATCCGATCCCACCGCCCTGAGTTCCGGCGCCGCCGGTTTGCGCGGATAGGGTACTGCGGTTTCAAGATTGTTGCGGAACCTGATCGGCAGAGCCGGCTCTCCCAGAGTTCGGACAAAATCGAACGGACTTGAGACTGCAAGTGCGGCGGTGCACACCACTTTGACTTCCGCCGGATCGCTGACATCGAGCACAGGAAGTCGATTGCCCTGCAGTTGCTCGATGTAGTGCGCCCAGGAGGCATGTTGCAGCAAGTTTGGGGAAGAGATTCGACTTGAAACTCGTGGTTTATCCTCCTGGCGCACGTATGCACCAGAAATCTTTGGACTGTTAAGAAAATATAGGATTGGCGCGAAGCGCCTGCAGAGATGAAGAATAGCTAAAGAGATTGGGAAGCTTTGCAATCAAAAAATCGGATGAGGAACGCGACCCGCGGCCGGAATACAATTCGCCGCGCCCGGGCGGCGTTCTGGCCGTCTCAACCCCGGCTTTGAAAGAGTACCTTGTAGCCTCGCTGAAAGGCGCGCAAGTGATTGCGCATCGCTGTCCGCGCTTTGGCCGAATTCCTCTGCTTTAAAACTTCCAGCAGCGTCCGGTGTTGCTCATAGGCCAGTTTCCCTCCGGCCGGCAACACCAGGCTCTTCGCGATCAATTCCCTCAGCCCATCCCGGATGTGTTTCAACAATTCGGTGAGAACTTCGTTGGTGCTGGCCGCCGAAATTGCCATGTGGAAGTTGAAATCCAGTTCACTGAATCCTTCGCCGCCTGATTCAACCAGAATTTTCATGTTATGTACAATACTTTCCATTATACGAAAATCCTGTTCGGTAGCTCTTTGAGCGCAGAGGCCTGCGAGCTCCGTCTCGATCAGGAGGCGCGCTTCGCAGAGATCGGTCACTTCTTTTTCGGTATTCAGGAAGCCCTTGGCCAGAAGCACGGGTCTTTCCATGTACTTGGATTGCTGATCGGCGACGAAACTGCCGCCGCCGGCCCGCATCCGAATGAGTCCTATGAAGGACAGGGACTTCAGTGCTTCCCGCAAGGTCGACCTTCCCACATTGAAGACTTTGCAGAGTTCCGCCTCGGAGGGGAGCTTCTCGCCCGGTACCCAGTGTTTCGCTTCCAATTTTGCTGCAAGCTGAAGCGCAACCTGTTCGCTCAGCGTGGTTCGGGAGACTGGCTTCAACTGCTCCACTGTGTCGTTCAACGAATTCACTCCTATGAAGATGAGGCGCCGTTTGACTGTTTCTAATTGCTGCTCCATAGCTTGCTATCAGAATAGCAGACGACCTCTCGCCGCGGAAGACCGTTGGCGATGCGGGACGACAACACGAATGGGCAGGATTGATGGGCGCACCCGGACGCGTGAATGCTTGCTCGTCTTGTCCTTAAAATGCGCGAAATAGGCACCTTGCGGAGGGCCCTCTGCCGTGATTCAGGAGGCCGTTAAACGATGGCCCGAGGGCAGCCGATAAGGAGAAAGGCGAGAAGAACCGGCGCAAGCAGGTCAGTCCGGCGCAGCGCGCTGCCGATGCGTCCAGGGGGAAAATCGCCAAAAACATGGACTATTCGAATAGTTGTCAGACAATCCGATAAGTAATTTGACATATTAACTTCTTTGTGTAATAAAGGTAGCACCAATCAGGCAGCCTACGATGATTTGCTTTGCGGTGCGCGGTTGTATTCCGGCAAAGAAAACTCAGTTGGCCCAACGCCTGCTCGGCGATGCCTTCGCGTGATGGGAGAAGATTGGGGCCCGCGTCGAACGCACCATAAGGCTGGGAATATGTTCAAGAATACGATAGACACGACATCCACAAGCGCCGGCACGGGGTTCAGCCCAACCCGGCGCTCTTTTTTGCAGCTCTGCGCCGGGCTAGCGGTAACGCTGGGGCTGCCCGCCGAGGCCGGGGCGACAATCGCCCATGCGATATCGAGCAAGGAACGTCCCCCGGTGATCTGGCTGCATTTTGCCGAGTGCACCGGCTGCACGGAGTCGATGCTTGTTTCCGAGCACCCGGCTCTGGACAAACTGCTTCTCGAAGTGATTTCGCTGGACTATCACGAAACGCTGTTCGCCGGCGCCGGGCATCAAGCGGAGGCGGCGCGCAAGGAGTCGATGGCGGCCAACAGGGGCAAATACGTGCTGGTTGTCGAAGGCGCGATTCCCACCAAGGACGACGGCATCTACTGCAAGATTGGCGGCCAGACGGCAATCGAGCTATTGAACGAATGCGCGAAAGATGCAGCGGCGGTCGTTGCCCTGGGCTCCTGCGCCGTGTGGGGTGGAATGCCATCGGCGACGCCTAATCCGACCGGGTGCGCGGGTGTAAGCGCGGTGTGGACAAAGCCGGTGGTGAACATTCCAGGGTGTCCGCCCAATCCGTACAACTTTCTTTCGACGCTTGTCCACTACATTACCTATGGCCGGATGCCCGACCTCGATAGCCAGGGCCGGCCAAAGTTCGCCTACTCGCGGCTGATCCATGAGAACTGCGAGCGGCGTCCGCACTTCGACAATGCGCGTTTTGCCGAAAAATTTGGAGATGAAGGCCATCGTTCCGGCTGGTGCCTGTACAAACTGGGCTGCAAGGGACCGCAGACTTACGCCAACTGCCCGGCTGTCTTATTTGACGACGCTGGAGGAGGAAGCTGGCCGGTAGGCACGGGCCATCCTTGCATCGGCTGCACCGAGAAAGGGATTGGCTTTGAACAGCCGATTCACTCCTTAGCCGAGTTGAAACTCGTTGCGCCGCCCGCATCCTATCCGCGCATTGTGGAAGAGCAGGGCAAAGGCGCGAGCATCGCCGCGACAGCGGTGCTTGCAGGCGGCATCGGTTTGGCGGTTGGGGCAGCGGCGACCATGGCCAGGAACCTGGGCAAGGGCCCGAAGCTGGCAGACAATGCTGACGACGACGAGTAGGTCCAGATCGGTTCGGCTCCGCGGTAAAGGGTTTCGAGGGGCAATTTTATGAATCTGACAAGGCGTGGCTTCTTGAGGGGAACGGCGGTGAGCGGCGCAGCAGCGGTCTGCGTCGGCGCGGCGCCTGTTGCTTCGGCTGAGGTTCGCGAGGAAAAAATATTGCCGCCCCAGGCCGTGGGTCTGCTTTTCGACTCGACGTTGTGCGTGGGCTGCAAGGCGTGCGTGGTTGCCTGCCGCGAGGCAAACGAAACGCATCCGGAATTCCACACCGAGGACAAGCTTTGGGATACGCCGCTCGATCTCTCCGCTGACACTCTGACTGTCATCAAGGCCTATTCCGATGGTTCGGGAACGCACAAGGATCAGGAAAAGGACGGCTACGCTTTCATCAAGAAGTCGTGTCTCCATTGCATTGACCCGTCCTGCGTATCGGTTTGCCCGGTCTCGGCCATGACGAAGAATGCGGAGACAGGGGTGGTGAGCTACAACCCCGGGAACTGCATTGGCTGCCGGTATTGCGTGGCCGCGTGTCCTTTCGGCGCGCCGCGATTCGAGTACGACAAGACGTTTGCGCGGCTGCGCAAGTGCGAACTGTGCAAGCAGCGCCAGGCGGCGGGAAGCATTCCGGCCTGCGCCGATATTTGCCCCGCCGGCGCCACTCTCTTCGGGCCGGTGACGGAGTTGCGGGCCGAAGCCGAGCGCCGCCACCGCATGAAGGCGGGAGATCGGGAGTTTTTCCCGCGGAAGACGGTTCGCTCCACCGATACATATGAAAAGCCGGCCCCCCGCTATGTGGAAGAGACCTACGGGCTGGAAGAGGTTGGCGGCACCCAGGTGGCGTATCTTTCCGGCGTCTCGTTTCAGAAGCTGGGGCTGCCGAAGCTGCCGAACAAGTCGTTTGTGTCCACCTCGGAAAAGATTCAACACACGATCTATAAGGGAATGATCGCTCCCGCGGTGCTCTTCGGCAGCCTGCTCTTTCTGGTTCGCCGCGCCACAAAACATCGCGAAGAGGAAGGTGAGGAGTAGGTTATGAGCACGAAACCCCTTGGCGGCCCGTACATCACGAAGACCACGGTTGTCTCAGGACTCATGGTAGCGATCCTGGGCATTCTCGTCCTGATCCGCTTCTTCTTTGGGCTGGGTACGGTCACGAATTTAAACGACGGCTACTCCTGGGGACTGTGGCTGGCCTATGACGTGGTGGCCGGCACGGCCGTCGGCTGCGGCGGCTACGCGCTGGCGCTGGTTGTGTACGTGCTCAACCGCGGGCACTACCACCCGTTGATGCGCCCGGCCATTCTAGCCAGCATGTTCGGATACAGCATTGGCGGCTTTTCCGTCCTGGTGGACATCAGCCGCTGGTGGAACTTCTGGCACATCCTGTGGCCGACCTACTTCAATTTCAATTCGGTCATGATCGAAGTTGCCCTGTGCATCAGCTGCTACACAACCATTCTGATGCTGGAATTCGCGCCCGCCGTGGTGGAAAAGGCCGTGGAGTGGACCGGGCGCAAGGGCGGGAATCTCTATAACGTGACCGTGATCCTGCAGAATGTGCTGGACAAGGTCATCATCGTCTTCATCGCGGTGGGCATCACGCTGCCCACCATGCATCAATCGTCTCTGGGCACACTGCTGATTCCGTTCGGCAACTTCGTCAATCCCCTTTGGCAGACTCCGCTTCTTCCGGTGCTCTTTCTCTTTACGGCGTTGAGCCTGGGCTACGCGATTGTCATGTTCGAGGCTACCGTCGTGACGGACCGGTTCCATCGGCCCTCGGAGGCGCGCCTGCTGGGTTCGCTCTCCCGTTTCATGATGGTCGTGGTGATGTCGTTCCTGGCGCTTCGCTGGTGCGACCTTATCTACCAGGGCAAGTTGCATTACATCTTCACCTCCAATGGACTGGGCTTCGCCTTCCTTGCAGAGAACGTGCTCTACGTGGCCGCGATCGCGATTCTGGCGCGCAAGCAGCGGCGCAGGGCTCCTCGCTATCAGTTCATCGCGGCAGTTTGCATCATGGCGGGCAGCATTCTGTACCGCATCGACAGTTATCTGGTTGCTTACAGCCGCGCGGGCTGGCACTACTTCCCGTCGGCGCCGGAAATTCTCATTACCTTCGGCATGATCGCGGTCGAAGTGCTCGGTTACGTTCTGATCGTCAAGTTCTTTCCGGTCATTCATTCCGTCGAGCGCGTCCGCTTACTTGCCATGGCAGCAGACTAGGAGTACGACTATGTCAACACGAATCACCATAGATCCCGTCACCCGTATAGAGGGGCATCTTCGCATCGATGTCGAAGTAGAAAATGGCAAAATTGCCAGGTCGTGGATTTCGGGCCAGATGTGGCGCGGCATCGAAAAGATCGTGCTGGATCGCGACCCGCGCGACGCCTGGACCATCCTGCAGCGTATCTGCGGCGTGTGCACTGTGGTTCATGCCATCGCCTCTGTGCGCGCGGTCGAGAATGCGTTGCAATTGGAAATCCCTGTCAATGCGCAATACATCCGCAACATGATGATGACTGCCCACGCGTTGCAGGATCACATTGTTCATTTCTATCAACTTTCGGCGCTCGACTGGGTGGACGTGGTGTCTGCCACAAAAGCCGATCCTGCCAAGGCCGCGCGATTCGCCGAAGGCATTTCCGACTGGGAGGGCAACAGCCGCGCGGTGATGGCCGACACCCAAGACCGCCTGAAGGCCTTCATCGGCTCCGGACAACTCGGCGTATTTTCTCACGGTTATTGGGGCCACCCGGAGATGAAGCTGTCGCCTGAAGTGAACCTGATGGCGGTAGCGCACTATCTCCAGGCCATAGAAGCGCAGCGCTGGCCCTCAAAAATTGTGAGTACGCTGGGCTCCAAGACTCCTCACATTCAGAACCTGGCAGTAGGCGGGGTCTCCAACCCCATCTCCACCGATAGCGAAGGCGTGCTTACGTTTGAGCGGCTCATGCAGATCAAGGAGCACATCGACAAGCTTGGGGCATTCCTCCACAACTGCTGCTTTGTTGACGTTGCGGCCATTGCCGCGTTTTATCCCGAATGGCTGCGGATGGGCGCCGGCGTAAACGACTTTCTGTCGACGCCGGACCTTCCCACGAACGCCAAAGGCACTGGCTTCATGACCCCGGGTGGTTATATTCCGGGCGGGGATCTTTCCAAGTTCAGGCCCATACAAGAATTCGGCGACCCGTATTTTACGGGCGGCGTGGCCGAATCGGTGGGACACGCCTGGTACACCTACAAGGACGGGGCGGGCGCGCTGCCGCCATGGAAAGGCGAAACCACTCCGGCGTATACCGGGTTTGAGGATAACGGCAAGTATAGCTGGGTCAAGTCTCCGACTTTTTACGGCAAGCCGGCACAGGTCGGTCCGGTCGCGGCAGCCCTGGCCGGCTTGGCGGTGGAAGACAAGAACACTGTCTCCTATTTGAAGCTCTTGAACGAAAAAGTATCCGCCCTGTCGGGGCCCAGACTCGCGTCTTCCAATTTAAACTCGACAGTCGGCCGTCATGCCGCGCGCGTGATTCGCGCCTGCGTGGCCTATGAGTGCCTGAAAGCCAATTGGCAATTGCTGATAGACAACATCGGCAAGGGCGATATGGCAACCTTTAACGCTCCCAGCTTTCCCAAGGGCGAGATCATGGGCGTGGGGCAAGAGGAAGCGCCGCGCGGGATGCTGTCTCATTGGGTGGTGATCAAAGACGGGCGCATTTCGAACTATCAGGCGGTCGTGCCTTCCACTTGGCTGGCCGCTCCTCGAAACGACAATGGGGAATTGGCCAGCTACGATGTGGCGCTGCTGGGAACGCCGGTGGCGGAGCCCGAACGCCCGCTCGAAGCCTTGCGCACCGTGCACTCCTTCGACCCATGCCTTGCCTGTGCCGTGCATCTCACCGACACGGAGCGCAAGAAGGACGTAGTTGTCCACGCGCAATAAAGGCGACCGAATGGAACTCCAGTGAAAGACTCGCTCAATCAGGACGCCGCACCGAAGAAAGCAGTGGTGTTGGGCATTGGCAATGTACTGCTGAGCGACGAAGGGGTTGGAGTTCATGCAATCAAGGCCTTGGCCCGCCGATATGACTTGCCCGGCGAGGTCGAGATCGTGGACGGCGGAACCGCCGGCATGGAGCTCTTGCCTCAGTTGGAGGGGATCGGCGAGCTGATCGTTGTGGACGCGGTGCGGGCTGGACAACCGCCGGCAGCAATCGTTCGCCTCGAGGGCGATCGGCTGCCCGCCTATTTTAGAACCAAATTGTCGCCGCACCAGATGGGTCTTTCCGATGTCCTGGCGGCGCTTGCCTTCCGAGCTTCGGCTCCCGGCCGCGTGGTGCTCATCGGCGTGCAGCCGGTGACTCTCATGCCGGGGTTGGAGCTGTCGACTGAAGTTTCTGCGCGGCTGGAACTACTCGTGGAGAGCATAGCGGCTGAGTTGGCCGCCGGAGGCCATATCGTCAGCGTTCGCACTGAAGACGAGTAGGGCGAGAGTTTGCGATGCGACGGCCTGGATGGGAGTTTTGCGGCATTTTGCGGCCGCGGAGAGGGCCGTCTATTCGCGTGATCGCGATCACTTATCAGACAAGCAGATTTCCAGTAAGATTCGATCTGCCTTGCACCAGGTTATGCACGCCGCATGGAAAGGGTGTCTCATGAATGCAGTCCTTGAGTCTTCCGAAACTATTGAATTGTTTAAAGGGCGCGCCGAAACTGTCGGCGCCCAAGTGGAGCGATTTGCAAACCGGGAGCAGGCGCTCGAGTTCGTGGTTCGTCAGTTGCATCGGGAGGGCGTGAGCGATCAGCCTCGCTGCGGCGCCGTTTGGGTTGCCAGTCCGATGGTGAGCGCACCTGTCCAGAAACAGTTGGAATCCGACATTCCCGGCTTGACCTTCGCGCCGACGCGTGAACTGGCCGAACAAGCCAGAGTCGGCGTCAGCCAGGTGGACTGGGCGCTGGCCGACACCGGCACTCTGGTGCAGATCTCGGACGAAGTGGAGAAACGCCTGGTTTCCAGTCTGCCGCCGTTGCACATCGCGCTTGTTTCCACCGCCGCGCTGTTGCCTACCCTTGCCTCGGTAATCGCCCTGGTCGATCCGAGCAAATCGGCCTACATCTCCTTCATTACCGGACCCAGCCGCACAGCTGACATCGAACGCGTGCTGACCATTGGCGTACACGGGCCGGAGCGGCTCATCGTGGTGTTTGTGGACAATTTGGAGGTAGAGGCGTGAAACAGGCATTCAAGCAATCCATAATCGAAGCCCTAGCCGATCCGGTTCTGGGCAAATCGCTGGGAAACTTTTCCGTGGCCTATCGCGCCGGGCGCGCGAAAGCCTATGAAGGCATTGACTTTGAAGAGCTTCGCAACGAGATAGCCGCTATCAAGTCATCCGCATCTTCTCAATTCGACGAATTGGCCGAGCAGTTTACCCGCGTCGCCGAGGCCAAAGGCACAAAAGTCTTCCGCACAAACGATCCTGAGGCCGTTCGGGCCTATATCCTCCGTCTCGCACAGGAGCGCGGCGTCAAGAATATTGTCAAATCGAAATCCATGGCTACCGAGGAGATCCATCTCAACAAGTACCTCGAGAAGGCCGGTATCGCCGTGCAGGAGACCGATCTTGGCGAGTGGATCATTCAGTTGGCCGGCCAAACTCCTTCCCATATGGTCATGCCCGCCATCCATTTGAGCAAGGAGGAGGTCACCGACGTCTTCAACGACAAGGTGGAAGAGGGCCAGAAACCCGACATCCCCAAGCTCGTGAACTTTGCGCGCGGCAAGCTGCGCCCCATGTTCCTCAAAGCCGATATGGGAATCACCGGAGCTAATATCGCCGTTGCCGAAACCGGCAGTATCGTGCTTGTGACCAACGAAGGCAACGCCCGCCTTGTCACTACATTGCCGCGAATTCACGTCGCCGTCATCGGGCTGGAAAAACTGATCGAGAAATTCAAAGACGTAGCGCCCATTCTTACCGCCTTGCCTCGCAGCGCCACCGCGCAACTGCTAACCAGCTATGTGTCCATCATCAGCGGTCCCGTTCCCAACACCGACGGATCTCCAAAGGAACTGCACATCATCCTGATGGACAATCGGCGCAACGAGATGGCGCACGACCCACGCTTCAAGCAGGCCCTGCAGTGCATCCGCTGCGCATCGTGCCTGAATGTCTGCCCGGTCTTTCGCTTGGTCGGCGGCCACGTCTTCGGCAAGGTCTACACCGGGGGTATCGGAACCATTCTGACCGCCTGGTTTGACGCTCTTAAGCAATCCGACGAGATCCAGAGCCTTTGCATCCAGTGCGGCAATTGCCGCGAAGTCTGCCCAGGCAAGATCGATATCCCCGCACTCATTCTGGAACTGCGCCGCCGCCTCGCCGTTGAGCAGGGACAGCCGCTGATCCAGAAGGCGATCTTCACCGTTGTCAACAACCGCCATCTCTTCCATACCGTGTTGCGCGCCGCGCCTCTCGGACAGATTCCCTTCGCCAGAGGAGGGTTCATCCGTCACCTTCCCATGTTCCTCAGCAGCCTGACCGACGGCCGCTCGTTGCCCGCCATCACCGCTGTCCCCTTCCGCGATCGCATCAAGAAGATCAAGCAGCCAAAGTGTGCCGAGAAGGCCGCGTTCTACGGCGGATGCCTGGTCGATTTCGCCTATCCCGAGATCGGCGAAGCTATCGTTAAAGTGCTGAACAAGGCCGGCATCAAGGTTGTATTTCCCGAGGGCCAAACCTGCTGCGGCGCCCCCGCGCGCTACAACGGAGCCTATGAAGTAGCCGCGCAAAACGGCGCCGACAACATCAAGGCGCTTCTGTCCGAAGACGTGAAGTATGTCGTCTCGGCGTGCCCTACTTGCACGGTGGCGCTGAAGGAGGATTTCATCCTCAGCCTTGAAGCCGTGGGCCGCAAGGACGATCTGCCCGCCGCGCACACTCTGGCGGAGAAGACGTTTGACTTCTCCACGCTTGTCAACCAGTTGGTCGAGGAGGGCCGGTTGAAGTTCAAGCAAGGCAAGGAGCCGACCAAGTTCACCTATCACGACTCCTGCCACTTCAAGCGTACTTTGCATGCCGACCAGATTCCGCGCAATCTGATGAAGCAGGCGGGAAATGAACTGGTGGAGATGGATGAGGCTGATATGTGCTGCGGCATGGGAGGCTCTTACAGCCTGAAATTGCCCGAGATCTCCGCACCCATCCTGGAACGCAAGCTGGTAAACATCGAGAAAACCGGCGCTCCTTTGCTTCTCATCGACTGCCCCGGCTGCGTGATGCAGATCGGAGGCGGCCTCGATGCGCGCGGTTCGAAGATCAAGGTGAAGCACACCGCCCAGCAATTGGCCGAGAGCCTGGAGTAGGCCAGGCTCCATGCAAGGCAGGAAATCTCAATCTCAGACCTGCCACGGGATTGCCGATTTTCAATAGCCGGAAAACGGAAGATATGAGGAGTTCGCGGGACGGTCGGAAAACAGCGACGCGATATGTCCCGCTCCTCAGTCCGCTGCAATTTTGATCATGTTTCTTCCACTGCTCTTGGCCGAATAGAGAGCCTCATCGGCGCGGACGAGGGCGGCCGTTTCGGTCAAGTCGCTCTCATGAAACGAGGCGACACCCGCGCTGATGGTTGTTCGACCCGCAATGGGGAAATCGTGCGCTTCGATCTTCCTTCTGATCTTCTCAGCGAGGCAGCGCGCGCCGGCAACATCGGTATCAGGGCAAAGAACGACGAATTCGTCACCGCCGTATCGGGCGAAAGTGTCGGATCGGCGAAGCTGTTCAGACACGATTTCCACGGTGATTTTTAGAACGTTGTCTCCAGCTTCGTGTCCAAAGCGATCGTTTGTCGACTTGAATCGGTCAATGTCAAAGAAGATGAGCGAAAGCGGGCGCCCATCGCGCCGTGCTCTGTCAGCCTCAAGGTACAACACCTCGGACAGTTTCCTTCGATTGAGGATCTTTGTAAGCGCATCTTTCTCCGACAGGTCGCGGAGTTCATCTGTTGTCTTCTTGCGCAGGGTAACATCTTCGACGACACCGTCGATGCTTTCGATCGCGCCGTCTGCGCCGAACTGAGCTTTAGCGGTCATCGATGCCCAAATGACCGCGCCGTCTTTCCTTTTCATGTGCAGCAAGCGATCGGAGATGACTCCTTTCGAGCCAAGTTCTTCAAGAATGGCTTCCCTTTCTTCCCTGTCGTAATACATATCGTTGATTGGCCGAGTGACCAGTTCTTCCACGCTTTCGTATCCGAAAATCTCCGCCATTGCCTTGTTGGCGCGGATAAACCGGTTCGGCATGGCGATGCGATAAACCCCGATGTTCACGTTTTGAACGAGCGACTGATACTCCTCTTTCTCGCGCAAAGAGTCCTTTGCGTGATTCATCGCCAGGGATTGCTGGGCCATCTCAGCGATAAAACGGGCCATGACTTTATAGAAAGCAAGTCCGTAGGCAATTTTCTGTTCGCTGAAAACCGGCATTTGCTCCAGGGCTGCAAGATAAGCATTCACTTCGAAGCCGAATTGTTGGCCCTGCAGAGTGAAGTATTCGCGGTCGATGGTCTCCCCTTCAAGAAAAAACTGCGTGATGAAGAGGGTTGCCAAATGGCTTCGATGAACCATGATTGGTATGCCGATGTGCCATAGGCCATTCTTGCACTTATACTGCGCTGTTTCGGATTCGCCGAGCCGGTCGAGAACCTCCCTGTCGCTTTCCATGCAGCGGCGAGAGGCGTCCGGGTGAGCGCGGTGGAACTCCTTGCACATTCCCGGCCAGCCGGCACTCACGAGGATCGTGTCGTCGATGGCATCGATCATGGTCATCGGCAGACCGCTGGCAGCGAAATTTGCGTCCGCGAGAGCTTGAATATGCGGGATGTCCACAAGGTCGGCAATCCTGAGGTGAGGCGCAGAATTGTGGTCGACGTTATTGTGGTCGACGTTCATATCGATTCACCGCAATCCTTAAGCCACCCCTCGGTGCTGTCGGATGGCTGAACATCAAGAGAGAGAACCACATAGGTGGCCTGACAACTCTGACAGCAAACTGCTCGCCAACGCGAAACTCCCCTAAGTTATCTTATACTCTTCCACAAACTTACTGTAACCTTCTACAAACATAATCTGACCAAGGATAATTGGAACTTTCCAATTGCATCCATCAATCCTCAACCTGTGCTGAGGAACGCAATTCAAGGGGGCCGGATGGGTCGCGGACCATGTTGAACTCCTATGCCGGGCCTCGTGATCCGCCGCCAGGCAGCACCGCAGCCTGGCAAGGCACGCTGTGAATTATCGGCCGCGATCGGAGGATCGTGAGGCGGCTTCAACCTGCGCTCAAGTGCGAGTTCAACCAGCCGATGGAGTATCTTTCCGACGGGCCGCAGGATTGGCGGCTCTCAACGGGATGCGATGGGCGAGTCTCAATTAGCTGAAGCTTTTGGGCTTTTGGCCGATATCGATGAGTTGCCTTGGTAATGGAGTTGCCTTTCTAATGGGGGCCCGCTTCATGGGCATTGCTCCAAAACTGCGGCCGACCGGTTCAGGCGCTGAGGAGCCCTCTCTCGATCGATCGCTTTGGAGGGATCATGTTGGTCGCACTTGACGTCGAGTACGCACAAGAGTTGTGCGATTTAGTTTCCAGCGATTTGGGTTACGGCTGCTCATTCATGGGCGAGGCGGGAGTCATTATCGCTTCGAATGCTCGAGAGCGTGTTGGGACAATCCATAACGGAGCAGCTCAAGTCATGCGACACGAGCTGAATGAATTCCAGGTTACCGGGGACGAGGCGGCGGGTTCCGGCGGAAAGATGAAAGAAGGCGTAAATATCGCCATCGACTTCGATGGCCGGCGCGTGGCCTCCTGCGGCATCGCGGGGCCTCTCGATCGAGTAAAGCCGCTTGCCAGGGTCTTGAGCCTTTTTGTCCGATCCATGATGCGGCGGGAGCAGGTTGATAAGCTGCGCATCACAGAGGTTGAGGCGGAAAAGGCTCGGGCCGCGAGAATCGCGAAAATAGTGGAAAAGGCTACCAAGATCGCTGCAGCCGCGGCCGAGGCCTCCCGGAAGACGGACGTCTCGGTATGCGCGCTCGGGCAGGCCACAAAGCACATTAGCCAAGTGGTGGGACTTATCAGGCAGATCTCGAGCCAAACCAACATGCTGTCACTGAACGCAACCATCGAGGCGGCGCGGGCGGGCGATGCCGGAAGAGGATTCGCCGTGGTGGCCAATGAGGTGAGGAGTTTGTCCGCTCAAACGGCAAAAGGCACCGCCGAGATCACGAATCAGATCGCGGAATTGCAAAATCGCACCAGTGAGGTGCGCAGTTCCACTTCGGTCATCGCGATGACGGTCGCGGAGGTCAACAAGGTGATCGCGACCGTCGCCGATATGGTGGTTGACGCAGTCGCCTGATGGAACCGTCAAGCGCAGGGGAGCCGCAATGCCCGGGCCAGGAATACAGTTGAGGCCGGCGGCGCAGGGACGCCAGCCTGCTCTTTGTTGGGTAGCAGCCATCAATCCAGCGAAGGAAATCGAAAAACTGCCGATATCCCTGTGAGGAGCGAAGCAGATGCGTTGGACGATCAAGCGAAAACTTTATGCTGGATTCGGCGTTGTGGCCATTATCATGGCGTGCAGCACCGCATTCGAGCACTGGGCGAGGGGCCGCGCCGAAGCGACCGCCCAATCCATCTCCAAGACCGACAATATGTTGTACGAGCTCCAGTACCTGATTGCGTATGTGCGCGGGGTAACTGTGGCCAGCCGTGCCTACATCATCTCCGGGAACCAGAGCGACATAGCCGGTATTCCGGCGATGCGCAAGGACGCCGATGAGGTCGCCTCCCGCGTGCAGGCTCAGATCGCCGGCGATCCCGGACAGATGGAGCACTTTGCCCGGTATCTGGAGGCAGTGCGCCAGCGGCGCGCGTTTGTGAACGCCGAGAACACGGCGCGCAAGGAGCAGGGATTCGACGCCGCGAAAGAAATCTTCGCCACCGGCGACGACACCCGGCTGCTGAATGTGATGGAAGCTGAGTTCGCGGCCATGAAAGTGACGGCGCAAATGCAGCTCGACGCACTGAAAGTGACGGACGAAAGGCTGCAACTATGGATAACGAGGGCTGAATTTCTGGCACTGGGGCTCGCCATGTTGCTTTTGGTCGGCCTCGTGCTGACGCTGTCGCGCTCCATCGTCCGGAATGTCAATATCTGCGTCGATCTGGTTGCCGCCATGGCCGGGAGAGACCTCTCCGGGGCCGAGGCCCTGCCTGCCACCAACGACGAGCTCGCTATCGCGATCCAGGCCGTCAACCGCATGAAGCAGTCGATGGCTGGGGCCCTGTTGGAGGTTGCGCGATCTTCCACCCAGGTCTCTTCGGCGGGAACGGAGATCGAGGCAACGGCCGGGGAGATCTCCGCCACGACCCACGCCGAATATAAAAGCATTGAGCTGTTTGCCTCCTCGGTCGCCGAAATGAACGCCGCTGTGAAGGAGGTCGCCGAGCACGCCGAGCGCGCTTCCCTGGCTGCTGACGATGCCGTATCAACTGCGACCGCCGGCCGCGGCGTGGTGAGCCATACCCAGCAGGCCATGAACCGCATCATCGATTCCGTCCGAACCGCCTCTACCGATATAGCCACTCTCGGCAAGGCGACCGAGAGCATCGGCGAAGTGGTCCGCATCGTCCAGGATATCGCCGGACAGACCAATCTGCTGGCGTTGAACGCGGCCATCGAGGCTGCCCGCGCCGGCGAACATGGCAGGGGCTTTGCCGTGGTGGCTCAGGAAGTCCGCCAGTTGGCCGAACGGAGCGCCCAATTCACCAAGGAAATCGCAGCGAAAATCGAGGCGGTGCAGAAAGAAGTTTCCCATGCAGTCCAATCCATGGAACAGGGCGAAGCCACCGTCAGCGATGGCGTAAGCGAGTTTAACCAGATGAGCACGGCGCTGGAGGCAATTGTGCAGCGGATTGAAGCGGCACACCAGGGCATTGCCACCATCGCCACCGCCGCCACGCAGCAATCGGCAGCCACTGCGGGAATGGCGGCCAACATCCATGAGATTACATCGCAGGTGAGCCGGACTACCGAACAGGTGGACCAGACCGCCATGGCCTGTGCCGAGCTGGCAAAACTGGCCGCAGGCTTGCACGCTCTGGTAGATACTTTCAGGCTGCCTGGGGAGCTGGCCGATGGAACGAGCCTCGCGTTCCGCGGCTCTCTCGTCGCCTGAGAGTGTTGGGGACGATCTGCGCCCGCGAATTGTCCCTCAGCAGCATCCGCGGAACCTGCCCTTGCCGATTGCGTAGCGGGCTTCCAAACGCTCCCGGAAGAACTTTTCATAGCTCATGATCGGCTCTCCGGGATGAGTTGTCTGTCGATGGCGCACATAGTTCCCGTAATCGGGCACGCCGACCATCAGGCGCGCGGTTTGCACCGCGCGCTGCCAGACGATGGCGAGAAAGTCTGCCGCGAAGCTAATCACCGGCGCCTCCTTGCAGGACTGGTGTTGCACTGCCGACCTCGATGACAGTGCTGGCTGGGTTGCGCAGCGCCTTGCGGATCTCAATCAGAGCGTAAGCGACGACGCAGAGGACGATGGCGACAGAGAGTGCGGCAAGTGCGGCATCCAGATAGTCGCTGAAGATTACGCGGCTCATTTGATCGAGGGTCTTGGCAGGCGCAAGCACATGATTGGCTGCGAATGCGCTGCTAAACTTGGCCGCGTGACTGAGAAAACCGATGGACGGGTTCGGATCGAAGACCTTCTCGATACCTGCGGTAACCGTGCATGCGAGCAACCAGGCCGTCGGCAAGATAGTCACCCAGGCAAAGCGTTCCCGTTTCATCTTGAACAAGGCCACCGTGCAGAAGGTGAGGGCAATGGCGGCCAGCATCTGATTGGTAGTCCCAAAAAGGGGCCACATGGTCCAGATCCCGCCATATGGATCAACCACGCCCGCGTAGAGCAAATATCCCCAAAGCAGGCAGGCCAGCGCAGAGCCTATAAGATTGTTGGTCCACGATTTGGTCTCGCGAAAGCCCGGAATGAGATTGCCGGCGAAGTCCTGAATCATGAATCGGAGAACCCTCGTGCCGGCGTCGACCGTAGTCAGAATGAACAGCGCTTCAAACAAGATGATGAAGTGGTACCAGATTCCCATCGTCGCGTCGCCGCCCAGGAAACTGGACAGAATCGTTGCCATGCCGACCGCGAGCGTGGGCGCCCCGCCAGTGCGGGAGAGGATGCTGGTTTCGCCGACCTTGTGCGCTATCTGGGTCAACATATCGGGGGTGACGGTGAAACCCCATGACGAAACAACCTCGGCGGCGCGATTGGCCGTGGTTCCTATCAGTCCGGCGGAGCTGTTCATCGCAAAATAAACGCCAGGGTGGATGACGGAAGCTCCGATCATGGCCATGACGGCGACCAGCGACTCCATCAGCATTCCGCCATATCCTATGAACGCGATGTGGCGCTCATCCTCGATCATCTTTGGCGTGGTGCCCGAAGAGATAAGCGAGTGCCATCCCGAGACCGAGCCGCAAGCGATCGTGATGAAGAGAAATGGGAACAAGCTGCCCGCCCAGACCGGGCCCGTGCCGTCAATAAATCGCGTAATCGATGGCATCTGCAAATTCGGGTGTACAAGGATGACGCCAATGGCAAGCAGGAAAATGGTGCCGACT
>Ga0181516_10000890_pt1 | contig 24592 bp, 24 predicted proteins | sample PEATcosm2014_Bin_25_FD_121104 | JGI IMG/M metagenome (GOLD analysis project Ga0181516, IMG submission 121104) | Peatland microbial communities from MTU Mesocosm Facility, Houghton, MI, USA - PEATcosm2014_Bin01_10_metaG | ecosystem: Environmental > Terrestrial > Soil > Wetlands > Peat | place... | reverse complement strand
GAAACTCGCGTTCCACAGCCTCCTGAAACTCCGCCGTATCGGCCAGTTCATCCACCGACCGCCAGTACTTTTTGCCCTTCGCGCCCTTCAACTCCGCGCGCACAGCGGCAAGAGTCATCGGCGATTTGATTCCCGCAGGGGCTAAAGCCCCCGTCGATTGGGATCCGTTTTCGGCGCGACTGAAGTCGTGCCCTGTTACAAAGCTTGGCGCTGTGCCCGCGATCGATTCTTTTGCCACAAGGGGCGTTGCTACCGCCTCGGCACTGGTGGTCTGCGCGTCTTGCTTCATTTTCTTTCGTTGGCTCATCGGTGGCAGACCTCGCAACTGGTCAAATCCTTGGGGGTGCGAATCTTGTAGTGGTCCACCAGGAAGTGGCCCAGTTCTTCCTGGCTGGTGAACTTCTGGTAATTCGGCAGCGCCACGGCGCCGACGGCCGCTCCGGGCGTCACCAGTTCGGCATGGAGAGCATTTGTCTCGGCCGGATCCTTCGTCGTGCAGCTCACGCTTTGCGCTGTCGGCACGCCGCTGCGCTCATCGGCCACCGCGCACCACACCGGGCGGCTCTCGGCCGGCGGCTCCCAGGCCATGTTGTAGGCCTCGGTGGTCGGCCGCAGGTTCTTTGCCGGGTTGCGGTGGCAGTCCAGGCACCACTCCATCTGCAGCGTATTTTGCGCGTACATCAGCGGCATCTGGTCCACGCGGCCGTGGCAGTTGGCGCAGCCCAGGCCCTTGTTGATGTGAATCTCATGGCTGAAATACGCAAAGTCGGGCAGGTCGTGCACCTTGGTCCATTGCAGCGACTGTCCCGTGGCCCAACTGGTCCGCACCGGCTCAAGAAGTTGCGCATTGGTCCAGATCTGCGCGTGGCAGTTCATGCAGGTCTTGGTGGGGGGAATGCCGGCGTAGCTCGACCGCTCCACCGTGACGTGGCAGTACTGGCACTGGATGCCCAGCCCCTGCACATGGTGCTTGTGGCTGAAGGGCACCGGCTGGTCCGGGCGCTGCCCCTGCCGCGTGACCCATGGCGAGCGCTGCAACTGGTCCAGGGTAACCCCCAGGGCGATGACGATCAGCCCAGTCAACACCAGGCTCATGCGAGCCAGGGCGTTGGAGCTGCGATCAAAAATCTGCGCCATGAATACGTTCCTGTGTGATTTTTCTTTTTTGATGCGCCCGCAGTGCCGACGGTCACATTAGTTGTGTACAAATTTCGTTCTGGGGTAAGGAACACCCGAGAGCTGGAGAAGCCCGAAAAAACAATATAGCAGCCAAAGGCCCCTCTTCCAACAAGATTCGACGGTGGATTTCACAAAAAAGGTTGCTTCCGGATTTGCGGTAATCCATTGAAAATAAAAAGAGTTGTGATGATTTTCCGGAGAGGAAACAGGACACTGACACCCCGGTTTTTTGTACCAGAGTCCGGGATATTGGCCTTAAAATATCACGCCCACCCCACGATGGGCCATGTGCAAGATAAAAAAGATGCTTGGCGGCCGTTTCATTACGGGACTGGCCGACCCTTGCGCGAGCGCCAAAAAGATGCAATTTTCGGCCTACAACCCCACTTCCGCAGCCCTCTTTTTCAGCGCATCGAGACAAAAGCCGATGTGTGCGTCCAAATCGACGCCCAATTCGGCCGCGCCCTGGATCACGTCGGCCCGGTTGACGCCGCGCGCGAAGGCCTTGTCCTTCATTTTTTTACGCACGCTGGCCACTTCCACGTCGGCAATGGCCTTGGTGGGCTTTACCAGCGCGCAGGCGGTCAAAAAGCCCGCCAATTCGTCGCAGGCAAAAAGAGCTTTGGCCAGGTGCGTGACCCGCGGCACGCCGGAGTATTCAGCGTGGCCGAGGATCGCGACGCGGAGGTCCTGCGGCCAGCCCAGCCGCTCCAACTCCCGCACGCCGACAAACGGATGCTCTTCCGGCGTGGGGTGGCGTTCGTAGTCGAAATCGTGCAGCAGCGCGGTCGTGGAATAGAGCTCGAGCAACCGTGCGCGCTCGCCGCCGGTGAGGCCAAGCCGGTCGGCTTCCGCCTCGCCGGCGGCGAGCACGCAGATCTCCACGGCCAGCGCGTGCTTACGCAGGCTCTCGCTCTGCGTCCATTGCGTAAGGAGCTGCCAGGCCTGCTCGCGCCCGTAACCTGCGTTGCTGGTCGATTCTGCGGCTTCGCTCATATTGTTGTGCTTCTCCCTGTTGCTTATCTTGGTTCGCGAATGTCCGGGATTCTTCGGGTTTGATCCGGAAGACTTGGGAAGGACTCATAGTTTCCACTTGACAATTATGGTTCACTCCGGCCAGAGTAGCTTATATCGTGGTGCAAAAAGGCACCCCGGAGGCCCCGCTCTGGCGCTCCGCACACAGGCTATGGTCAACAACCTCGAAAGCGCGGAGACGCGTCAGGTGGTGCGTTGCGACTACTGCAAGCTTGTGCAGTATAAAACCGACAAGTCCATTTGCAGAAAATGCCACCGGCCGCTTGAGATCGAGGAGCCCGTTGCCGCCCCGCAACTGGTGCCATGTCAGGCCGCTGCGTCGGAGGAAGCCGGACTGAAGGTGGCCGGCCAAGTGCGCGAGATTCGGCGGGCACGCCACCTGAGCCAGCGTCAACTGGCTGGCCGCATGCAGGTGCCGAGAACCTATATTTCAAAAATTGAGAACGGCAAGGCTGTCCCGACCCTCGGCTCGCTGGAGCGGCTGGCGGCGGCGCTCGAAGTGGACCTGACCATGCTGGTGCGCGATGCGCGCAGCCGGCGCGACGAAGAAGTGGCTGCGATCCTGGCCGATCCGTTCCTGGCCGAAATCGCCGCCATGTTGCCCCAACTCGACCCCCTGCACCGCACGCTGCTGCAGGGATCGGTCAGGGATATGGCGATCGGCCATCGGCGCACTGCGTAGGCGGGGGTCTGCGCCGACAAGGGCGCCGATTCGCGCCTCGATATCGGGTTTGTCGACGCCGTCCTGCTTGCTCCACGATGGGCCTAGGTTGCGCTCCTGCTTGCCGCTGACTCGCCGGGGGGGCGCTCGCCTTCTGGCCCCGGGCGCTGCCTTCTGGCGCGATTGAGGGAAAGCAAGACATGAACCGAAAAGTGGGACCAACCCACGAATCGACGCGGCAAATGGTCCTGGCCACTGTTTCGCTTTTGCTTCTGGCTGGCTGTTCCGGCCAGCAGAGCAGTGAGTATCCCGCTGCCTCAGCCGGGCGCCCGCCTGCACCTCATGTCATGACTTACACAACTGCGTTTCCGAAGGCAGAGAATCCGATCTCTGAAAGCGGCCGTTGGATTGGCGGGGAAACCGTCGGGCTGGATTGGGGCAACGTTTCGACCAGGCCAGGCTACGCGGCCGGCCTCGCCGGTCCCAAGCCATTCGCGGATTCGGTGGCCTTGCTGGCAGGCGATTGGCCCGCCAACCAGAGCGTAGAAGCGGTGGTCGACAGGGGCAAAGTCACCCGTTATCCGGAAGTGTCGATGCGACTTCGATCGTCGCTCGCCAGGCACAAGTGCGATGGCTACGAGATCTCTTTCTCGCTGAAAGACGACGACTCGGCCTATTTGATCATTGTGCGCTGGAATGGACCGCTTGCCGACTTCATCTATCTGGTGAACACGCACGGAAAACAATTCGGAGTGAAGACCGGCGACGTGTTGAAGGCGACCATCGTCGGCAACGAGATCAAGGCCTACAAGAATGGAGTCCTGATGGGGACGGCGAAGGACAACACGTTTTTCCACGGCGCCCCGGGCTTCGGGTTCAACGAGGGCAAGAATGGCATCTATGGCATCACCAAGTTGAGCGCCACGGCAACCGACGCGGCCACCCCTTGAGGACCTGTGCCGGCAGATTGCACCTGCCAGGATTCACTCCGCTGACCGCGGAGAATCGCAGATGAAACGATCGTCGTATGATGGACACGGACGGCTCGAAGTTATCGCGGCCCGCCGTCCGTGCGTGGGCCTCGCCGCGGCATTCCACCTATAATCGAGAGCGAAGACGAGGCGGATTCTTTGTTTCCTTCAGGCACGCTACGCATTGACGAGTTGACCGTGGAGGAACGCGCCGTTTATGCGACGCTGAAACCCGAGCGGCTGCCGCAACACGTTGCAATCATTATGGATGGTAATGGACGCTGGGCCGGGCACCGGTCGCTGAAGCGGTTCCTCGGCCACCAGCAGGGCGCCAAGAGCGTCCAGTTAGTCACGGAAACCGCGTCGCGCATCGGGCTTCCCTGGCTCACTTTATATGCGTTTTCACTGGAAAATAACCTCAAACGACCCCGCGCCGAGGTGAATTTCCTGATGCGTCTGCTGAAAAGCTACCTCGAAAGCAATTTGCAGCGCATGATGGACAACAATGTGCGCATACGCTACATCGGCCGTACGCACGAGCTGCCGCCCGAGGTGCAGGACAAGATGCGCTGGGCCGAGGAAACGACGGCAGGCAATACCGGCACCACGCTCACCCTGGCCCTGAACTACGGCGGCCGGTCGGAGATGGTGGACGCCTTCCGGGCGCTGGCTGCCGAGGCCGCGCAGAAGCACATCAGCCCGGAGCGCATCACGGAAGAGGACATTCACCGGCATCTGTATACGGCGCACATGCCGGACCCCGATCTGCTGATCCGGACCTCGGGCGAGATGCGGATTTCAAACTACTTGCTGTGGCAGATCGCCTACACCGAGATTTTTGTCACCGACCGGTTGTGGCCGGACTTCCGCGGCATTCACCTGCTGGAGGCGATTGCCGACTTCCAGCGCCGCGAGCGCCGCTACGGCGGGCTGGGCGAGGCCTCGGGCGAAGTGGATGAAGAGGCCGAGCGGGTGAGGATCGCGGCAGGTTGATATGGCGGAAGCACCCCAAAAACCGCCGCAGGAAGATGCCGCCGCCAAGGCCAAGCGGCTGGTTGAAATGATCCAGGCGCGGCTGAAGCAGCAGAAGCAGACTCCCGACGCGGTGGTCCGCATGTGGCTGCGCTCCGACCCCGAGAACGATCCCAAATAAAGCCTCTGCAATGAGCAGGACAGCGATGTGGATGCCGGCGCCGGGCGCGGCGGCCGGGTCGTCACCGCGCGGCCCAAACCCGGCAGTGTATGCTCATCTTTCGCATGAAAAGAGTCCTGACTGGTTTAATCCTGATTCCGTTGGTGCTGGCGTTGGTGTTCTTTACCACGCGCTGGCAATGGATATTTACGGCGGCCACGGCCGGCGTGGCGGCGCTGGCGGCTTGGGAACTGTTGAGCATGGCCGAGAAGAGCGGGGCGCGGGCTCCGCGCGTGGCCGTGCTGCTGGCCATCCTGCTGCTGTTTGCGGGCGACTACCAGTGGCCGGACCAGGCCATGGCGATCTTCGGGATTCTGAGCCTGGCGCTGCTGGTCTATTGCGCCTTTACTTCTTCCATCGAATCGGTGATGCCGGACGCGCTGACCTCGGTTTTTTGCCTGCTTTATTGCGGGCAGACGCTGGTGACGCTGCCGGCGTTGAAGGAACAGGCCAACGGGCCCTCGCTGGTGTGTTTCCTGCTGTTCGTGGTGTGGGCGGGCGATATTGCGGCGCTCTACGTGGGGCGCAGCCTGGGCCGGCACAAGCTGGCGCCGCGCATCAGCCCCAACAAGACATGGGAAGGCTCGATCGGCTCGATTTTGGGAAGCCTGCTGGCAACCGGCGGTCTGCTGGCGCTGGCGCGGCACCTGGAAACATGGAACACGGCCGTGCTTTCATTCCCTGAAGATGTGTGGTTCTGGATGGGGCTGGCGGTGCTGATCAACGTGGTGGCACAGGTGGGCGACTTGGTGGAATCGGCGCTGAAGCGCTCGGTGGACGTAAAGGATTCCGGGGCGCTGCTGCCCGGACACGGCGGCGTGCTAGACCGGGTGGATGCGCTGCTGCTGGCGGCGCCGGCGCTTTGGTATGCGCAGCTGATTCATACGCGGATTTAACCGGCCAGGTCATTTCGCTACGCACGAACCCAGGGACGTAGGTATATTGAGGCCAGGCTGCGACCCGGCCGGACCAGGGCGTCAGGCACTGGTTCTCGGTTGTCTGCCAGGCGAAACCGCTTTTGCCGCCTCCGGTATACTTCCTCACAACCCATCATGAAGCGCCACGTCCTCATCTTCGGCCTTGTTGGCGGCCTGCTCATCGCCATCCTGCAATACACCGAGTACCGCTTCGTTGTCATCGAACACTCGGTCGAACTCTACGGCGCGCTGGTCGCCATCCTGTTTGCATGCTTCGGCATCTGGCTCGGCCTCCGCATTACGCGCAGGCGCGAGATCGTCCGCGAAACGGTGGTGGTGAAGGAAGTGCCGGCCTCTGCCGAGTCCCCTGTCGCCTTCGTTGCCAAGGCGGTCCCGTTCGCTCCCAACACCGACCGGCAGCAGACGCTCGGCATCACAGCACGCGAACTCGAGATCCTGGCGCTGGTGGCGCGCGGCTTGAGCAATCGCGAAATTGCCACCGAGTTATTCGTTTCGGAAAACACCGTGAAGACGCACTGTGCGCGCGCCTTCGACAAGCTGGGAGCCGCGCGTCGAACCCAGGCCGTGCAGCGGGGGAAAGAACTTGGACTGCTGCCGTGAACGCAAGGCCCGTGGCGACACATGTCTTGCGAGGACGGTTTTTTGTCCGAGAAACGAGGCGGCGGGGCCTGGTCGCAGCAGGGGAGCGCGTCACCCGAAAGCACGATTTTTTGCTCCCAAGGCGCAAAATCACTCGAAAGAATGACGACATCCGGCCGGGTAACCCGGCATTGTGACTCCATCGAATGTGGCGCCAGGAGGCTCACTTGAAAAAAACCGTTCTCACCTTTGGCCTGATCTCGGGGCTCATGATCTCCGTCTTGATGGGCGGCTCGCTTGCCATGGCCGACAAGATCGGCTCCGGCCACAGCATGGTTCTGGGCTACACCATCATGGTGGCCTCGTTCCTGCTGATCTACTTTGGCGTTCGCAGCTACCGCGACAACACCCTCAACGGCCAAATCTCCTTTGGCCGCGCCTTCGCTTGCGGCATCCTGATTACGCTCATCACCACCATTTGCTATGTGGCCATGTGGGAGGTTCTCTACTTCAACTTCATGCCGCATTTCATGGACAGCTACTTTGCCGCGCAGATTCACAAAGTCCAGGCCTCGGGACTTGCTCCTGCGACCGTGGCCGCACAAGTGGCCGCCATCCAGCGCTCGCAGCAGCTCTACCAAAACCCCTTGGTCAATATGGCCTATACCTTCATGGAGCCGCTGCCGGTGGGGCTGATCATTACCCTCATCTCGGCTGCCGCCCTCCGCCGCAAAACCCGTGCCGAGTCCAATGCGGTTTCGGGCGCTGTGCCCACGTAAAGCCAGGGGCCGGGGCCTTCGCCGGAGATCACGGGCGTCCCGGCGCCGGCCCACCGGGACACGTCTGAACGAGCAATCGCATGGACGAAGGACGACTCGATCACAGTTCCACAGTTTCACAGCCAAAAATGCGGCAAATTCGTGTTTTCGCCCGTTTCTACGAACTTAAACATTTTACTTTCATATGTTTACCAGGACATTCCGATTGCAAAAAACAAGAAACCGGATACAGAAAAAAGCCGCATTGGACCCGTTGCTGATCGGGCATTAAATGCCCAGGGTGTCAGGCTCCAGTTTGTCTGCTCCGGACCTGAATTCAAGTTAGCAGAATGTTCGAATTAATCGGCAAAGACGGTCATGCGGTTGCCCCGCTGCACACGGCGCCTCGGCCGCCGGGGGATGCCGGCGATTTAACATGGAGGGGATAGGGGATTTCCATTTTGAGCTTGAAACGACTCGCCATTCTTGGCTCGACCGGATCGATCGGGACCAGCACGCTATCGATTGTGGAACAGTTTCCGGAGCGTTACGCCGTGGCGGCGCTGGCGGCAGGGCGCAACCTGGACGAGGCATTTGCGCAGACGGCGAAGTGGCGGCCGAAGCTGGTTTCGATGGCGACCGAGGAGTTGGCGGCCCAACTGGCGGCGCGGCTGAAGGCCGCCGGCGTTACAGGGGTGGAGACGGCGTGGGGCACGGCGGGGACGGTGGCATGTTCGACCTTGCCCGAGGCCGACTTTGTGGTGTCGGCGATTGTGGGCGTTGCGGGGCTTGAGGCGACGCACGCGGCCATTCTGGCCGGCAAGCCGGTGGGCCTGGCCAACAAGGAATGCATGGTGGCGGCCGGGGAGATCCTGACCCGGGCGGCGCGGGAGCGCAACGTGCCGATTTTGCCCATCGACAGCGAACACAACGCGGTGCACCAATGCCTGCGGGTGGGTGAACACCGCGAGGTGAAGACGATCTGGCTGACGGCTTCGGGCGGGCCCTTCCGGCAGTTGCCGCTGGCGGAGTTTGAGGCGATAACGCCGGAGCGGGCCCTGAAGCATCCGACCTGGGTGATGGGGCGCCGGATCACCATCGACTCGGCCTCCATGTTGAACAAAGGACTGGAGATCATTGAGGCCTGCCGGCTATTTGACGTGCCGCCGGCGCAGGTGAAGGTGACGGTGCATCCGCAGTCGACGGTGCACTCGCTGGTGGAGTATGTGGACGGGTCGATCCTGGCGCAGATTTCGGTGACCGACATGCGGCTGCCGATCTTGTATGCGCTGGCGTACCCCGAGCGGCCGGCCTCGACCTTGACCTTCGACATGACGAAGCTGAAGCACCTGGACTTTGAGGCGCCGGATTTTGAGCGGTTCCCTTGCCTGCGGCTGGCCTACGAGGCGGCGGAAAAAGGCGGGGCGCACTGCATTGCGCTCAACGCGGCCGACGAGGTGGCCGTGGAGGCGTTCCTGGAGCGGCAAATCCTATTTACTGGAATCCCGCGTACAATTGAAACGGTGCTGGCGCAGACGCCGGAGGCGCATCCGGCGACAATCGCCGAGGTGCTTGCCGCCGATGGGCAGGCGCGCGCAACGGCCCGAGCCGTGGTGGCCCAGAACGCGTCTAAGACTTGGGTTCCGGCTTAACCGAAGGACCCGTTGTTGAGGGAAAAAACTTCTATTTATGCATGAATTTCTAGTTTCTGCCGCCGCGTTTATCGTTCTTGTCGGCCTGATGGTCGTGGTGCACGAGTTTGGCCACTTTGCCGTCGCCAAGCTGTTCAAGGTGCGGGTAGAGGCCTTCTCGTTTGGCTTTGGGCCGCGCTTGATCGGATTCAAATACGGCGAGACCGACTACAAGATTTGCCTGCTGCCCCTGGGCGGTTTTGTAAAGATGACCGGCGAAAACCCGGGCGAGGACGAGCCGGTGGACGATCCGGCGGCGTTCACCTCACATCCACGCTGGCAGCGGATGCTGATCGGGCTGGCCGGTCCGGTGTCCAACTTTGTGCTGGCCTTCGGCCTGATGGTGATCTATTTCGGTTGGATCAACGAAGTTCCGGCGATTGAAGTGAAGTCGACCACCATTGAGTGGGTGACGGCGAACTCCCCTGCAGCGATGGCCGGGCTGCAGCCGGGCGATGTGATTCGCCAGTTTGACGGCGACGAGAACCCAACCTGGGACAAGGTGTACGCGCAAGCCAACCTGAACCTGAACCAGGCGGTGCCGGTGGTGGTGGACCGCGGCGGCGTAACGCAGCAGATGACGCTGCGGGTTCCGGCCGAGCTGAAGGGCGACGACCTGGCGGGGATTTTGCCGCAGTATTTGACCGGGCCCATCGGCGTGCAGGAAGTGCAGCCGGGAACGCCGGCGGCACTGGCCGGGCTGCGGGCCGGCGACGCGATTGAGAGCATCGACGGGCATCCGTTCCACACGGTTTCAACACTGCTGGCGTATTTGCAGGCAGGCCAGGGCAAGCCGGTTTCGATCGAAGTGCTGCGCAACGGTGCGCCGGTAACGCTGGAGGCGCATCCGGCCAAGCTGGACACGCTGTGGAAGCTGGGATTTGCCACGGTGCCGATTCCGTTCCGCAACGACCCGATGAACCTGCCCAAGGCGGTGTCGAAGTCAGCGACTTTCTGCGCGGATAACTCGTTCCTGATTGTGGAAGTGCTGCAGCGGCTGTTTACGCATCGGGTGTCGGTGTCGCAGCTTTCCGGGCCGGTGGGCATTGCGCGCATGGCGGGCGAAGCGGCGGAGATGAAGGGCTGGTTTCCGAAGTTCGGGCTGGCGGGCGAGATCAGCCTGAACCTGGGCATCCTGAACCTGCTGCCCTTCCCGATTTTGGACGGCGGCATGATCATGCTGCTGCTGATCGAGAGCCTGATCCGGCGGGATATCGGCGTGAATGTGAAGGAGCGGATTTACCAGGCGGCATTTGTGGTGATCATGGCGTTCTTCGCGTTCATTATTTTCAACGACATTACCAAGCTGCCGATCTTCTCGCACATCAAGCCTTGATCGACGAGTGGAATCTGTAGTGAGGACGTCCCGGTGAGTCATCGGGATGCCCTTTTCACTTGCCGCGGAGATCGCGTCCCCCAGGAACGTTCTGCCTAACATTTGGGGGCTATGCCGGCTTGGTTTCCAGTACTTTCCAATCGTCGTTCATGGCGCAGTCAAAGACTTCTTTTATAGATAGCGGCGTGGCCGAGGATATGTTATAGATAAGAATCTGGGCCTTTTCGACTTCACCGGCTTTGGAGAAGCTGGACCCATCCCGATTGGAAGGTGAAGTTAGTTCCTGTTTCACCTCGGGATCCGCCAGATGTATCTTCAAGTCCGAGATAAAACCCTGAGCCAGGTCATATGCAACATGACCGGCGACCTTGTTGACCCCCAACCTATCCCACTTGGCTTGTTCTTCTTCAACGAGCGCTACTTCCAGTGTTAGTGCAGGCAGACTTTGCATTGCTATTTCGTGGCCGCCTTCCGCAGCTTTTTCAAACCAGGGAAGCGCGTTTTTCGCACTGCGCTCCATGCCTCTGCCCAGCAAGTACATGCCGCCAAGCTTGAATTGCGACTCAACGACCCCTCGATCGGCGGCCCTTCCGTACCATTGCGCCGCGATCCAATAGTCGCGCGGGACGCAGAAGCCCTTTGCGTAAGCAAAGCCTACTTCAAGTTCGGCGATGCCTTCTCCGTCCTGGGCCGCCTTGAGCAAGAGCTCAAGAGCTTTCGCATCGCCTTGGGCAACCAGTTTTCCCAGCTCTCTGTAGTTGGGCTTGGGTGGTAATTCGGGTTGGAAGGTTTTTGGAAACAATATTTGGGAAGGTTTTGCAACCGGCTTTTCGAGATGCGCCGAAGCCAATTGGTCGAGTATTTTCGGAATCAGTTTTTCAGGGGGCCCGGGAACCGCTTTTTGGAGAGGCTTGGGAGCCATTCTCTCTGTAAAGTCACGCTCAATTTCGGCCCGGACCGCGCAACTGTCCCTCACGGACATTGAAGTTCCATTGCCGGTTTGGTGCCTTATAAAAACGACGAAATATGAGCGGCCATTGACGAGGATCGTGGCCGAAGAAGAGTCTCTATCCGAATTAGTCTCGGTGGCGCCTTTTGCAAGGGCATAGGACTTGGCAGCGTCGTAATATAGCTCCGGAAACTCCGCATATTCCCTGCCCAGGGAAACCATCTTCTTGACCCGGCTTTCAACAGCTTTGTCGCGGCGGCTATCTCGCGACGCAAAGAAATAGATAAGATAACCCACCAGTAGCAGCCAAAGCGGATGGAAGAAAAACCCCGTGACAAACAGAATAATGACGAGCAAGACCACTTCTTATCTCCTGACACTGGCAGCATTGTTTGCGTAATCAGCTTTGTTTAGAAGCTACCATTTCTGGCCGATCGGGGGCAGGCGGCGGAGATAGTCCCTGAAGTCATCGTATTCGGCGGCCTTTGAGGCAGATGCTCATAGCCGCTGCCAGTTGGGTCAGCGGGCTTTTTTGCGTTCGTTGTCGGCGATGCGCGCCTTCACCATCTTCTTGACCAGGGCGGCGGACAGGGGCTTGTCCTGGGGGAAGCGGATGGTGCCCTTGGCAGTGGAGTAGTCCTTGAGTTCGTCGGCGAACTCGACAATGAGCGAGGCGTTCATGGGGAAGAAGCTGCAGTGTTCTTTGAAGGCGGCGTAGCCGACGAGGGCGCCCTTGTAGCGGAAGGCGGGCATGCCGTAGCTGATGGCCTCGGTGGCCTCGGGTGGGACGACCGAGCGGATGGTGGCGCGAATTTTATTTAGGGTTGAACGGGCCGGTTCGGGGACGGTGGCCAGGTACTCGTCGACGGTTTTAGCGGAGCCCATGGAGCGGGCGGCAGCGGGGGTTGCGGCAGGTGGTTTTTGCATACTCTCCTCGATGGATGAGTTGGCTGCGGGGAACCTGTGTCAATTTTGTATCACCAGCACCTGAAAACTGCCCGGAACCGGCACTTCTTTCAGCTTTCCGATACCGCCGGGAGTGCGGAGGTCGACACCGAGCGCGTTGGAGACAAGGAAGACCTCTCCAGTGTCTTGATCTAGCGCCATGGTGCGGGCTCTTTGCCGGGTGGGCAATACCTGCACCACGGCATACGAATCGGTGGCGTCGCGCCGAACGATGGTGAGGCTGCCAACGCCGCTGGCAACGTAGAGCAAGCCGCGGTCCGGATCGTACGCCAGGGAATCGGGTGGGGTATTAAGCGGGACCGAGGCGACCAGTTCACCGTGTTCGAAATTCCACACCGTCAGCTTCATGTTGTTGCAGGCTGCGTAGAGACGGCCGAGATGGCCGTCCACTGCGAGCGCTCGCGGCTCGGTGCAGGCCGAATCGAGAAAGTAGATGCGGGGATGATCGGGGGCGGCCCAGGCGGCGCGCGCCACTTCGCCCGATTCAACGTCACTCCAGTTCAAGGTGGGCCTGTCAGCCCCGGCTTGCGATGGCAATTGTGCGGCGACGGTTTGGGTATCGACTCGCAGTACGTAACTGCGATTGACAACACCCAGAAAGAGGCCGCCCATGCCATCGCATAAGGCCGAATCGATGCGGCCGGAGAAGAGCAGGCGGCCGACCAGGGTTTGCGTCTCTGTGTCGATGACTTCAACCGGAGTGGGCAGATTGTTGGCTGCTTCGGCTGCATTGCGGTCTGCGACAGGATCGGACACGTAGGTGACTTGGGCGCGCCCGCTGGCGTCGCGGCGAACGACCCGATGGGTCACTTTTTCCGGCGGGGGAATGTAAGCGACGGCGAAAAGCAGCTTGTTGACCGAATCGTAGGCAAGGAGCCGGGGAGTGGAGGCAACGCGAATTCTGGCGGTGACGCGAAAGCTGCGCCGGTCGAATACCGCGACTTCGCCCGCCCTGGTGTCGCTGATGTAGCCAAACTGGCCGGTTTCGTCGAGAGCAATGGCGCGGGGCTGGCGCAGGCCGTCGACCTGGCCGGCAACGGTTCCGGACTGCAGATCGACGACCTGGACGACTGATCCGTGGGCAATGAAGAGTTGGCCGGCTTTGGGGTCGGCGGTGAGGTAGTCCCAATCGCCTTCGCCGCCGATGACCCATGTTTTGGCAATGTGGAAAGGACGGCCGGGTAACTCGGTGGGGTTGGAGGCCTGCTGCGCCGAGAGAGTAGCACAGGCCAGCAAGCAGAGCGCAAGGAATTTCCCCATCGCGGATTTCTCCCTACCGGCAAGGACGCGCGGTTTCCGGTGGACGTTCGGGTGAGCCGGGAATGGCGGGGATATTGTCATGAGGATTTGTGTTGTATCCGAATAGCTGCTGCAAGGTACTACGGCAGGCCGGCGCGGGGGACATCGACATCGATGGCCCAGATTGCCGCGCGGTGATGCGCGGAAGCCTCGGCCTCGTGGAAGGTGGGGGCGACGCAGGCGAAGAGGGTGCGGCCTTGCTCGCCTCCCAGGATGCAGGCGAAGGCGCCGAGCGGGGCGGTAGAGATCTGCTCAAGAATGACGCCGCCTTCGGCGACACGGAGGAGCCGGTTGTTTTTGCAATCGGCGACCCAGACGGCGCCTTCGGCGTCGAGACAGATGCCGTCGGGCGCGACGTTGACGCCGCTAAACAGCTCGGCAAAGTCGGTGGACGTTGGCAGAGGGCCGAAGGCTGCCCAGGTCCGCCGCTCGCCCAATGTGCCGGCGGCAATGTGAAAGGCGCTGAGGCGATTCATGGTGGTTTCGCCGACGATCAAAGTGCCGCCGTCGGGAGTGATCGCCATACCGTTGGGAAATCCAAGGCCATCGGCGACGATTGCCGCGGCGCCGTCGGGATCGACGCGGATCAGGTTGGTCGTGGCCACCGGGGCGCCGCCCATCAGGTCGAAGCCGAAGTTTCCCACCCAGGCTCGGCCCTCGCAATCAACCACCATGTCGTTCAGGTGCCAGGGGGCGAGATGGTTGAGGTCGGCGTGCTCGACGAGGCTGGCGTCAAACTCGCGGCGGAGGATCTTGCGGTCGCGCATGGAGACGAGGAGCAGGCGGCCGTCGGGCAGGAAACCGAGCCCCGAGGCCTGGCCGGGTACCTCGGCAATGGTTTCGACGACGCCATTTAGGCTGACCGCGAGCACCCGCCGCGTGTAGAAGTCGGAGAAGTAGAGCCTGCCATCGCGCCAGCGGGGACACTCGGCAAACGAGAGGCGATCGATGAGGGTTTTGCAGTTCGGCATGTTGGTCGTATGCGAGGGAACGACGATGGAGGGAATTATAGCGGAGCCGCCGCGGTGCGCTGTGGGTGGACGCGACCCGGTCGGGCGTATTCGATCCACCTGTGTGCTTCACTCAGCCAAGCGACAGGCGGCGCCAAGGACGGGCTTCATCGAGCCTGCCGGAGCAATTGTCATTTAGTGGTGTTCACCAGGAGTTCGAGCGTTGGCCGATTGTTTGAAATCATGAGGCTTTGCCGTTTCCCCCGTGCCAGTGGCGCGGCGGCAACACCGCCGAATTGTCCGCCCGATGGGCTGATGTCCAGTGATGTACGCGAACCGAATTTACCGCCTCCGAGCCCGAGATAAGCGTTGCCCGACTCCGAGGCGACCGCGAGGCCAAAGTCAACCAGATCCTGCTTCCCGTCTCCATTCAGATCCGACAGATCGATGGCGAGGGGGTACGGAGCATACACTGCCGAGTCCCAGTAAAGGTCGCCGTTGGCCTTCGACAGAAGACTGGCGACGCGGTACTGCGCTCCCGGAACAAACTGGTTGTTGACCGTCTTCGGATCCAGGCTGACGATGAGGTCTGTCTTTCCATCTCTGTTCAAATCGCTTGCCAACATTGAAAACGCTTCGCTATCGACGGAGTAAGCGAGCTTTGGCGCGGCAAAGCTGCCATCGCCGTGTCCAAGGAGAGTGTAGATAAGCGTGTCATTCGAATTCGTGGCGTACGTGAAGACGGCAAGATCGGAGTCGCCATCCCCGTTGAAGTCCCCCGCCGCGATGCCGAAGGTGCAGGCGGACGATTGGGGAATCGCGACAAAGCTCGACGCGACGAAGGCGCCGCCGCCTTTGTTCGTGAAGAGCTGTTGAACGGGAGCATCGTAGACAAGGTCTTGGGGGCAAGGCGAAACCGCGACATCGATTTTGCCATCCTTGTTGAAGTCGCCCAATACTCCGGTTGCATACCCGACCGGCAGCGGCAGGACGTCGCTCACGGTAAAGTGACCATTGCCGTCGCTCAGATAGACGGTGAATGCGCTCACGCCGGGATTCTGGCAGGAAGGAACCAGGCCGTCGCAGTCGCCATGCAGAGTCACGATATCGTCTTTGCCATCGCCGTTGACGTCCGCCACAAAAAAGTTATCCACAAGAACGGGCCGATCCGTGACAGACAGTATCGAGAAGCCGCCGTTTCCATTCCCCATCAAGACTCTCAAGTACGAATTCCCATGCGCCGGATCAAAGACCTCAACTAGATAATCCGTCTTCCCGTCCCCATTGAAATCGCCCGCCAGCGGATGGATCGCCATCTGGCTCGAGGTGGCTCCTGCCGAGATCTGTTTGGGCGCCTCGAAGGTGACGGCCTGGGCCTGTAATCTCGCTGTTCCCAAGGCGGCGATGCACGCGGTCACAAAATACAACGGAGTTTTGCTGTTCAAGGGTGGTCCTTTCAGAGCGCAATCCGATGTGGACAGCGCAATGCAGAAATGGGAGGGACGAACTCCGTTTGGAGTAGATGCCAAGCCTCGTTGCCGGGTAGCATCGGCTCGTCCGAATCACCGTTTGAAGAGCGAAATCAGTGCCATCCTAGTGGCCCATAAAAAGGGCGATGGCGACCAAAACGCCGCAGACTACGGCCGCAGTGAGCCAGAGGCTGATGCGGCCCCCGGATTTGCGGATGCCGCCCGAGGCTGCGATGAGTTCGAGCAGGTAGTGGTCCTGCTTGCTGAGCACGCGCACTGCCTCGGTCCAGGAGTCGAACTCGGACTGGTTGCCGGCGGTGTGCGCCCCCAGGCGGATGCCGCGAATGAGTTTGCCGATCTTCTCCTCGTATTCGGCGGGGTCGTGGTAGCGTTCGAAGGCTTCCTGCACATCGCCGATTTCGGGTAGGGTCCAGCCTTTCCTGGAGACATAGAGCATTTTGCGCTCGATCTCGGAGAGCGGCGTGCCCACGCGCCGGGCCTCGGCGTCGATCCACTCGATGAGGAATTCTTTGGCTTCGCGCGGGCTGGCGAAGCTGCGCGCGGGCGTGGCGACGCTGAACTCGTTGGAGGCCGGGGCGATTGCATCTCCGGACTCTTCTTCCGGGGAGAGAACCGCCTGCGAAGAAGCCTGAATTTCGACGACGCCAGTGGGTTGGCCGCTGGAGTTCGGCGGCACGCCGCCCTGCTGGGCGACGAGGTAGTCGAGCCAGTCGGCCATGCCAACGCCGGTTTTGGAGGAGGTTTCAAAGATGCGAATGCCGGGGCGGATTTCGCGGATATTTTTGACGGCGAGTTCGCGGTTAAAGTCGCAGGGTTCGGCCAGATCGATCTTGGTGATGACAGCGGCGTCGGCGGAGTTGAAAAGCGTGGGGTACTTGAGCGGTTTGTCTTCGCCCTCGGTGACCGAGAGCAGGGCCACGCGAACCCGCTCGCCAAGGTCGTAGCTGGAAGGGCACACCAGGTTGCCGACGTTCTCGATGAAGAGAATGTCGAGGTCGGCGAGTTCCCAGCCTTCCAGGTGCTTGGAGACCATTTCGGCTTCAAGGTGGCAGATGCCGTGGGTATTGATCTGGCGGACCGGGGCGCCGCTGGCGGCCAGGCGCTTGGCGTCGTTGTCGGTTTCAAGATCGCCCACCAGGGCGGCGACGCGGCAGCCGCGGGCGCGCAGTTCGCGCAGCGTGCGCTCAAGGAAGGCGGTTTTGCCGGTGCCGGGGCTCGACACCAGGTTGAGCACCAGGCAGCCGGCAGCAGCGTAGCGCGCGCGCAGCCCGGCAGCCAGTTCGTCGTTCTTCTTCAGGATTCCGCGGCGCAGCTCAACAATGCGGGTGGTCATATCGTTCCCTCGACTTTACTGGTCTCCGGCTCTCTGTCTTCTACTTCGTCAATCTCGATGGAATCGATCTCCAGTTCGCGGCCTTGTTTGAGGTCGTCGACCGGGTTGCCGCAGCGGGGACATCGGAAGCTCTGCAGGCTTTCCAATTCGACGTCCTGGCTGCAGGCGGGGCAATGCGCCACCACGGGCAGGATGAGGACGACGAGCTTGGCGCCGGCGAGCGGGGTACCCTCGGTGGCGATGCCGAAACAGAACTGCAGCGAGTCCTCGATCACGGCCGAAAGAGCGCCGACGCGCAGGCGCACTTCCTTGACCGTTGCGCCCGGATAAGCGGCGAGGGTTTCGACCACCGATTCAACCACGCTGGAGATGATGGAAAGTTCATGCATAAAAGGTCGATTTTACGCCATGCGGGATGCTGGGGCTCCGCCAGGACCGGCGAGAAAGCCGGCTTCTGCTTTGCCGGGAAGGATCGCGACTTGGACGAGGCATGCGAACGGCTGCCGCGGTTGCGGCGTCTATCGGGCAGAGCAGGTGACCCGGGTTTCAGGATCGGCGGGCGGCAAATCTCATACCGGGCTGCCACTTTTTCGCGGGCCGAGGGTCCAAGATAGCAGATCGAAAAGAGGCGTAGGATGGTGCACATGAAGCGTCTCGCCATTGTTGCTTTGATTACCGCCGGGGCTATATTGCCGGCCTACGCACAGCATTCCGCGGGTCATGCCGGCGGGGCGGCGGTTCACTCCGCGCCTGCGAGCCGTGGCGGCAGCTCGGCTGCACCCAGGAGCTATGCCCCGGGGCCGCGCAGCTCGGCGACGAGATATGGTGGGCCGGCGCAAAGGGCGGCAGGCTCAGGGCCAATGGCGTACCGGCCAATGCCGCGGTCGGGCGTGGCCACCAGAAACGGCGTGGGCCGCGGCAGCGCGGGTACGATGCCGAACGGGCGGCAGCTTGGCCCAAATTCCGGCGACCAGGCCAGAAGCGGCCACCACCGCATGCCGTATCGGCCAGACCACCGGAATGGCTACGGCTACTATCCCTACGGTTCGGTTGGCTGGGTGAGTCCGTACGTGCTGGGCTATCCCGACACAATCGGCGATAACGAGGATGCCCAGGGCTCCGCAGACAATGGCGCCCAGCAGGTGAATGGCGAACAAGCGGGCGGGGATTATGGCGCGCCGCCGCCCGACCAGGGACAGCAAGCCCTGGCGCCGTGGCCGGGGCCGGCGGCTGCGCAATCTGCCGCAGTGCAGGAGCCGGCTTCAGCGCAGGTTCCCGAGGAAGCCGTGACGCTGGTCTACAAGGACGGGCGGCCGCCGGAGCAGATCCACAACTACCTGCTGACCGGAACCACGCTTTATGTGCAGGACCAGCATCGGCGGGATATTCCGCTGAGCCAACTCGACCTGGTGGCGACAGCGAAGGCGAATCGTGCGTCGGGGGTGGAGTTCCAGTTGCCGGAGGCGGCGAAATAGCGGAGTCAGCGGGCGACTAGAATGTTGGGCAGAGGTACCCCGCCCATGTTTGCTCCACGGCCCATTGGATTTGTCCGCAGTCCGCACACAGAAACGTCTTCGATTCCCAAGGGACCGGGCGCCAAGCACGAGGCCGAGGGAGTGCTGCAGATCCTGCCCGAGTTTGCCGCGGGGCTGACGGACATCGAGGGCTTCTCGCACCTTTACGTGCTATGGGCCTTTGACCGCTCCGACGGCTTTACGCTGATGGTGACTCCGCCGACCGACGACAAGCCACATGGCCTGTTTACGACCCGTTCGCCCAGGCGGCCGAATCCGATTGCGCTGACCGTGGTGGAGCTGCTGGGGCGGGAAGGCAACGGGCTGCGCGTCCGCGGCGTGGACATGCTGGACGGCACGCCCATTCTGGACATCAAGCCTTACTTGTCGAACATTCCCGAGGAGAAATTAAGACGGGGATGGATGGCGGAGGCGGAGACGCGGGTGAAGTGAGCCTGGGATTGCGGTGGAACTGACTTCGCCTGAGGGCTTGGAGTGCGTGGTCTCCCAGGTCTCAAAATCGAGACCTGGGGCACCCTGTGGGGTAGAGCCCGTGCAGGCTGGTTGAGGGCTGAGGTCTCCCACCCATGCGACAAAAACGAGAACGCCGCATGGATGGGGCACCCGGACCGAAGTGTCGGGGGCTGTGGTCTCCCCGGTCTCAACCACGAGACCGGGGGCGCCCAAGTTTCCGGTGAGGATGGGGGTCCGGAGCGCCGGTTAGTGCGCGGCGGGGCGGGGGTGGGAGGCGGTGCTGCCCTCGGTCAGCCCCAGCGCCCACTTGATGGCCTCGTAGTACATGGTGCGAACGTCCGGATCGTCCCAGGAATCCTCAGTGTGGCCCAGCGTGGAGTAGAAGACGCGGCCCTTGCCGTACATCTTGCTCCAAGCCACGGCAAAGTCATGGTCGGCGCGGTGGATGCGCGGATTGTTGGTGTAGTCGAGCTTGGCGGGGTCGAGCGAGAGCAGCACGTTGACCTTGTCGCGGGACCAGGCCTTGGGCTGATAGATCTCGTCGTATTTTACGAAGGCCTTGGGAAAGTGGCGTGTGGCGGGAAAGTCGGGATCCTCGTTGACGATGGGCGCGTTGAAGGTCATCCAGGGATGCTGGTCGAACCAGCCGCCGATCATTTCGCCATACTCCGGCCAGTTGTAGTTGGTGTCGAGCGCTGCATGGATGCCGACAAAGCCCTTGCCGTCGTCGTGGATGAAGGAGAGGAAGTCGGCTTTCTGGCCGGCGTCCATGTCCAGTTCGCCGGTGGTGTCGGCAAAGACGATGAGATCGAAGTAGTCAAGGTTTTTGGCGTTGGCTTCGAGCGCTTTTTTGGTGATGGGCTTGGTGTCGGTGCGGAGTTCGGTGTCCCACAGGCCGCTCTGCTTGCCCATGTTGTAGACAGCCGCCATGGTGGCCGGGATGGAGTCATGCTCGAAGCCCTTGGTTTGCGCAACCACCAGCACATGCTTGACGTGAATCTGCTTGGCGTGGGGAGCGGGCGGGTTAGGGGCGGCGGACTGGGCCCACGCCGAGGCAGCAATGGTCAGGGCGATAAGGCTGCATGCAGTCAAGACGGAATTGCGAAGCAGGCGCAAGAGAGTTCTCCTTTGGCGGGCAGGAAAGCAGGAATGAAAATGCGTGGCCGGGAGTTCACGGCACGTTTTGCAGGGCGGTTTTGGCACGGGAAGAAGTTTATCCGCCCCGCACCCGCCACGCAAACTGGGCACCCCCCCATTCCTTAGTCCCTCAGTCCCTATTCCCTGTTCCCTATTCCCTGTTCCCTGCCCCTCGATCCCCGTCTTGCTACAATCGGAAAGGCTGAAAGCCGCCAATGACGATACACCTTTTCAATACTCTCTCAGGACAAATTGACCCGCTGGTTCCCGCCGACGGCCGGGTTCTGCGCATGTATGCCTGCGGGCCGACGATCTACGACTACGGGCACATCGGAAACTTCCGGACGTTTCTGCAGATCGACATCCTGCGGCGCTTTTTGAAGCTGACCGGGACCAAAGTGCGCCACGTGATGAACATTACGGACGTGGACGACAAGATCATCCGCAATGCCGCCGCGGCGGGCATTCCGATTGGCGAGTACACGGCTCCGTTTGAGAAAGCGTTCCTGGAGGATATGGACACGCTGGGCATTGAGCGGCCGGAAGAGCTGGCCCGGGCCACCGAGCACATTGAGCAGATGGTGCAACTCATCCAGCGGCTGGCGGCCGTGGGCGCTGCCTATAGGACCGACGACGGCTCGTGGTACTTCCGGCTGGCGGCGTTTCCCGAATACGGCAAGCTGAGCAAGAAGGACTTGAGCGGCATGGAAGACGGCGCTCGCGTGGATGTGGACGAGTACGAGAAGGACTCGGCACGCGACTTTGCGCTGTGGAAGGCCGCCAAGCCCGGGGAACACTCGTGGGAAACGGCGATCGGACGCGGGCGGCCGGGCTGGCACATTGAGTGCTCGGCCATGGCCATGGAATACCTGGGAGAGAGCTTCGATCTGCACGCTGGCGGCGAAGACCTAACCTTTCCGCACCACGAAAACGAGATTGCGCAAAGCGAGAGCGTGACCCACAAGCCCTTTGCCCGCCATTGGATGCATGTGCGCTTCCTGCTGGTGGACGGGCGCAAGATGTCGAAAAGCGAAGGGAACTTTTTTACCATTCGCGATCTGCTGCTGAAGGGTTACAAAGCTTCGGCGCTGCGGCTGGCGCTGGTTTCAGTTCCCTATCGGCACCAGTTGAACTTTACCTTCGACGGGCTGACGGAGGCGACCAACGCCATTGAGCGGCTGCGGACTTTCGATCAGCGGCTAAAGGCAGCCGCCCTGGCTCCGGGCGAGAATCCAGCGATTCAGGAGGCGGCGAAGAAGTCGCAGGAGGAGTACATGGCCGCACTTTCAAACGACCTGAACACCGCCGAGGCGCGGGCGCCCATCTTCGACCTGCTGCGGCTGGCAAACACGGCCATGGACAGAGGGCAGTTGCTGGCCGGGGACCGCGACGCGATTCTCGCCGTGCTGGCGAGCTTCGACGCAGTCTTCGACGTGATGGAGGACCGCGACGGCGAGGCGACAAAACGCGCCCTGGCGTGGGCGGAGCAGGCTGGTCGGATGGAAGAAGTGGCACCGGAACTGCTGAACCGGGAGTCGCTGACAGACGAAACCATTGACGCGCTGGTGACCGAGCGTACACTGGCCAAGAAGCAGCGGAACTTTGCCCGCGCCGACCAGATTCGCAACGAGTTGGCGGAAAAGGGCGTCGTGATCGAGGACTCGAAGGACGGGGTGCGCTGGAAGCGGAAGTAGGGTCGCCTTTGCGTTCTCCCATAACATAGGAGATCTCCCCAATGGAACCGAACGAGGCCCAGGAGTTGCAGGAGCACGCCGAACACGCCGCGCACGAAGGGTCGCTGCGGCCCGTTGCCTTCACCATGAGCTTGCTGGCGGTGCTGGTGGCCGTAACCACGGTGCTGGGCCATCGCACCCACACGGATGCCGTGCTGGATCAAAACCGAGCCACCGACACGTGGGGCGAGTACCAGGCCAAGAACACCCGCTCCTACAACACGTCTCTGGTGGACGAAATGTTGAGCCTGCTGCCCGTCGCCGATAAAGACGCCCTGAAAAAGATCACCGACAAACACGCCGATCGCATTGCCAAGTGGAGCGGCAAGGGCGACAAGGAAGGCGACCTGCAGGAATTGAGGAAGGAAGCCGAGGGCCTGCAGAACGAGGTGAAGGCAGACGAGGCCAAAGCGGTCCGCTTTGACCTGGCCGAGGCGCTGCTGGAGATCGGCCTGGTGATCACCTCAGTGACGCTGCTGACGCGCAGCCGGATTTACTGGTATTTGGGGATGATCTTCTCGGCCGCGGGCGTGGCGTCGGCGCTATCGGTGCTGTTTTTGAAGTAGGCGGAGCGGTCCAAAGCGGGCGCGGAGGCGGGCGGCGCTGTGATAGACTGACGGACTGATGAAAGCCTATATTCTGTCGGTATTGTTTCTCTGCACCACTTCTCTGGTGGCCCAGGCGCCCGCCGCGGCCACACCGCAACCACACTCAAGCGATCTCGGTTTCACCTACAATATCCCATCGGACTGGGAAGTACTGGCCACGTCCACCTTATCGTCGCTGCAGCAGGAGACGGCAAAATCTACCGCCGGCGAGGATGTGAAGAAAGGTGTTGGCTGCGCCCAGATCAGCCTGACGGCGCGGCACGGTGACCCCGCGTCGATGATCGCGGTGATGACGCTTTCGAACGCCTGTGTCGGGCAAGCGGTGACGGAAGAGGATATGCCGGGCGTTGTTGCGGCCGCCCTCGAAGGTCCGAGCCAGGGCTTTGACATGACCCAGCCCGAGTTTGGCTCCTACAAGCTGGGCACCCATACCATTTGGATCGGCCGCGCCCAAGGCGCGCCGAAGGGGCAGCCCGCATTGAAGTATGCCGAGGAGACCGCCTGCACGCTGCTGGAAAAGGGCGCGGCATGCTGGTTGATCATGGCCGCCGACCATGCGGCGACGGACACGTTTGAACGCGGCCTGGTGACGCTAGAAAAAGACAAGCCGATCGCCCTGGTTCCCGCGAATGCATTTGAAAAAAAGCTGAACTGACATTCGCCGTCGGGCTTTGCCGACCGGTTAGCGTCCATCCACTGCATGCGCAGCGACCTCGCATCGTTCAATGAGGAATTTCGAGATGCGAGCTAACAGGCGATGGGGCGGATTTTCAGCCCATCGCCTGTCAACGCCAAGATGCTGGTTCCGTAGCGGGACGCTTGGCGGCGCCCCGCTGCGTTCTTTGCTTAGTAACCCGTGCAGCGATATACCAAAACATCGTTGGCCGCAGCGCTTGCGCCCTTCGATAGGAGCGTGAACGTAGTGCCCGATGCTGGAGCCGCGAGGAAGGTGACCTGGTTGAAGTGAGTGGAGTTGTATCCTTCGCAGATGAACGAGGTCTTGCTCGTGAATACGGCTGATCCCGAAAGAGCGACCGTTGCGCAGGCATTTCCAGTTCCGCAGGCCGAACTCGTAACGGCTTTCACCGTGCCGGTGACCATGTGGGACGGACCAGCGACTACGGTTCCCGTTGGCCCGTAGAGGGCCAATGCGCCCGTCGCGCCGACCGGGCCAATTGGGCCCATCGGACCGGTAGCACCGGTCGCGCCCTTTGCTCCAGCCACGCCCTGTATGCCTTGCAGACCTGTAGCGCCCGTGGCGCCCTTTGGCCCAGCCACGCCCGCCAGGCCTTGAGGACCAGTGGGACCCGCAGGACCAGTGGCTCCCGTCAAGCCGGTAGGACCGGTCGCGCCCGCAGGACCAGTGGCTCCGGTCAAGCCGGTAGGACCAATTGCGCCAGCAGGACCAGTGGCTCCGGTCAAGCCGGTAGGACCAATTGCGCCGGCAGGACCGGTCGCGCCCGTCAAGCCGGTGGGGCCGATTGCGCCGGCAGGACCTGCAGGGCCGGTCGCGCCAGCAGGACCAGTGGCTCCGGTCAAGCCGGTAGGACCGATTGGGCCGGCAACGCCAGCAGGACCGGTGGCTCCCGTCAAGCCGGTAGGACCGATTTCGCCGGCGGCGCCGGCAGGACCAGTTGGACCAGCAGGACCAGTGGCTCCCGTCAAGCCGGTAGGTCCGATTGGACCCGCAGGGCCAGTCGCGCCGGTCGCGCCAGCAGCACCAGTGGATCCGGTCAAGCCGGTAGGTCCGATTGCACCGGCAGGACCGGTCGCGCCAGTCGCGCCAGCAGCACCAGTGG
>Ga0181516_10000888_pt1 | contig 24606 bp, 19 predicted proteins | sample PEATcosm2014_Bin_25_FD_121104 | JGI IMG/M metagenome (GOLD analysis project Ga0181516, IMG submission 121104) | Peatland microbial communities from MTU Mesocosm Facility, Houghton, MI, USA - PEATcosm2014_Bin01_10_metaG | ecosystem: Environmental > Terrestrial > Soil > Wetlands > Peat | place... | reverse complement strand
GGTGCTCTTCGGCACGGACAGCTTCTGGCAGGGCGTGGACGTGCCGGGCGAGGCGTTGAGCAACGTCATCATCACGCGGCTGCCGTTCGCCGTGCCCGACCATCCGCTCATCGAGGCGCGGCTCGAGGCGATTGAGGCGCGCGGCGGCAATTCCTTCGGCGAATTTTCACTGCCCGAGGCCATCCTGAAATTCCGCCAGGGCGTCGGCCGCCTGATCCGCACCAAGACCGACACCGGCATCATTGTGGTTTTGGACAACCGGGTTTTGACGAAGCAATACGGCCAGTCCTTTCTCGACGCCCTGCCGAAATGCCCGGTGGAGATTGTTTGAGAGAAATTGTCGCGCATTGGATTGGCAACCGGCGACCGGTTGATGCGTCAGAACTTTACGCGTAAAAATACCCGAGCTCACGCAGCGAGACAAAATCCTTCGCACGCTCCGCCGTCGCGCGGCCGATGATGACGTGGTCAAGCACGTCAATCTTCAAGAGCTGACCGGCGCGGATGAGGTCGCGCGTCACCTTGATGTCCGCCTCGCTCGGCGTCGGGTCGCCGCTGGGATGATTGTGCGCCAGCACCACGGCGGCGGCGTTGGCGGCAATGGCGAATTTGAACACCTCGCGCGGATGCACCAGCAGCGTGTCAATCGTGCCGTCGGTGGCCTCGTCCACGCGGATGAGCCGGCGGCGCGTGTTCAGGCACAGCACCTGCAATGTCTCCACGTTCTTGACCAGATTTTTTGCGCGCAGCAGGGCGGCGACGTTTTCCGGATGGTCGAGCACGGGCGATTCGTCCTGCAATTCCCCCGCCATCTGGCGCGCGAGCGCGAACGCCGCCATCAGCGTGACCGCCTTGTCGCGACCGACGCCCCGGACCTTCTGCAAATCCGCGACCGACGCCCGGGCGAGCGACTGGAGCGAGCCGAACTTCTGCAAAAGCTGCCTGCCGATTTCGACGGCGTTCGCGCCCTTCAAGCCGGTGCGCAGCAAAATCGCGATCAATTCCGCGTGGCTCAAGGCGTCCGCGCCCAGCGCCGCGAGCCGTTCGCGCGGCCGCTCGCTGACGGGCTGGTCTTTGAGGCGCATGCCTTCTGACATGGTGATTTACGATTTACGCCTTCCGCCTTACGATGGAAAGCGAAATTTCAACGTGCCCGCGTCAATTGCAAACCGAACAAAATTGAATGGAACCGCCGCGCAAAAATAATTCGCCCACGGAGTCGCAACGGAAGGCGGTCCGCGCGCGCGGCAACGTGCTCGTCATGGCCGGCGCGGGCACCGGCAAGACGCACACGCTCGTCGAACGCTGCCTGGATTGCATCGGCAATGACCGCGCCGCGCTGGACGAAATCCTTGTCGTCACCTTCACCGAGGCCGCCGCCGCCGAAATGAAGCGGCGTCTCCGCCGCGCGCTGGAGGAAAAATCGCGGGAAAATCCCGGTGATTCCTTTTTTGCCGCGCAGCTCGCGCTCTTCGACGCCGCGCACATCGGCACGCTCCACGGATTTTGCTTCAAGCTCGTGCGCGAACGTTTTTACGAGCTGGGCCTCGACCCGCAACCCGCCGTGCTGGATGAGGGCGCGGCACGGCTGCTGGCCGACGAGACGCTGGAGGAGGCGTTGCAGGAGCAATACGAAGGCCGGGACGAATTCGCCGCGTCGGTCCAAAGCCTGATTCAAACCTACGGCGGCGCGCGCGACGAAAAAATCCGCACGCTGGTTTTGCGCCTGCACCACTACGCGCAGACACGGCCCGACGCCGAAGGCTGGCTCGCGGGACAGACTGCAAAATTTTCCGCCGCCGAACCCGCCGACTGGCAAACGTGGCTGCCCGCCGCGATTCAAGACTGGCGCGACGAATGGCTGCCGGTTCTGGAAAACCTCCGGCCCGGCAACGAGAAATCCACCGAACTGCTGGGAATTTTCCAGCGGCTTCAAAACAAGTTTCCGCGCGAACTCGCGGCGGAAGTTTTGGGACAAATCGTTTCCGCCGATGCCAGCTGGCCGGCAAAGCGGAAAACCGTTCTGCGCAAGCCGCTGGAAGATTTGTTCCAGGAGGCGGAATTTCTCGCCTCGGTCGCGACGGTCAAAAATGGCCGCGACCCGCTGGCCGAGGATTGGAGCTGGGTTCGCGGCCAGATGACGGCGCTGTTGCGGCTGGCGCAGAATTTCGCCGCGCGTTTCGCCGCGCGCAAACGCGATGACGGCGTCCTGGATTTTCACGATCTGGAGCAGTTCGCGCTGAAGCTGCTCTGGGATTTTGCGGCGGACAAACCAACTCCGGCGGCGGCGCGCTGGCGCGAAAAGCTCCGCTTCGTTTTCGTGGACGAATACCAGGACATCAACGCCGCGCAGGACAAAATCATCCAGGCTTTGAGCCGCGAAGATTTGGAGTGCGGCGACGCGTCGCCGCTTTCAACGGCGCGACATGTCGCGTCGGGCCAAAGCGCGGACACATCCGCGCATTCCAAAGCCAACCGATTTCTTGTCGGCGACGTGAAGCAGAGCATTTACCGTTTCCGGCTGGCCGATCCCAAAATCTTCCGCGACTACGCCAAAAGCTGGCGCGGCGGGGACGGGCAGACGATTCCGCTCGCCGAAAATTTCCGCAGCCGCGAATCGCTCTTGAATTTCGTGAATTCACTATTCGAGCCGCTCATGCGCGAGGAGATCGGCGGCGTGAATTATGACAAGGAGGCAAAGTTGAAATTCGGCTCGCCGGAAACACGCGCGGATTTCGGCGCGGCAAAGGATTCGCCGCCGCGAACCGAATTGTTGTTGCGCCTGAAAACGAAGCCGGCCGAAATTTCCGAGACCGAAAACACCGATTGGGCGGATTTGGAGGAGTCCGCCAAGGAAGCGCGGACGATTGCCTGGCGATTGAAAAAACTGGTTGCCGAACCCGGGCTGCAAAAGGTTTGGGACGACGGCAAGAAGGTTTTTCGCAACGCCGAATGGCGCGACATGGCCGTGCTGCTGCGATCGCCGGCGAGCAAGGCGGAGGTTTTCGCCAGGGAATTCGAGCGGGCGGGCGTGCCGCTGGTGGTGGCGCGCGGCGGATTTTACGAAACCGGCGAGGTTCTGGATTTGTTGAGCCTGCTGCAACTGCTCGACAATCCGTTGCAGGACGTGCCGTGTCTCGCGGTGCTGCGCTCGCCGCTCGTCGGCTGCTCGCTTGACGAGCTGGCGGAAATCCGGCTCGCGGCCGGCGGACATTTTTGGTTCGCAATCAATCAAGCCCAGAGTCCAAGGTCCAAAGTCCAGGGCGAAACGCGGGCGAAAGCCGAAAAGTTATTGGAGCGGTTTCATCGCTGGCGGAAGCTGGCGCGGCAGGTTTCGCTCTCGCAATGCCTCGAAGAGGTGCTGGCGGAAACGCATTACGCCGACTGGCTGCAATCGCGTCCGCGCGGCGCGCAGCGGCGGGCGAACGTGGAGCGGTTTCTCAATCTGGCGCAGCGGTTCGACCAGTTCCAACGGCAGGGGCTGTTCCGGTTTTTGAGGTTCATCGAGGCGCAGCGCGAAGCCGGGGCCGAACCGGAGGTCGCACCGGGCGCGGACGAAAACGCCGTGCGGCTGATGAGCATTCACCAGAGCAAAGGGCTGGAATTTCCGGTCGTGGTCGTCGCCGACCTGGCAAAAGGCTTCAACGAGCAGGACCTCCGCAGTGAAATTATTTTGGACGAACAGTTCGGGCTGTGTCCGCGCGTCCAGCCGCCGCAAACCGGCGGGCGTTATCCGAGCCTGCCGCACTGGCTCGCGCAGCGCCGCCAGCGACGCGAGCTGCGCGGCGAGGAGCTGCGGCTGCTTTACGTCGCCGTGACCCGCGCCCGCGACACGCTGATCTTGAGCGGCGGCATCACGGAAAAAAAGTGGCTGGAAACCTGGAACGAGCCGGCGGCCATCACGCCGCGAAAAATTGCCGCCGCAAAAAGCTTTGCCGACTGGGTCGGACTTTGGTTCAGCGTTCAAAGTTCCGCGTTCAAAGTTAAAAGCGGGACGGAAGGCGAATTGCCGGATTTGCGCTGGCGGATCGCGGACGACGCGGAGCCGGACGGAAAAGCGGAAAATGGAAAACGGAAAGTGGAAATGGATTTTCCGGCGCTCGACGACGCGACGGCAGAAAAACTCCGGGCCAGGCTGGAGCGTGAATATCCGTTCGCGGCGGCGACGCGGCACAAGGCCAAGTCGTCGGTCACGGAATTGCGGCGCGCGGCGGAGGAATTGGACGAGGAAGCGGAGCCGGTTTTCAGCCTTCCGTTTTCAGGGAAGCGGCCCGCGGGGACGTCCGCCCCACCGGGGCAAACTCCGCACTCCGCACTCCGCACTCCGCACTTGAGCGCGGCGGAGGCGGGAACGGCGCATCACAAGTTTCTCCAGCACGTCGCGCTGGGAAAAACCGGCGACCGGGCGGCGCTCGAAGCGGAGGCGCGGCGGCTGGAGCGGGAGGCAATTTTATCGGCGGATGAACGCGCGGTCTTGGATCTGGACGCGCTGGCGGATTTCTGGGATTCGCCGCCGGGCAGAAAAATCCGCGCGCAGCCGCAGGATTTCGTGAAGCGGGAATTGCCGTTCACGGCAAAATTCAGCCCGGCGGAACTGTCGGAAATCACCGGCGGAAAGGCGGAAGCCGGTCTGGAAAATGAATTTGTCGTCGTGCAGGGCGTGGCGGATCTGGCGGTGCTGCTGCCGGAGGAAATCTGGCTGCTGGATTTCAAGACTGACCGGATTCGCGCGGACGAACTGGCGGAGAAGGCGAAAATCTACGAACCGCAACTGAAGCTTTACGCGGGCGCGCTGTCAAAAATTTATTCGCGGCCGGTCACCCATGGCTGGCTGCACTTTCTGTCCGCGCAGCGGACGATGGAAATTCCGCAGCAGCGGACGGGATCCCGCTCCATTGTTAAAAAGAAATGAGCCGGCTCACGCCGGCTGCCACGATGAAACATCAATCCGGCGGGCCGAGCGGGAGTTGTTCCTCCGGATTTTCACCTTCCGGCGGACTGGCCGGAGCGGGTTCGGCGGCTGGAGTTGTTCCGCCCAATCGCACCAGCGCCGGGCGCAAAAGGCGGCCTTGAAATGTGAAGCCCGCGCCGACGGTCTCGGCGACTGCGGCACCGGCGGACGGTTTTTCTTCCCCGCCGACGGTCTGGTGGCGTTCGGCATTGAACGGTTCGCCCGGCTCGGCGCTGAACGGCACGAGGCCGATGCGGCGCGCGGCGTCGCGGCAGGCATTTTGAAAACTGGCGATCTGCTCCGCCAGCTTGGGCTGGCCGGAACGCGCGGCGGCGGCGTGCAGCACGAAAACATGGTCGAGGACGCGCACCAGCACTTGCAGCCATTCGGCCTCGCCGCGGCGGAATTTTTCAATCTCCAGCCGGAGCGCAGCCTTTTCGCTGTCGTTCATTTTCTGCATGAACTCGGAAAATTGCCGGACCTCCCCGGCCATCTTGTCGGAAATTTCCTTCGCGCCGGCGGCGGTTTTTTCAGCCTGCGTCTGGGCGGTGGTCCATTCGTTCGTCGCGGAGGAGATTTGCGCGGCGAGCTTTTCGAGGTTCTGAATTTTTTCGGCGATGGAACCGAGCGCGCCTGCCTCGATGACCTTGACGATGGCGCGGTAGTCGAGAATGAACGGCAGCGCGCCGAGCATCGCACCGAGCGCCACGCAGGCGGCAGCGGTGAGGGTTTCCCACCGGCCAATCGGGTGGGGCGCGTGCTGGATGAGACAGGCCGCCGACGCCAGCAGCAGCGCGTCGCCGAGCAGAAACGGCCATTTGGGAACCGTCCAATGTTTCGAGTCGTTCACGCTGCCAGTTTCGGAAAAATCCGCCGCCGGCGCAAGCAAAGGCGCTGGTTTCTGCTCGACTATCGGCGGACGGTGGAAATCATCTGGTGCGTGCGCATCTGCGTCATCTTCAATCCGGCGGCCCGCGGCAACAAGGCCCGGCATTTCCGCCGCCAGCTCGACGACATCGGCTCGCAATGCGCGTTGAAGGCCACCGCCGCGCCCGGCGACGCGCGGCGGCTCGCGGCGGAGGCGGTCGGCGAGGGATACGACTTGATTGCGGCCGCTGGCGGCGACGGCACGGTGAACGAGGTGTTGAACGGAATTGGCGACGCGCCAGACGGCTTCGCGCGGGCGCGGCTGGGCGTGCTGCCGCTGGGAACGGTGAATGTTTTCGCGCGCGAACTGAAAATCCCGGCGCGGCTCGAACTCGCCTGGGAAGTTTTGCGGCGCGGCGGCGGGACGAAAATTGACCTGCCGCGCGTGGAATTTTCGGCGGACGGCAAAATCGAGCGGCGCTATTTCATCCAGCTTGCCGGCGCCGGCCTCGACGCGCGGGCGATCGAACTGGTGGACTGGCGGCACAAGAAAACAGTCGGGCCGCTGGCCTACGTCGTCGCCGGACTGAAGGCCCTGCGCGAAAAGAAGCCGCCAATCACGGCCGGCATCAACGGCCAGAAATTCACCGGCGAACTGGTTTTGGCAGGCAGTGGAAAATTTTACGGCGGGCCGTTTGAAATTTTTCCGCAGGCCGATTTGCGCGACGGGCTGCTGGAGGTTTGCGTGTTGCCGCGCGTGGATTTCAGGACGCTGCTGCGCTGTGCGCCGGATTTTGTCGCGCGGCGGAAGCTGCCGGAGAAGCTGGTGCGGCGCTTCCGCGCGGCGGCGTTTGAATTGACCGGGGAATCGGGTTTTGAACTGGACGGCGAATGGATCGGGAAACTGCCCGCGAAATTTTCGGTGGAGCGCGAAAAACTGCGCGTCGTTTGCTGAACAACCCGCCTCCGCTTTCCGTTGTGAAACCGGACAACCCGGCAGGCTGCGGCTCGCGGCACAACGGAGAGCGAAGGCTGGTGGGTTGGCAGGGACTCGAACCCTGGACCAATGCCTTAAAAGGGCATTGACCACACCGCAGAACCCTTTATTTATCGCTATTTTTCACTTTTCTATGGACATTTGCCATTAAATTTGCCATTATAGCGGTATGAAAACTCGCGGCGTTTATATCATCTGTCCGTTTGAAAACCCCAATAAAACCACCGCCTACCGCGTCGCCGGAACCACTCCCGGCGGCGTCCGCATCCGCGAAAATTACAAGACACAGCCTGAAGCACTCGCCCGCAAACAGCAACTAGAAATTGAGGTGCTCAATTTCACGCCGGAGAAGCGCATCACCACCACCCGCCTGACGCCCGCCCAGGAAGCCGAGGCCGAGCGCGCCTATGCCGAACTCAATGGCCGCCCCATGATGCAGGCCATCCGCTATTTCATGGACAACTACCGCGAGCCGCTGAAAAAAATCATCGTCCGCGAGGCGTTCACCGAATTTCTGGACGCCAAGAAAAGATCGGGATTGCGCGATGCCAGCCTCAAGGGACTCAAAACCCGCGTCGGTTTTCTCGTCCGCAAGTTCCCGGAGAAACTTGTTTCCGACATCCAGCCCGCGCACGTCGCCGAAGCCGCCGCGCAGCCCGGCGTGACCGATGCCACCCGCGAGGACAACCGCCGGTCGTTTTCCAGTTTCTTTAGCTGGAGCATGGAAAAACAATACTGCATGACAAACCCCGCCAAGAAAACCATCCGGCGGCGCGGCACCCGCGACGACGTTGAACCGGCCATTTTGAGCCTCGACGACGTGCGCCAGTTTTTGGGCATCGCCAGCGACTACAAAGGCGGCAAACTCGTTCCCTACGTCACGCTGGCGCTGTTTGCGGCCATCCGCCCGACGGAACTGGCCCGCCTCACCTGGGACAACATTGACCTTGAGGCCGGCATCGTCACCATCGGCGCGAAGATGGCGAAAATGCGCCAGCGCCGGATCGTGGACATGGCCTGCCTGACCGAAAAAGACAAAACCGGCCGGGAATACGCCCTGCCCGCCAACCTTATCGCGTGGCTCAAAACCCATGCGGCGGCAAAGAATCCGTTCCGGGGCGCGAACTGGCGGAAAGATTTCGACGCGGTGAAACTGGCGGCGGGTTTTGGCAATCCCGACTTGAAACCGGCCGGGACGGAAACGGACGAGGCGAAGCAGCGGCGGAAGGCGTTGAAACCGTGGACACCGGATATTTTGCGGCACACCGGGATTTCAAATCATCTGGCTTGTTTCCAGCACGAGGGCAAAACCGCAGCGTGGGCCGGCAACAGCCCGGACATCATCCAGCGCCACTACAAAGGCTTGGTGAAGCAGGCGGACGCGAAGGAATTTTGGAAACTGACCCCGGAAACGGATCAAACCGTTATCCCGAAAAAATCCTGAAATCCGTTTCGTCCAGACCACGGACAAAACTTCTTGGCGATTGCTACGAACTTTTATTGATGTAGGATCATCGGTAAATGAGCCGTTATCGGTTATATTTTGATGAATCAGGCGTCCATTCGTATAACAAATTGCAAACTGTTCACGAACGGCATCTGGCATTGTGTGGGGTTATTTTTGAAAAAACGGAATATGAACAATTCCAACTGAAGTGGGAGGAATTGAAACGGCGATTTTTCCACGGCGATTCCGACGAGCCGATAATTTTGCACCGCAAAGAAATAATGAGCCGGAGTGGAATTTTCAGCCCGCTCGAAGACGAAGCCACGCGAGCCGCCTTTGACAATGAATTTTTGAGAGTCGTTGAGCAAACCCCGTTCACTTCATTGATCGTGGTCATAAACAAGGCCAGCCACCAGAACAACTATAACTTACCATTTCCACCTTATCACTATTGTTTGGTCGCATTGTTGCAGCGGTATGGCTTTTGGCTCGGTAACAGGCGCGGCGACGTAATGGGCGAATCACGCGGGAAAACTGAAGATCAGCAATTAAAATCTGCGTTTGCAACGCTTTATTCTAACGGCGACTGGCAGCAACGGGCTTCATTTTATCAGCAGCATTTTACGAGCAAGGAAATAAAACTGATGCCCAAGTTCAAAAATGTTGCCGGGCTACAACTCGCCGACTTGTTGGCGCATCCGGCCAAATTGCGGTGCTTGGTCAATCGCCAAATACCCGATGTTCAAGAATCAGTGTTCGGAAAACGTGTGGCAGATGTTTTTTGGCAAAAAATACGGAAACGGTATGACGGGAACAGCAAGGGCTGGGGCGAAATTTATATCTAAAAATGGAAAAGCCCGCATTGCTGCGGGTTTCCACGATATTCCGTGCGGAACATCCACCTGCCATAAGGCATTGGTGCAATGCTTCCATATTTCTTAAATCTTGTCAACAGATAATAATGCCATAATAATGGCATTATTATGGCAAGGCCAAAAAACATACTGGAAACAGTCACGTTGACCATAGCGACCAATCAGCCGCTGGTTGACCAGTTGGAATGTCTGGTTTCATCCGGGATGTTTGGCAAAAGTTCCGCCGAAGCCGCCGAGCGGCTTATTGCAAAAGGAGTTCTCGAATTACAACGCGAGGGGCAACTGCTTTCCGGCAAGGGCAAAAAACAAAAAAGCAGCCGGTGAGTTCTGGCTTCAAATGATGGACGATGACCCGCGCTGCATTGAGCCGGTGCGGATTGACCGGGATATGTTCGAGCGGCAATGGTGGGGCGACGGTTGAGGTTTATGCTGGAATGAATGGCGCAATCAGCAAAACGATTAAATTACAGTCCGGGATATACCGTCGGCTGCTCTGATTCTTCCATGTCTTCCGCGAAGTCGAAGCTGATTTCGATATATTTTCCGTGTTTGTTGTTGTCGTTGTAACTGTCCACGGAAGTTTTCAATTGTTTGCAATCACCCACGATGAGCTTCCGGCCATACTGAAGGGCCATTTCAGCTTCATCGTGCTTTAGTTTTGGATCCTCCATGTCAATCCACAGAAACCGCTGCGTGCATTTGCCATCCGGCAGTTCTTCAACAATCCGATAAGGATGCTTTTTGCGGACTTCGCGACCTTGGGGATCAGTGTAGTATTCCAGGCGCATTGCGGCGGCAATTTCTTCCGCGCATTGATCAATCTGATTTTTTATGGGCGCTTTCCACTGGCCTTGATGAATTGCCCAACCGCCAATTTGCCTCGCGGTTGCAGGCCACTCTTCGCCCGCCGCGCGATAAGCCGCCACAACATCCTGCAAAAATTCAGTTTTGGTTTTGGGCATAAAATTTAATTTCTATTTGAAATTGTGTTTCCAAATCCATCCGTCAATGCGCCGGTGATTAAAATATCCTTCACCTTAACCAGCATTTTCCGGTGGTGTGACCATTCAATTTCTTTTCGATATTGAAGCTGGCCGGCAATTATCCCCGGATGGATTTTGATCAGGTTTGCAAATTGAATGAGTCTTTCAGTGGAATAAAAAGGCCGGGTTCGCACGATAAATGACTGCAATTTTTCTTTCGGAATCAGCATTTCCGCCGCCTCTGCGTTCGCACGGTTTTCAACGACCGACAAGGATGCGTTCGACAGGCACCGGTCAGCGCCCACCAGATCAATATCCAAAGCGTATTGGTCTTTGTTCTTTATGTGTGACAACTCATGGAAAAGCGTATGCCAGAAGCAATCAATTCTGTCATAGCGCATGGACAGCGCAATGACCGGCTTGTCCCATTCATCACCGAGCCAAAGGGCCGCGCCGTCAATTTTGCTTTTCGCCAAATGCTCCACCACGACAAAACGGACGCCCATTTCAGATAAAACTTTGGGAACATTTCGGGTGTTTTCTGGAAAATCAGCCAATGCCCGCAATTGCGGCAGGCCATCCAGAAACGATTTGTTGGAAAATTTCTTGGCGGGAAGTGACTTTGCCAACCGAAGCACCCGAACGCACCATGCCAATTGCTCTGGCGTCAGTTCCGGCTCTTGAACGGTGGCGCGCAATGTCGCGCCTTTCAACCGGCTAATTTCCGGCAGTGAAAAAAATGCGGCCAAGCACTCTTGCAACTCGGCAACTGTTTTTGTTGGTTTAATCCATCCGCGCTTTTGCATTTCATTTACCGGTGCAGACTCAAATACTTTGGCTCGTTCGCGAATCGCGTCGTTTTTGACCTCGATTTTGGAAAGTTGATAAGCAGTCTCTAAATTCAACCAAAATTGAGCGCTGGTTCCAAAAGCATTGGCAAGCTCAATGGCCGTTTCGGGCGTGATGGAAGTTTTCCCATTGATGATAAGGTTGATCGTCGGAATCGGCCGGCCAGTGATCTTTGCCAAATCAATCTGTGTCCACCCGCGTTCCTCAAGCTCATCCCGGATAAATTCACCCGGAGAAAAAACTTCCGCTGGTTTTCGGTCGTTCATTTTCGTTCTCGTTCTCGTTGTTCGTTTCTTTAATTCAGTGATAATCCTCAATACCCACTACTACGATGGTATTTTTCGGACTTCCCGATTTTATCTCAACAATCAAACGCCATTTGTCGTTCAGGCGTAATGAATGCTGATGTGACCTGTCGCCCTGCAATTTTTCAAAATGATTCCCTTTGACGGCGCGTAAATCTCGCTCGTCAATTGCAGCCCTTATCGCCTGCATCCGTTTTCTATATGCCTTAACAATGTCTTTGGCATAATCAGCGGTAAACGCTGCGTCAGTTTCAAGGCGGTCCAGGTCATTGTCTCTAAACTCTGTTTCCATTCGGAATTGCAATGAAAGCATACCACCGGAACCAATTCTGTCAATAGCAAATTAACGACTTAACTTAATCCATAAATGCGTCAATAACAAAGCCGTTCCCTGCCAATTGTTTTTGGAACTTGAAATGCGTGCCGACCGGCCCGCAGAAAGTGGCAAATGTGCGCTCGTCACCTTTGCGATTGCCTTAAATCCGCCGCGCTTTACGATTTCACCTAATTGCGATGTCCACACGATTCTTCACCAACCTTGGCGAACACACGCTGTTCAAGAAGTTTCAGGGCGTATTCGAGAGCAACACGGACATTGAACGGTTCGATGCGCTGGTCGGCTATCTGCGCTCATCTGGCTATTTCGCGCTCCGGCCATATCTCGAAAAAGTCCCGCATATCCGCATCCTCGTCGGCATCAACGTGGATGCCATCATGGCCGACTACCACCGGCGCGGCTTGTTGTTTCTTGCCGACCCCACCAAGGCACTTGAGGAATTTCGCGATTGGTTGCGAAAGGATATTCAGGGAGCGGAATACAAGCGCGATGTGGAAACAGGCGTAATCCAGTTTGTTGACGATGTGATTTCCAAGAAGATTGAACTGCGGGCGCACCCGACCAAGCGCCTTCATGCCAAGCTCTACGTTTTCCGGCCCAAGGGATTCAACGAACACAAGCCGGGTGCCGTCATCACCGGTTCATCCAACCTGACCGCCGCCGGCATTGGCGTCGAAGATCAGGTAAGCAACTACGAGTTCAACGTCCTGTTGCACGATTACAATGACGTGCAGTTCGCCACGGACGAATTTGAAAGCCTCTGGAAAGATTCCGTGGAAATCCTGCCGAAGTTCCTCAAGGAAGTCCGCGACAGCACCTACCTCGCGGCGTCAGTCTCGCCGCACGAACTCTATCACAAACTCCTGCTGGAATATTTCGGCCAGAGCATCGAATACGATCCCAACGCCATCACCGATATGCCGGAGGGCTACAAGCGCCTCAGCTACCAGGTGGACGCCGTGACCAGTGGCTTCCGGCTGCTGGAAAAGCACGGCGGTTTTTTCCTCGCGGATGTTGTCGGATTGGGCAAGACGATGATTGCCACGCTCATCGCCAAAAAATTCTTTTTCTACAACGGGTTTCCCGAACACCGCTCGCACACGCTGATAGTCGTGCCGCCCGCCGTCGAAGATAGCTGGCGCGAAACGGCCAAGGAGCAATTCCGCCTCGACAACTGCGACATCATCACCAACGGCAGCTTGCACAAAATCAAGCATCCGCAAAAATATGATCTTGTCATCGTGGACGAGGCGCACAAGTTCCGAAACGACACCGCCGAGGCGTTCGACGAGTTGCAGCGCATTTGCAAATCACCCACGCAGCATTTTCTGCCGGATGGTTCGCGGGCATCCAAGCGCGTGATTCTCGTCAGCGCCACGCCGTTGAACAACCGGCCCGATGACATCCGCAATCTGATTTCACTGTTTCAGGATTTGAAGGATTCCACGTTGAGCATCGCCAACCTCCAGCATTTTTTCGCCCGCTGTCAGAAGGCATATCAGGCGGCGCATCGTGAAACCGATCCCGAAATGGCGCGGCAGCAGGTGAAGGGCATTTACGAACTCATCCGCACAAAGATAATTTCCGAAGTGACCGTGCGGCGCACGCGCAATGACCTAATCGAGCACGATGATTACAAGCTGGACCTCGAAACCCAAGGTGTCATCTTCCCAAAGATTGAGCCGCCGCGCAAAATCCTTTACCCCTTGTCGCCAGCGCTCGAAGACCTTTACGACCGCACCATGTTACTGCTGTCGCGGATGGATGGCAACGGGTTGACCTACAATCGGTATCGCGCCATCGGTTTCTTGAAGCCGGAAAAAAAGAAAAAATACCAAAACGCTGATCGGATTTCCACTCAATTGGCCGTCATCATGCGCACGTTGCTGGTGAAACGCCTCGATAGCAGCTTCCACGCATTCCGGGAATCACTGCGCCGTTTCCGCGATGCCACCGGCATCATGCGGGATATGTTCGCACGCGGCACAGTTTATATCGCGCCGAATCTCAATGTCACCGAGTTCATGATGGAAGGCCGCGAGGAAGAGCTGATTGCCAAGATCGCCGAGCGCCAGCCAACCGACCCGACCATTGAGATTTGCTCGCAGGCAGATTTTGAAGCTGGCTTCATGGAAGGCATCGAAAAGGATTGGCAGCGGCTCGACGAACTTTACGCCGAATGGATGCTGGTTAAGGAGGATCCAAAACTGGATGAGTTTCTGCTGCACCTGAAGGATGGTCTTTTTGATCCGAAAATAAATCGCCAGCACAAGCTGGTGGTGTTTTCTGAATCCAAGGAAACCACCACCTACCTGTTGGGCAAGCTGACGCAGGCCGGTTACAAGCGCGTGCTTACCGTCAGTTCGGAAAACCGTTCGGAACGGATGCCGCTCGTCCGGGCGAACTTCGACGCCAATTTCAAGGAACAGGTCAACGACTACGACATCCTCATTTCCACCGAGGTCTTGGCGGAAGGCGTGAATTTGCATCGGGCCAACGTCATCGTGAACTACGACACCCCCTGGAACTCGACGCGGCTCATGCAGCGCGTCGGCCGTGTGAACCGCATCGGCTCGGTCGCACCTAATATCTATATCTACAATTTCTATCCCACGGCCAAGGTGGACGATGACATTGAGTTGAAAAAGAAGGCCATCATGAAGTTGCAGGCGTTCCACACCGCGTTGGGTGAGGACAGCCAGATTTATTCGGAAACCGAGGAAGTGGATAATTTTGGCCTGTTCGAGCGTTCGCCCGAGGAGGAGGAGCGCGATCAAAGGTTGGCGTTGCTGATGGAATTGCGCCAGTTCCGCCAGCAGAACCCGGAGGAATTTCGCCGCATCAAGGGTTTGCCGTTGCGTGCGCGTGTTGGCCGGGCGGATAAACCGCGCACCGGCAGCACCGTGGCCTTCATTCGCAGTCAGCGGCGCGATGCCTTTTACCGCGCCAAGCCGGATGGCACGCTGGACGAAATCAGCCTACTGGAAGCCGCCGATGAATTTCGCGCGCCCGATGCCAAGGAAAAAGCCATCCCGCTTCACGCCGCGCACCATGACCAGATCAATGCCGCGTTGGTCAAATTCAAGGAATCCGTGGTCGCCGAGGCGTTGCAGGCCGAGACGGTGGATGCCACCCAGGGGCCGAACGAACAGCGGGCGCTGCGGTATCTTGACGGCTTTTCCAGCCTGCCTTTCGTGAACGAAGAAGAACGTGGATTGATTCAAGCGGCCAAAGCGGCGATTCGCCGGGCGCGTTTCCAGAATTTGCAGCGTCAGATCAATCAGCTCCAGCGCTCGACGAAAACTGTCAAGATGACCCCCGCCGCGCTGGCGGACAAAGTCATTCAGATTCTCCGCACCTATCCGTTGCAGCAGTCAGACAATTCATCGGTTACGTCCGCACCGCGTGCGCTCGATACCACGCCGGACATCATCCTCTCGGAATCTTTCGATAATCCATGACCGCCCCCGAAATTCAGCAACGGTTCGTCCAGCCTTACGACCGCGACCGCTGGCTGGATACGCTCCGCCAAATTCTGCCGCGCACGGAAATTTTCGCCCAACCCCAGCCCGTCGCGGTGGAAAACGCCCGCGCCGAATCCATTTTGCAGCTTGGCAAAATCCCGCTCGCCGGCGACCGCAATCTCGCCGTGCTCGAAGTTATCGTGGATGCGGAAACGGATTTGCCCAGCAATCGCGCCGCGCTCCGCCACCTTGTCGCCCGCTACATTGACCAGGCTGAATATCATGGTGTCTTCGCCACCTTCCATCAGCGCGGTGGCAAGGATTTCCGTTTTACCTTCGCCGCCCGCGAAGCTGCGTTCGATGATTCCGGCCAGCTTGTCCGCACCGAAACCGCGCCGCGTCGTTACACTTATCTGCTCGGCCCAAACGAATCTTGCCGCACTGCCGCCGAACGCTTTGACCTGCTCGCCCGGAAAGGCGTTGCCGCCACCATCGCCGACGTGCGCGCCGCGTTCGACAAGGAACCGCTCACCCGCGAATTTTTCAAACGCTTTGAGGTCGCCATCGAAGCCGTCAAAACAGATTTGGAAAAAAATCAGGCACTGCCATCCGCCCAGGCATACAGCCGCGCGCAGTTGCTTTTGGAGCGCCTGCTGTTTCTTTACTTCGTGCAGAATCGTGGCTGGCTGGATCAGAAGCGCAATTACCTGTTGGACAATTTCCATTCGCACCGCGCCATCCCCGGCGAATGCACCTACTACGCCGATTTTCTGGAGCGCGTCTTTTTCACGCTGTCCACGCCGCCGGACTTCAAGGGGCCGGGCGCGGGCATCCGCCTGCCGGGTTTGCCATTTTTGAACGGCGGCTTGTTCGACGACGACGAATTTGCCCAGACGCAGGAGCGCAAAAAAGACAATCCGCCGTTGCGCGTCCGCAATGGCACGCTGGCCGATGTTTTTGAAAATTTGCTGGAAGCGTTCAATTTCACCGCCCACGAGGACACGCCCATAGATCAGGATGTTGCCGTTGACCCGGAAATGCTCGGCAAAGTTTTTGAATCCATCGTCCTTCACGCCGAAGCCGCCGATCCCGACGCCGTCGCCCCGGACAAACGCAAGGCCACCGGCAGCTACTACACGCCGCGCATCGTGGTTCATTTCATCTGCCGCGAAAGCCTGTGCCAGTATCTATTGCCGCGTCTGACGGAAGGCACCGACTGGAATCGTCGTCTCCGCGCCATCTTGGATATTCTCGCCCTCGACGGCCTCGACGCCGACGAACTGGCCCTGCTCAAAACCCTGCTCACACCCGCCGAAGGCCGCCAGATTCTCGATCTCATCCGCGACCTGAAATGCCTCGACCCGTCCGTCGGCTCTGGCGCGTTCCCTGTCGGCTTGTTGCACGAGCTGGTCAATCTGCGGCGCATCTGTGATGCCGCCGCGCTCGGCTACGTTGACCCCGTCCGCAAGCACGGCAACCAGTGGGTTCACCAGCAAAAGGCGGAAATCGTCGAGAACTGCCTTTACGGCGTGGACCTCCAGCAGCAGGCCATTGAAATTTGCCGCCTGCGGCTCTGGCTGTCGCTCGTCGTGGATTACGATCTCGGCTGCGACCCGTTTAACGCCGACGAAAAATCCTTCCGCGCCGCCATCCGCGACATTTCCCAACTGCCAAATCTGGAAATGAATTTCCGGCGCGGCGACTCGCTACTCGACATGGTTTCCAACGTGCCCATTCGCGTGACCTCCGACCTGCTCACCGGGCGCAGCGACGACGTGGCCGCCATCCAAAAACTCGGCCACGAATTGCACAAGGCCAAGAACGCCCAGAAAAAGAAAAAGCTCCGGTTGGAAATTCTCGGCCGGCGGCTCGACTTGAGCCAGCGCGTGCTGGCGGACGAAAAAACCCTGCTCCGCAAAGGCCAGCAAGTCGGTGATTTATTCGGCAACGAAGAAGGCAGCGACGCGGAAAAGCGCCGTCGGGCCGAGGCGGAAATCGAACAGTTGGACAAGGCGTTGGCCAAAGTGACCAGCGACCGCAAGGTGCTGGAAAAACTCGCCGACCGGCCGATGGCGGCGGATTTTTATCGCGAACTGCGCAAGCTGGAAGGCGCGGATTTTGACAGTCCCTTCAATTTTGTCTGGCGGATAGACTACGCCGAGATTTTCACCGGCAAACGCGCCGCCACCACCATCGCCGGTGATTTCAATCTTGGTGACGAACTCGCGCCGGTGTCCCGCGCCGGCGGATTCGATTTGATTGTCGGTAACCCGCCGTTCGTCACCGCCCGCAATCCGGTGAAGCGCGAGCTTTACCGCGAAAGGTGGAAACGAGTTTGCCACATGAAGTTTCTGCTCGTGTGCCCATTCTTCGATTTGAGTTTTGGTTTGCTTAAACCGGGTGGACAGCTTGGCTTCATCGTCTCCAATGCGTTTGCCAAACGTGAGTTCGGCCAGCCGCTCATTGAAGATTTTTTTCCGACGGTGGATTTGCAGAAAGTTGTGGATTGCTCCGGCTTGCATTTCCCCGGCCATGGCACGCCCACTTGCATTGTCTTTGGCGCGCAGCGGAAACCGGATGAAAAGACACCAATTCGCATCGCTGCGACCTTGCCCGGTGGCGGCGATTTGCAAACGCCGCCAGAAGACAGTCCGCTTTGGCACACTCTGTCGGAAAAGCATGAAGAACCCGGATTTGCCAATGAGCAGGTCGTTGTTTCAAACCGAACAAGAAAAGAGTTGAGCAAATGGCCGTGGAATTTCGACGCCGGGGCAACACCAACCAAGGAGGCAATCGATAAAGCCGGTGTTGCGCCCGTTCGTGAGTTTTTATTTGCTGATGTTGGCTTCATGTTTGTCATCGGAAGAAATGATATTTTTATGCTTTCTCGCGATGTTGCCCGCCGACATGGGCTATCAGTTAAGAGCTTCAAAACATTGAACGTCGGTGACGAAATCAGGAACTACGAATTAAGAGGACAAACCGTCGTCATATTTCCATATCACCAAACCAGTTTGGAATTGGTTAAATACCCAAAGTCTAGCCCTGAAGCTCGATACTTCGCCATGTTTGAAAAGGAACTTTCAGACAGGCCAACTTTTTCTGGCACATTCTGGGAGGACGGACGTGCTCCATATCAATATCATCAGTTGCCTATTGAACGGGCCAAGAATCCACAGTCCCTTGCCTTTGCTCAAATCTCCACACACATGCACCTCACGTTTGATCGTGAAGGTAGCGCATTTAATGAAAAAGCTCCCTTGTTCAAATTGCGTCCCAAGGCAAGCGATGAAGATCACCACCTTTGCGCAGCACTTGTAAATTCAGCGGGTGCGCTATTCTGGTTGAAACAAACTTGTTTTAATAAAGGCGCAGGCGAAGAAGAGCATCGGGATCGGTATGAATTTGCCGGCGGTAAAATACAGCAGTTGCCAGTTCCGTCAGCCATCGCAGACAAGTTGCGTGGTAAATCACATTCGTTGGCGGAGAGGTTGACGGCGTTGTCCTCTGCCTGCTGGAAACGCGGACAAGAATTGCCGTCGCTGGCGTTGCGGAAATTATTTGAGCAATCCGGCGAGGCGTATGCCACCTGGAACGCCGCGTTGCCCGGCCACGTCCCGACACACGCCAAATTGCTCGCGCCGTTCACCACCACGGCGGAACTCCGCGCCGGCTACCAACAGGCCATCAAACTGCGCGAAAATCTGCGCGTGGAGATGATCGCCTTGCAGGAGGAAATGGATTGGCTGGTGTATCGCGCCTATGGCTTGGAGAATCGGAAGTTGCCCGCCGCCGCCTTCAACTGGAGCGATCCTTACGAGTTGAGTTCGCTCAAACGGATTCAGGAGTCGCAACGCCCCTTCCGGCTATGGGCCGCCACCAACGGCGATTTTGCCCAGGCGTGCAAATTGATCCCGGCCGAGTGGGATGAAGAACGCCAAAAAGTCTGGACGGCCCGGCTCACGGAAATCCGCGACAACGAACACATCCGCCGCATCGAACAGCCGGTCTATAAACGCCGGTGGGATGAGCAATGGAAAGTCAGCAACAGTTGGCTCGCCGGCCCGGTCGCCTACGCGCAAGAACTGGTGGATGCCTTCCGCTGGTGGTTGGTGGAAAAAGCCGAGTGGCATCTGGAGCACAAGGCCAAAGGCGGTCCGCTGTCGCTGGACACCTGGAGCATCGCGCTCGCCAGCGACGCCCGCGTTCAAGCCGCGTGGCCCGTCATCGCCGAGGCCATTCATCAGGTGGAAGTTTGGAAAATTGAATCCAAAGACAAGAAACCGTCCAAGCCGCCAAAGGCGGACACCAGTTCCGCCGCGCTGATTAAATTTTTCCGCGACGTCGTGAACGAAGAAACCGTTCCCGACGGCATCCCGGCTGGCGTGGCGTGGGAGGAATTGGAAAAGAAAATGACCGTGCCCAAGCAGGCCAAGAATGTGCGCGGCAAATTAAATGTCCCCCGTGAGCGCTTCCGCCAGCGCGACACCGGGTATATCTGGGCAGGGAAAGATTAAATCGTCACCGTTTAGTTGGTTTATCGGTCACGTCAGGTTCAATCCGTATGATGTTTCGCGCATCAAATGGCTGCTTTGATTGCCGACGCATCCCAATAATTTCGACGTTCCAGTAAACGAAAACGCCGGTGTAATTTGAACCATCTCGCAAAAATACTTTAATCTGTTTAACCCCGTAGCCAAATTCTGGAAATATTTTCGAGTCCTTCAACTCCTTACGCAGCGCGATTGGAATAATGAATCTTGATTTGTCGCGCAAAAGGTCACGGCAACCGTCAGCAATATCGCGCCTTGAAATGACATCCACCTCGCCGGGCAAGGCATTTCCCGGCAGCACGACTTGATAATACATCGTTCCGGTTTCCATGTTGATACGGCCATATCCCGGCGCAACGGCAACCGAACCTTCGGACTGATGCAGTTCATGCTTTGCCAGGTGGACGCGAAGAATTTCAAGCTTCCTGAAAATACGTTCCGAATAGTCTTTAGCGTTTTGAAGTTTCGAGGCGAAATTTGCATCGTCGGCAGCTTTTTTGTATGCGGGCCAGCGAGTGTCTTTAATTTCTCCAACGCCGGGAGACCCTGCCGCAAGTTTGGCTTCTTGCGCCTTCATGTGCTCCAACCGCAAAGCAGGCTTTTTTTTCGCCGGCAGATTTTGCACAAAATCCAGAACATCGCCAACCCGCTGCCGCCAAGTGCGGAGCAATTCATAAACGCCAAAAATCCAAAGCTGGGTCAATGCAGAGACGAAGGTAGCGCTGGCCATCGGCGTCCGCTCCAATTGTTCATATTCCTGAAGCAATTCGAGTTCAATACCAACGAGAAAACGATCAACGACGCCAAGATTCATGGCCTGCATCCGCAAATAAAGGTCATCGCCAAGCAACGGGAGCGATTGCAGCGCACGAATCAGCGCTTTGGGGTCTTGTTTGATTTTAGCCATAAACGCTCATTGAGGATTTTAGAGAAAGATGAAGACAACTAGGAAGAGGAAAAAAAAGGAACCGAAATGTTAAAAGGAATCAAGAGGACGCCGCAAGAATACCAAGTTCCACTAAATCAGCCGTCGTTTTAACTTTGCCAGCGAGTATTAACTCGTTGGCTTTCTTGAAATATTCCGCATCAAGATATAACAGGCCGAAAGATTGATTGTGATGATCCAAAAAGTTTAATGCCACTTGAGTTGAGCACTGACCGGGTGAGCAAGTCGGCGGGGTGCATTTTATGAGATTCAGTTTCGCAAAGAGCAACTCATGTTCTCCTAGCTGAACCTCGGTTGGCGTAACCTTGTAATCATATTCCTTTGAAGGTTGAAGATTGTGATAAGGGTCAATCAGGACAACATTGAAAATATTTTCCTCCCAGAATCCAGCTATCCGGCCATGTCCTGTCGAAATGCTAAACTGATAAATCGGATAGTCATCATCATTGTTTCGATAAACGGTTGGCAACCACTCCAAATTGCTTCGTTGGATAGGAATGTTGGTTTGCCCCCAATTGACCTTGTGATACCGCATTGACTTTTGTTTTTGAGCATCCCCAATGAAGTCGTCAACCGACTCGGTTGATATTTGTTGAAGTCTTTTAATCAGCGATATAAACCAACTCGCATCTTTTCCACCAAGTCCAAAGTGTTCAGCTTGATTCCAGAAACGAAATGAAAAACACCACCTTGAAGGGGGAGTATGGGTGCGAACCTTACCCAAGACCGGCTTTTTTCCAATCGGGGAAACAGGCTGGGGGACGTGCGAAGATTTCGACGCCGCAATGTTGGAAACCGGCTTTGCCATGACACCCACCGGTTAATTTTAATTCAAACGCTGCTTGTAGTAAGAAGCCATGAAGGCTTCATCCAATTCGGTTTCACAACGCTCGGTCGGCTTACAAGCCCCTCGGGCGCGAATCCAAGGGTCTTCGCTGTGGGTTTGAGCCTCCAAATCCGAACCGCTAAACGGAGCATAAACCTCCAAAACATTATCAATGTGCTGACGATCTTCAGGGGAAATGTTATCAAGGGTAAAGCCTTCAGTCATGTCCGTTTGATCCACGGCAGAATACAGGCTCTTTGCACCGGCAAACCGGACATAGATTTCGCGGTTCACCGGGCCATGCACCCAAGCCTGAAACTTCCCGGCAAACAAAGGTTTTTCATTGATCGCAAGGTTCCAAGCCTGGGCATAATACAGGAGTTTTTGCAGCTTGAGCAGGTTAAGCCGCTCGCCGCCCTCCTGACAGGCCAGGATAATATAATCGCAGACTTGGTTGATAGTGGCCATGACAAACCACCGCTTTCTAACCGGCTTGGTTTTGGTTTTGGTTGTTTCTTGTGGCGCAACAATCCATGCCACTGTTGCAACAGTAAGCATTTTGACTTGACATAGCAATGTTTTTTTGGTCTTTTCTGCCAAAACGTTAGCGTTTTGGCAGAAAAGACCAAAGCGTTTTAACTTTGGTCCCAAATTCATTGTTGACCATCAGTTTTGTTCGCCAAGTGAATGTCGGACAATCTCCTAGCAGGCTTAAATCCCAATAAATCTACGACCGCACCAACCGCACCGCGCCGCTTTTGGCGGAAACCAGCGAGCCGAATTTGATCAACATGGCTTGCGCGACTGGCGAAATGACCGGGCGCGTGTCGGTTTTGTTATACACCGTCGTCTTGCCGGCGGTGGTGTCAGCGTAGGATTTCAGCCCTTCGCCCGGCGGCGACGCCGTGCGGTCGGCAATCAAAAGTTCCCGCGCCATTTCACAAGTCGCCTCGACGACGGCCAGCGGCACGATGCTAAACGGCACAAACGGATCGTAAAGTAGCAGGCTGGTGAGGACGGGAATCGGCGCTTTGTCCGGGTCGGGACAGTTCACACGCGGCCACTGGAGGGCTTGCGCCGATTGCGAACGCAGGCCGTTGAATTGGTATTGCCCGTCAATCAGCCGTGTCGCCATCACGAGCGCAGCGGCCTTTTGATCGTCCGACGCGCCCGTCCATGCCGTCGCATACAAATGGCCGGCGTGGTAGGCGTCGCCATCCGCCGCCGAGGCGTAGGCATTGGCATTTGCCAAGCCGGTGCCATCTTCTTTGACCAGTGTAATCGCCATGATGATTTACAAACCGTCCGAGTGAACCGCGTTTGAATAAGGCGGCACGTCGTTACCATTCCAATCGCAAATGCAGATGCGAAAATAGCCCGCGACACCGCTGCAATCGCGATTGCCAGAACCCAAGTCCCAGCCATCAAAGGGGGAACTGCCCCACGTCACGCCGTCACTGGAAAAGTAGATGTTGATGCTGTCGTAAGGCACACCCGGTTGGGAATTGTCGCTGGGCGCAACGAAGTTATATGTCCAAGTCAAATGCCCATGACCGTCCGACGCGAGCAGGATGGCCGGGAGACGTTCACGCCGACGCTTTTGCAGGAACCAAGCGAGCCAGCCGCGCCGGTCAATTTTTGGTTGCGGCATCACGCGATTTTTTCGGTTTGGACGGCGGCGCGTCCGACATGGACTCCGGCACGGCTGCCACCAATGGCACGACGGCCACCGGCGGCAGGCGATCCGGTTGCAGCGCCAGCGGATTCACCGCCGGTGCCACGTCCGGCACAGACAGCGGACGCCGTTTGCGCCGGATGATGGGAAATAATCCATTCATGGTTTAGATGGCGTTGACGCCAATGGCGACTTGCCGCCAGTTCGTGCCGTCGCTGATGGCGAGACACGGCACGGAGCCAGTGCCACCAGCAGACAGGTAGATGATGCGTTTCGGGAACTTTGGAGCCGTCACGCCCGCCGCCACCGCCGCCGCGACGTTGATAAAAGTTGCCGGTTGAATTTGTTCGCCACTGCGGATCGCCGCAAAACTGCGAGGTAGAATTTTGCCCATAAATTTATTTGATTAAATCGGCGTGCCGATGCGAACACCGGCACGCCTCTGGTTTAGATGTTGTGTGTGACCGCGACGACGCGGACGTTTTTGTTTTCCCAAACCCGTGTCCAGTTGAGCGCGTTTTCCAATTCGGGGTTGGTCGGGTTGGCACCGGCCACGCTCGCACTGGTGAACTTAACGCCGCGAGGATGGAGGATGAAGCGGCGACGGTTCACGAGGAAGGTGTCGCTATTCAGCGCGTCACGCGCCATCTCAATGCCTTCCGTGCCGTGACCACCCTCGACAGGCTGGCCGTTCAAATCGGCGGAACCCATGCCGAATGCACCTTCACCAAACAGATAGGTGGTATAAACCACGCCGTCAGTCGTGCCAGCACGAGACGGGCAACCATCGTCCACGATGACGCGCCGACCTTGGAAAGTGCGGATTTGCGCCTCACCCTGGCTGTCCGGGATGAAGTCAATCAGGTCGAGTTTCCGCAATGCGGCTTCCGTCGCCGAGTGCATCGCCACGGCCACCAGCCGGTCGCCGCAATCGCCGAGGCGTTGAGTTGCGTCCACGAAGGTTGAGCCGTTCAAGCGCGTGGCGGTCGTCTGGTTGGCGACGCTTTCGCTTTGAATCGCCAACAGGTTGCCCGCCATGCCAGCCGAGGCGAACACGCCTTTGAGGGACGAGATCAGCATATACTGGTTTTGACGGTTCCAATAGCCGGCCATGAAGTCCGCCAGCGCCAGCGCCGGATCGTCACCGGAGACGACGGTGGCCAGATGGTTCCAAGACCATGCGTTACCGTCGTTATGGATGCGGGCGATGTCTTGATCCGCCGCGATCTTCACCGTGACCAGAGGCGATGAATCGCTCAATGGTTGGCGAAGGCCGGTGAGGTCGTTCCAGTGTGGCATGTTTACCTGTGTGCCACCTTGCGAGGCGCGGGTGTCGTAATCAGGATTTGCCTGGACGATGCCAGAGAGAAACAAATCCGATTTCTCCGCCGTCCGTTGGATGACGTATGCGGCGAACTGTGCGGGGATGATGATGTCTGCCAATTGAGTCTTTGCCATGATAGTTAATTTTGTGTTGTGACCCGGTTACGCCGACGCCTTGAGACGTGCGGCAAGTTGCGGATCGGATTTC
>Ga0181516_10000886_pt1 | contig 24631 bp, 30 predicted proteins | sample PEATcosm2014_Bin_25_FD_121104 | JGI IMG/M metagenome (GOLD analysis project Ga0181516, IMG submission 121104) | Peatland microbial communities from MTU Mesocosm Facility, Houghton, MI, USA - PEATcosm2014_Bin01_10_metaG | ecosystem: Environmental > Terrestrial > Soil > Wetlands > Peat | place... | reverse complement strand
TCCATGACGGCGAGAACGTCGTTCATTCCAATCGCATGATCCATGTGAAGGATTGCTACGACGTCTACGGGCTTGTGAACGGAGAGCTGCAGTACGAATCGATCGCCGGTAGCGTCCAAAGCTACAACCTGTCGTTCAGCATGATCTGCCTGACCTGTAAGAATATGCAATACTCGATCTTTTGCCGGAACTGCTCAGATTGTTTTGCGTGTGTCGGTTTGAAAGACCGGCATTATTGTATCTTGAACAGGCAATACAGCAAGGAAGAATATGAAGTGCTCATGCCACGGCTCATTGCTTATATGACAGAACACCCCTACAGGGATCCCATAGGCCGCACGTATGCTTATGGCGAATTTTTCCCTCCCGCGATGTCGCTCTTTGGTTATAACGAAACGAGCGCCAGCGAATATTTTCCACTTACCAAAGACGAGGCGGTTGCGAAGGGCTATCGCTGGAAGGATCGCGAAAAGCGCGACTATGCGATAACCATGGCGAATGCGGATATTCCCAATGATATAAAAACCATCGATGATGCTATCGTAAAAGAAGTGATCGAATGCGCCCATAAAGGAGAATGTGAGCATCAATGCTCAACGGCATTCCGTATTGTTCCCGAAGAATTCCTGTTTCTGCAGCGCAAGGGGTTGGCGCTTCCTGGGTTATGTCCCAACTGCCGGCACTACGCTCGCGTTCAGTTGCGCAACCCTATGAAACTTTGGCAGCGTCAATGTATGTGCGAGAAGGTCAGCCATATTCACCAAGGAAAGTGCCCTAATTCGTTCGAGACCTCTTATGCCCCCGATCGTCCTGAAGTGGTCTATTGCGAACAGTGCTACCAGGCGGAAGTGGCGTAGATAGGTTGCAAGAAAAGGGCCCTTGCAACACCTAAAGACCCTACCTATACTGAATGGGTATTGCATCAGTATCGGTAAGGTTGTATCATTCAAAAACAATCCAAGGCTGGGAAGTGGAGAAGCAGGTGGAACTCCTGCACAGTGCCGCTACGGTGATCCGCGCGCAGGTCGCGCGGGAAGTCCGGTCGCCGCTCCCCCGCCACAAAGGTCTGACGTTCCTCGAGCAAGGGACGACGATGACGGCTCCGCCGCCTTTCGTCCCGCTCGCTGCGGGATTTTTCTTTATTAAAAATTGATGAAATCATAAATCATAAAAAACTAAAAAATAATTATTAAAAAAGCATGAAAAAAAATATCGAAGCATTTTTGACGGTCGCGGTCACCACGGTAATGATCGGCGGCGGAGCGGTAGCGCTTGCTCTTCCGCAAATATCGCTCGCGGATACTACGTCGACCACCACGATGGCGAGCACGACGGCTGCAATCGCGAGCGCGACGGCATATCTCCAGTCACAGCCGCTCGATGCATGGAGCATTATGGCGCTCGCAGCCGCGGGTGACAGCCCGAGCACATCATCGGTCGCGACCGCGCTTGGCGGGAGCATCAACACGAGCACGGCAACGGACGATGAAAAGGCCATCCTCGCCATAACGGCGATCGGTCAGGACCCGCGCAATTTTAACGGCGAAGATTATCTCTCCGACCTGGAAAATTTTTACAGCACGAGTACGAACGACTTTGATGGTACATCGGTGTTCAACAATGACATCTTCGGCCTGCTTGCGCTCTCGTCGGCAGGAGTATCGTCCACCGATCCGATGATTGTAGGGACAAGAAGCGCCGTTCTCGCGGCGCAAAACGCCGACGGCGGCTGGGGCTACGCCGTCGGCGTGGAAAGCGATTCGAACGACACCGCATCCGTGCTGTGGTCACTGCTCGCCACCGGCTCCAACGCCTCCGACACGGCAGTACAAAACGGCCTCTCCTATCTTAAAACCTTACAAAACCCCGACGGAGGTTTTACCTACGACCCTGTATACGGCACTTCCACCGACGCCGATTCTGACGCATGGGCGCTCTCCACCATCTATGCCATCGGCCAGGACCCGACCTCGGCCGCGTGGACGCAGGGCAGTAGCACGGTGATCGACAGCCTGCTCTCCATGCAGGATCCCACCGGCTTTTTCGCCTATCAGCCCGGTTATAACGCCTCCGACTCATATGACGCGACGTCGTACGCGCTCATCGCGCTCATCGGAAAAGCGTTGCCCGTCGCAACGATCAGCGCGCCGACAATGAGCACAACAGCATCGAGCACGCCAACCAGCACGCCGACACAAACAAATTCGTCCGGTGGCGGCGGAGATGGCGCGGCAACGCCGACATATCAGATTTCGTATCGCATTGAGGGCCCGTCGGGTGATCTGTGCGATGGGAACGGACTGGCGGTGACGGCGTTCGACGTCCTTGGCGATGCGAACTCAAATTGCGGCCTCACGTATCACGTCACCCAAGACAGCCTCGGATCTTACGTTGACCAGATCGGCGCTTATGCCGCCGCTGGCGCGAACGGATGGCTCTACACGGTGGACGGCGTCCAGCCATCAGTGGCGGCGAACGACTACGATGTTAAAAATAACGATAGTGTGGTGTGGTATTTTGGCAACGAGAACGGGACCGCAACGACCTCCACCACTGCCGCGACAAGCACCACGAGCACAGCCAGCTCGACTAGTACGAACACGGGCGGTGGCGGTGGAACTTCTTCGACGACCAACAACACGACCACAAGCACAAGTACCGCAACTGGAACCGGAACGGGCACGGTGACATCAACGGCGGCGTCGCCATCCGCAGGCGTCGTGCTCGGCGCGTCCACGACCGCGCTCACCAGCGGCAATCCGTCAGCGGAGCTCGTAGCGCTCGAACAGGAACTCGCCACACTCGAATTCCAGACGCAAAGCTGCTCATTCCAGTTCAATAAAAACCTGGCGCGTGGCGCGGACAACGCCGATGTGAAAAATCTGCAAACGGCGCTCGATTATATCCCGATGTTCATCGGCGGCAGTGCGATCCCGACCACCGGATACTTTGGCAACCAAACGGCAGCGGCGGTGATCGATTTCCAAAATCTCTGGGTTGATAAGATCCTCACGCCGAACGGGCTCACCACGGGCAGCGGTTTTGTCGGCGTGGCAACGCGAGCGGTCTTGAACAGCCTCTGTAGCGCGAATTAGCCTATCGCCTCTCCAAAAATTCTCTGCGCGTTCGCCCAGATCTGCGCTTTCATTTCCGCCGGCGACACGCCCTTGAGTTCGGCCAGTTTCGCAACCGTGTGAACCACATACGCCGGCTCGTTGCGTTTGCCGCGGAACGGCGCGGGCGCCACGTAGGGCGCGTCGGTCTCGGATAGAATGCGATCGATCGGAATCGCAGCGATCGCTTCGTCATACGAACGGGCGAACGTGATCACGCCGCCGAAGGTGAACGAAAAACCGAGCTCGAGCAGTGCGAGCGCGTCATCTTTGGTGCCGGTGAAAAAATGGATGATGCCGGGCTTCGCTGCCGTGCCCGCGGCGGCGTAGTGTTGTTTTAAGAATGGAATGAGTTCGTGGAACGCTTCGCGGCAGTGGATCATAATCGGCTTCTGCACCTCGCGTGCAAGCTCGCACTGCGCAAGTAATGCATCTTTCTGCTTTCGCACTTGCGCGTCCCGCGGCTCGTCGTCGCTAAAGTGGAAATAATCGAGGCCACATTCTCCGATGGCGAGCGTTTTTGAACGCATCGCAAGCGCGTGATAATAATCATAATCAAAGATCTCACCGCGCGACGTGAACGACTTCGCTGCCTCTCCCCCACCCAGCTCTTTCTCGTCATGGAACGATTTGCTCGTGTGCACAGGATGAAGTCCGACGGCCGCGTAGACGCCGTATCCATACTCATCGACCAACTCGACGGCGCGGCGGGAAGTATCGCGTTGGGTGCCAACGTTAATCATATAGATGTCCACTTCGTGCGCGCGCGCCACAACCGCGGCGCGGTCGGCATCGTAACCGGAAAACTGGACGTGGGTGTGAGCGTCGAGAAAGTGAGTTACTTCTTCCATTATTTTAATATGATGATTATCCTTTGATCACTTTTTGAACGTCACTTCCAGAATATATCCGTCGGGATCCTTGAATACTACCATATAATGCCCGGGGTGAAGTTCCGCGGGACCATGCAAAACATCCACTGCGCTTTGTTGCAAATGTTTCGCAATAATGTCCACTACGCTACGGTTCTCTGCTCCAAAGCATAGGTGGCGCGGCCCAAAGCATTCTCCCCGAGCCACTCCCTCGATCGTGGCGATTTCGCGGAAGTAGATCCTCATACCTTCCCATCTGAAGCTGTTGGCGTCCATATGCTCCCATCCAAGCGCCGCAAATACGGGCTCGTAAAACGCCAGCGAGCGGTCCATATTCGATACCCAAAACTCTATATGACGGATGCCGGCCATAAATACCCTATTTTACCCGCGGAAAAAGGATCGCCGGTTTTTTCACTGTGATCGAGCCATCTTTATGAGTGACGGCTGCTGCCAAAATGCTCGCGGTCTCGGGCATGAACGGCGTAAGCTCGCGAGTAATCGCTTCGAGTAGTGTGATCAAATTAAACAGCGCGCGCGCCAGTTCCCTCTCGTCCTTTATTTCCCAGATTTTCTTTTCGTTCACGTAGCGATCGCCGAACGTGATGGCAGCCCAGATCGCCGCGAGCGCATCGCCGAATTTTAATTGTCCCATCTTTCCGAGGACGGTTTTTTGCATCAGGCGGATGGTCGCCGCAAATTCGCCATCAAGATTCCCCTCAGCGACGGGATTCTTTTCCGCGATCGTCAGTACCCGCGCCGTGAAATTACCCAGGCCGTTCGCGAGATCGGCGTTGTAGCGCTCCTTCATCTTCGCTTCGGAAAAATCACCATCCTCGCCATACGGCACTTCGCGCAATAAAAAGTAGCGTACCGCATCGTTGCCGTAACGTGCGGCGAGATCGAACGGATCGATGCCGTTGCCGAGCGATTTTCCGATCTTCGTCCCATCAATAGTCAAAAAACCGTTCGCGACGACCTGCCCCGGCAGCGGCAATCCCGCAGACATAAGCATCGCCGGCCAGATCACGGCGTGAAAGCGCAAAATATCCTTGCCGACCGCGTGCATGTCCGCCGGATGCTCTTCCCACCGCTCGATACCGACCACGGAAATATAGTTGACGAGCGCGTCGGCCCAAACGTAGATCACCTGCTCGGGATCGTTCGGCACCGGGATCCCCCATTCTTTTTTCTCGCGCGAGAAGCTGATGTCTTCCAGCCCCTGCTCGACAAAACTTTTCACTTCCTGAAAGCGGTGCGCCGGAGCGACGAACTCCTCATGGGTCTCGTAGAAACCCAAAAGCTTCTGCTGATAGTTCGACAGTCTGAAGAAATAATTCTGTTCGCTCACAAGCTCAGGCGCCGTCTTGTGCTCGGGGCAAAGCCCGTCAACCAACTCGTTCTCTTTTATGAATGCCTCGTGCCCCTTGCAATACAGACCCTCATACATTCCTTTATAGAGATCGCCCGCTGCGTCCATTCTGCCCCAAAAATCGTTGACGGTCTCGACATGCCGCTCTTCCGTGGTGCGGATGAAGTCGGTGTACGAGATGCCCAGCTTCTGCCACGCCGCCGTCCAAATATCCGCCATGCGATCGGTGTAGGCGCGGATCTCTTCGCCGGTCTTTTTCGCCGCGTCCACTGTCTTCTGCGCGTTCTCGTCCACGCCAGTGGAAAAAATGACGTTCTCGCCCTGCGCCGCCCGCCAGCGCGCGATCACGTCGGCGACGATCGTGGTATACGCGTGGCCAATGTGCGGCACGCCGTTCACATAATAGATCGGTGTTGTGATATAGAATTCTCCGGTGTTGTTCTGATCGTTCATGATAGGTTATAACGTTAAAATACGCTTAAACGTTTCCGGTTTCCGATACGGACCAACGATGGCCAGATTGAGCCCCTTCCCTTTTATCACAGATCGCGCCACCGCACGAACCTCCTCCGCCGTCACTCTTTTTATCTTTTCAGTGAGCGCCTTCGGCGATATGATCGTCTTTGTGATGATCTCCTGGCCGCCGTAAAAGCTCGCCAGGTCGTCGGACGTTTCGAGGCCGAGGATAAGGTTGCCAAGCATATGATCTTTTGATTTTTGAAGTTCCTTCGCCGGGACCAGCTCGTCGCGCAAGCGTGCACATTCTTTTAGGATGGCTTTGATGACAATCTGCGTCTTCGTGTGATCCACGCCGGCCGAGATACCAAGTAGGCCGTGATCGAGCGCCGTATCGGCACCAGCACTGATGTAATACGCCGCACCAAGTTCCTCGCGCACGCGCATAAAAAGGCGCGAACTCATGCCACCGCCCAAGACGTCGGCGAGTACCCGTAAAATAAAACGCCGCTCGTCAAAAATATCGAACGCGCGGAAGCCCATTACAATATGCGCCTGGTCAGATTTCTTAAAATGAACCTTTACGCGCGGCGCTGACTGCCGCTCAACAGTTTTCTTTTTCGCGAGTACGGGCTGGCGCGGAAGTGCGCCGAACGATTTTTGTATCTGCGCGAGCACCGCCTTCGCGTTGAATTTTCCGGCAACCACCACGATCGTCCCCGGCATTACGTAGCGCGCATGGCGATAGGAAACAAAATCATTGCGCCTGAGCTTGTTGATAATCTCCTTCTCACCGCCCACATCCCAGCCCGCCGGTTGATCGCCGTACATCAGTGCATTGAAAATCCGCTGGGCTTTCGCCGGAAGATCGTCCTCATACATATTGATCTCCTGAATAATCACACCGCGCTCTTTTTCAATCTCCTCCGCATTGAATATCGGATTCAGGTAGAGGTCCGAGATGATATCCAAAATTTTCGGTAGCTTTTCGGCCTGCGCCTTCGCCCAATAGCCGGTGTATTCCTGGTCCGTGAACGCGTTCGATTGCGCGCCGAGTGCCGCGAGCTCGTGCGCGATAGCACCGGGCTTCGGACGGTTCGTCGTCCCCTTGAACATCAGGTGCTCCAGAAAATGCGAGACGCCATTCAGGCGCTTCGTCTCATATTCAGAACCCGCCTCCACCAAGATCAACACCGTCGCCGCAAGGTTGGCGGGCTGCGGTACCAAAAGCACGCGAAGGCCGTTCTTGAGGGTTATTTTTTTGACGTCCTTCATGATCAACTTGAACTCGTGATCGTCTTGATGTCCGCGTCGAAGCTCTGCGCGCGCTCCACCACCGCTTCGCCGTAAGTCCAAAGATAGTTCTTCCAGCGGCTGCCCGCGTAATATTTTGCCGCCGTGCAGCGTTCCTGGTCGATTGTTGCGCTGTAGATCGCCTGACAGCCAGTCATACTGTCCTGAAGATATAATGCGGTCGCAACAAAAGCATCCGAATTGCTCCATGGCGATGGCGGATTATCGCCCGTGACCTTCGTGATCCCCGCCGCGTAAAGCTCCCATGTGGAAGGTTCGAATTGCGCCGGGCCCATCGCACCACCGTACGCGCCATCCGCATTCGCGCACGAAACGAGCATCTCGTTCGGATTCAAATTGAGCGCCGATGTGATGGCCAAGAATATCGGAATATTCGATGGGCTCATCGCGGTCTGATAATTGCACTGGCCCACATTTTGCCCAAGCGCCGACTCGCGATCCAAAATCGCCAAGATGAAGGCAGGATCGATGCCTGTCGCGCCCGACGCGAGCTTTGCATATTGGTACGCATCCTCAAACGAAAGTTGTCCGCCGCCGAGCAGTTGGAAGATACGATTGCGGATCTGCGCTGCCGTTGCTTGCGTCTCGGTGAGTAGTGCCTGATATTTCGATTCCTGTCCTTTCGTCTCGGTGAGCAGTTCCGTCTTCTGCGACTTCGTGCCGACCACTTCCTGCGCCTGGGCTTGCTGATATGCCACTGCACTCGCGGCATCAGCTTTTGAAGCTTCGAAGTCCTGCTCCTGACTTTGCAACTGACCCTGTAACGCAATAACCTGCTCCACGGTCGTACGAAGGTCGTTCTGTAATAACGTTATATTCTGGGTTTGGTCCCAAAAATCCGAAAGCCTCGGATTTTTCAAAAATACCTCGATAAGGCTCGTTTGATCGTTTTGGTATAGATTTTCCAAAAGCTGGCCCATAGCTGCTTTTTTTGTGACGATATCCGCCTGCGTGACGCCGATCTGGGTTTGCGTGTCCGATATCTCCGTATTCAATTGCTGGATAGTAAGGTTTGTGGCCTGAATCTGCAGGTTAAGCGACGCTATCTTCGCGTTCAACTCCGAGATTTGGCCATTCAAAGTATTTCCCTGGCTTTCATAGCTCTGGATCTGGCCCTGATATTGATCAATCTGCGTTTCGAGTTGCTGGAGCTGGCTTTCAAGCTGGGTGCGCTCGGCGGTAGGGTCAGTGGAGGTCGCGGCCGTGCCGTTGCCCGCATCGCCGGAAGCTTTTGTAAAAAGCGTCGGCGCGGCAGCAGATCCGAAGACTAAAAACACCGCCGCAAATACATAAATGGCGTATCGGGCTATCTTGGTGAACGGGACACGAATGACCCTCTCCTCGTTCAGGTTGACGCGTTCCGGCAACGGGCTGAACGCCGTCCAGTTGTCGCCATCCGGTCGGTCACGCGAAACATCGCCAAGAACTTTCGGTTTTAAAAGCCTATTCATCTACCTCTATATTATAACGCAAAAACAGAAGTACTGCTCTTTTTTGACCGTTATGCCTGCACAGCAGGTCAAAAAAGAGCAGTACTTCTGTTTTCTTGGTGAAAAGAGGAGCTTTTTATTATTCGGCTTCTGTTGGTGCAGCCTTGCTGGCGTCGCGTTCGGCTTTCTTCTCTTCGGCTTCGGACTTGATGGCGGTCACATCCACTGCGGTCTCTTCTGCCACCACTTCTTCCACAGCCTTCGGCGGCGTCGCGGTCGCGATGGCCATCTCGGCATCGATCTGTAACTCAACGCCCTTAGGCACCACGAGGTCTTTCACGTAAATACTCTTATCAATCACATCTAGTGCGGCAAGGTCAACGATGAAAGAGTGCGGGATGTCCTGCGGGAACGCCTCAACCTCGATCTCGGCGATAGCCTTGTTGATGATCGCGGCAAATTCCTTGACCGCCGGAGACTCGCCGACGAACTCCACTGGCACATGCGCGCGGATTTTCTCGTCCATGCGAACCTCGTGGAAATCAATGTGGACGATATCGTTCAAAATACGGTCGCGAAGCACCTCGTGGACCATCACGGGATGCTTTTCAGTGCCAACGTGAAGCGTGACAACCGTCGTCGTACCGGCTTCTCTGAACATCTTATTGAATTCCTTCGCGGGCACGGAGATATGAACGTTCTTGATGCCATGGCCATACAGCTCGGCCGGAATCAGGCCCTCCTTGCGAAGCGTTCTCACCTTTTTGCCGAGAATCGTGCGCGGTTGTACTGATAATTCCATAAGCGAAAGTATAGCAAATAGGCGGGAAAAGGCAAATGTGGTGCGGTGTGAAATTTATTGTCCCAAATAAAATTGTCGCCGCTGGATGCCTGAGTCCAGCGGCGATGGGATCATGCGACAAGCACATAATCGGGTTGAACAGCGACGGCTCCGTAAAGCACAGGCACTGGAGAGAGCAGGGCTGCATAAACTGGGGCGGCATCGGCGGCGGGGAGAATATCCACGAGTTGACCCTCTGAAAGGTCTTGGAGGAAAACGATGAACTCGGGACATTGTACCGGAGCGAAACCGAGACAGCTATTTACGGTTGCTACGATGGTGCGGAAGTCGCGGCTGTGGGGGCAGTTTCCGAAACGGATAAGATCTGCTCGACGGCCGGCTGGGACGATGACGGCGACAGTATCGTCGGTGGGATCGACTAACGCATTTATACCGAAGAGGTCTTTAACGATAAGAGTTTCTCCGGCGTCGCTTGCGTAACGGGGCAGAATGACGTGGCTGGTTTCCATACCAGATTGCACCTCACGTCACTGAGCATCACCCCTTTCCCTTACTGTTACTGATTTAAGCCTATGTCCTTTTTTGTTTTACCGCAACTCGTTGAAAAGCTTGAGCCGGTCGGTGACGATCTTCTGGATGGCAACGACGGCCGGCGCGGTGATCTTGTATGGCGCGATCTCGTTCGGATCGCTAAGACCCTGCTCAACGCCACGCCGCCAGGCGAGGCGAAGCTCGCTCGAAACGTGGATGATGGTCATACCCGCCTTTGCAGCCGCGACAAAGTCGGCGTCTTCGGTACCGGAACCGCCGTGGAGCGTCATGAATTTCGCCGCGCCGGAACCCGCAACGCCGAGGGCGGCTTTGATCTCCGCGATGCGCTGGATGTTCAAATGCTTGTGCTCCGCATCGACGCCGCCGGTCGTCATGCTCTTTAAAAGCCCGTGCATGTTCCCCACCGCCGGCGCAAGCACATCGATACCGGTCGCCATCACAAATTGCACCGCCTCCTCTGGCGTGGAAAGCGCGATTCCTGCCGGCACGGCATTGATGATCTCCGAGTTGGAGCCAATGTAACCGATCTCGCCCTCGATCACGATCTCCGGATCGATCGCGCGGATCGCCGCGACCGCCGCTTTTGTGTTCGCGATGTTCTGATCCATCGGCAACGATGAATTATCAAAAATGATCTCATCAAAACCCGCCGCCGCAGCCTCCTTCGCTTTGTCGAGCGAGTGCGTGTGGTCGGCGTTCAAAAAAATCGGATAATCGTACTCGTCGCGCAAACTTTTTATGAGCGCGACGCATTGCTTAATGCCGATGAACTCGCGCTCTCCTTCCGAGACGCCGATGAGTACGGGCAGCTGCAGTTCGCGCGCGGCGGCGAAGATGCCCTTGAGCGCGGCGAGGTCGGAAATGTTGAAGTGGCCCAGAGCAACACGGCGGGTATCGGCATCGACAAGGACTTCGCGGAGGGTTTTCATGATTTTTTAATGATGATTATACTAGAGCGCTTTCGGCAGATAATTTTTTGGCGCTTTTTTGAGCAACGCCTTGAGCGCATTCCTTGAAAGCAATCCCGTCTGCGCGCCGAAGAACTGCACGACGTGCATGGATTCGATCGGCGCCCAACGCAGGGCTTCCTGCACCGGCAGGCCGTAGATGAGCGCGCACAAGAATCCCGTGGAGAAAGCGTCGCCCGCGCCGGTGCGCGAAATGGGCGGCTTCGGATCCGGATACGGTGGCATAAAGTACGCACTCACGCCGTCGGATGCGTACGCGCCTTTCGGTCCATCCGTGATCACCACGATCTTTGGTCCGAGCTTGTGCAGACCATTAAATAAAAATTTAATATCTTCGTTCTTGCTACCCAAAATATATGCCGCCTCCTCGCGGTTCACAAAGAGTACGTATGTGTGTTTATAAATGGCAGCCAACGCTTTCGTGCCGAAGCGGAGCTGGAACGTGCCCGGGTTGAACCCCATGCGCACCTTCGGATGCTTCTTCATATAATCCGCGACTTTACGATGGAACGGTAACGTGTGCTCAGCGATCGAGGAAAAATATATCCAGTCGGTCTTCGTGTCTAATGTGTGCGGATTATCGTACACATATTTTTGATGCTTGATGAGAATGGTGCGCTCGGCTTTATACGTCAGCACAAAATGATAATTGGTCGGCAGCGCCTTGTTAATCCTCACATATTCCGTACTCACACCCTCTTTGTGATAGAGGTCGAGGATCTCCGTGCCGTAGTGGTCGCCGCCGATCGCCGTGAGCATTGCCGTGTTCAACCCCATCCGCCGCGCACCGACCGCGACATTCGACGCATTCCCCACCGCAGGTGCCACGATGAGCGACTCGTACGGAATCTTGTCTGCAAACGCCATCTCGAGTTCCGGATGCTCGTGTTTTTTGTCCCACTCAACCTTAGCCTCTTTGAGCGCGATAAACGCGTCCATCACCACATCGCCGATACATACGAGATCGTATTTCTGTTTCATGGGATCATTGTAACACGATAAAACTCAACGTTATTTTTTTCTCCGTATCGCCCGCTTCGCCGCTGTCACGATGCTCTTCACGCCCATGCCGTATTTTTCGATGAGCGCTACGGGCGTGCCGGATTCGCCGAACACGTCTTGCATGCCGATGAACTCGATCGGCACCGGCGCATGTTTGGCGAGCACCTCGGCAACCGCGCCGCCTAGGCCGCCGTTTACCTGATGCTCCTCCACCGTCACCACCGCGCCGCACTTTTTCGCCAGCTCGGCGATTTTTTTGTCATCGATCGGTTTTATGGACGAACAATTCAAAACAATCGCGCCAATTTTTTCTTTCTCAAGTTCGCGTGCGGCGAGTAAGGCATTGTAAAGTAATCCTCCGCACCCAACAATGAGCACTTCGGGCTTTTTGCACTCCCAAAATATTTGCGCCTTATCCGGGATAAATGGCGTCTCCGCTGTCGTCATGATCGGTGTTTTCTCGCGCTGGAAGCGCAGATACACCGGACCCCACACCTGCGCCGCCGCAACGGTTGCCTTGCGCGCCTCCACGGCGTCGCACGGTACGAACACTTTCATGTTCGGCATCGTACGCATGATGGCGATGTCCTCCGTCGCCTGGTGCGTCGCGCCGTCGGGACCAACGGAAATGCCCGCATGATGCCCCGCAATTTTCACGTTGGAATTGTTATACGCGATCGTGGTGCGGATCTGCTCCCAATTGCGACCCGGAGAGAACGTGGCATAGGATGCGATGAATGAGATCTTGCCCGTCACGCCAAGCCCCGCCGCGATCGTCGCCATGTTCTGCTCCGCAACGCCGAGCTCAAAAAATCGCTCCGGGAATCTCTTGGCAAATGCCTGCACGCGCGTGGATTCCACGAGATCGGCACACAACGCAACTACATTTTCGTTGGCGGTGCCAGCGTCAACAAGGCCTTCGCCATAACCGTCGCGTGTCGGCACCTGTACAACGTCGTCGTCAAAAAGTTTCGGATTCAATTTTGCTTCGGGGTTCAGCATAGGAATTTCATCATGAATTTTTATCTTTTTATTTGCGCGCAGATTTTTTCTGATACCTCTGCATCAACCACATGCTCCCGCCGATCACCACGATGGCGATCACAAGACCGATAAAGAATTTGAGCTGGTCATCAACACTCCCCCAACCGCGGATATAGCCATACATAATACCCCACAGTCCCGCGACCATGACACCGATCGGCACACCGAGCGATGCGAGCGCCGCGCCGAAGATCAACCAGAACCCCAACGCGAACAAAAGGATGCCGACGATGTTCGCGATAATAAAAAGATTTTTATTATAAACGCTCATCTCATTTTCGTACGTCTGTTGCTGTTGCGCTTGTTGGGTATTCTGCTGGTTCATCGCCGCGGTCTGCGCAGTTTGGCATGCGATATCCGCCGAAGCGCACGGCACCGCTGCCACGGGATAATTAGCGTAAGCGGGCGCCGCCGGCTCGGGGTAGAACGCCTTGATACCCAGGTTGATCAGCGCTCCCAAAATAATCGCCGTCGCTATGCCCAATATAATATTGACCGCTTTCATAATGATGATGGTTGGTTAATGTCTCGCGGCTTATTTATTGATGTTCGCTCTCTATTTTCCCACGCAGAGTCCGCAACTCGTCGAGCGCCTTCTCCGCCTCGCCCGGCTTGAACGTCTTGGAGTGCCATAAATAGTTGTTTTCCATAAAATCCACGCCTTTGCCCGGGATCGTGTGCGCGACGATCACCGTCGGTTGATCGTGTATCGCGCGCGCTTCCGCGGCCGCGGCAATGATCTCCTCAAAGTTGTGCCCGTCGATCTCGATCACGTTCCAATTGAACGCCGCGTACTTTTCCGCGAACGGCTCGAGCGGCATGATCTTCTCCACAAAGCCGTCGATTTGGATATTGTTGCGGTCCACCAAAACCGTGAGGTTGCCGAGCTTGTTCTTCGCCGCAAACTGGATCGCCTCCCAGGTGTTCCCCTCTTCGTGTTCGCCGTCGGAGGTCAGGCAATAGACGTGATATTTTTTCTTATCGAGCCGCGCAGCGAGGGCGATGCCGATCGCTTGCGAGATGCCGGAGCCGAGCGGTCCGCTTGTCGTTTCAATACCCGGCAACGTGCCCCGGTGCGGATGACCCTGAAGCCTGGTACCTAGCTGCCGAAGCGTTTCTAGCTCCTTGACCGGGAAATATCCCACATGCGCGAGCGCGGCATACTGGATCGGACAGATGTGACCGTTCGAGAGCACAAGCCGGTCGCGATCGGGCCACGCCGGATTCGCCGGGTCATGATTTAAAATATGGAAATAGAAAGCGGTAAAGATCTCCGCCATGTCGAGCGGGCCTGCGATATGGCCCGAGCCGGCGTGCGAGACCATCTTGATGACGTCCTCGCGCAAGCGTTCGGCCATCAACTCCATTGATTTCAATTTTTCTTCGGTGAGCGACGTCATTAAATTATTAAATGTTCATTAATTCTTCGTACGCGGTTTTAGGATTGGCAGCCCCAAAAATATAATTCGAGGAAACGATCGTATCGGCGCCGTCATCCTTCACCAGCCGCGCCGTCGCCAAGTTCATTCCCCCATCCACTTCTATTGTAGCATCCGGCACCAATTCCCTCAAAAATCGGATCTTGTCCGTAACGATTGGAAGGAACGGCTGCCCCGCCGGACCCGGCTCGACCGCAAGAACTTGGAATGCGGAAAAGTTCTTTACGTATGGCCTGAAAATTTCCGCATCGGAATCGGGCTTTGATGAAAGCACGACCTCCACCCGATAGCGCTCCGCCGCGGAAACTATCTCGTGCAGCGACTGGCGCGTAAGCGTCTCCACATGCACGATCAACCGCTGCGCTCCGGCGGCAAACCAGTCATCCGCGTGTTCTTCCGGATGTTCCACCATCAAGTGCACCTCCAGTCCGAACGGTGCTGCAAGGTTCGTCCATCCCATCGGGTCACCCCATACGCGATATGGCGTGAACGATCCGTCGCTGATATCCAGATGCACCAACTCGCCGGCGCGCAAAAATGTTTTCAACACCTCGATCTTTTGCCGGGCGCACGCGATGTCCGGACAGTTGATGACGGGAATGACCTTCATGAAAGATTCTCTATATCGGTTATCTTCTTGAGTCGCCGCGTATAGCGTTCCTCTTTGGCAAATGGCGTCGTCAAAAAAACTTTGACCATCCTGCTCGCATCCTCAGGAGTGATAAAATCCGCGGCGATCGCGAGCACGTTCACATCGTCGTCATGTCGCCCTTGGTAAATGTGATCCGGCGACATCGCAAGCGCGGCGCGTATTCCCCTTACCTTATTCGCGGCGATATCCACGCCGAAGCCCGAACGGCAGATCACGATGCCGCGCCGCCCCTCCGGATCCTGCGCGACCTGTACCGCCACCGCGCGGGCGAAATCGGTATAGTCGTCTTCTTTAATAAGTTGCGTGTCGCCAACGTCGATCACGGCATACCCTTCGTCTTTAAGCCCCACCTCCAGCTGGGCCTTCAGATTGAATCCTCCATGATCGGCGCCGATATAGATGTTCATGTGTTTATACTTGCATTATATCACAATGGATAGACATGCTATGATGATAGTGATGATCGTGCTCGTCATTTCCCTCGTGCTCGGTCTTTTGCCCGGCTTTGCGTGGCTCATTTTTTATCTCGGCGAGGAGACGCATCCGGAGCCGAAACAGCTCATCGTCTTCACGGCAACGGTCGGCATGGCGTTCGGTTTTTTCGCGGTGGCCATCGAAATGTTTTTTAACCAGAAGCTGAGCGGCTGGGGTATTGGTGAATTCTCCATCCTTTCGCTCGCCGGACTTGCGCTCATCGAAGAGTTTATGAAGTTTGCGGCGGCGCACTTCGCGGTGACCCGCTCCCCCGCCTTCACCGAACCGACCGACGCCATGATCTATACGATCGTCGCCGCGCTCGGCTTCGCGACGCTGGAGAACATCGGCGCGCTGTCGAACATCACCGTGGGGGCATCGTTCGTTCCGGCGCTTCTTGCAACGCTCTCCTTCCGTTTTATAGGCGCCACACTGCTCCATTCGCTCACCTCGGCGATCGTCGGCTACTACTGGGCGCTCGGCATGGTGCGTGGGAAAACAAAGCGCTACCTTATTGGCGGCCTTGCGATTGCCACCATATTGCACACTATGTTCAACTATCTTATACTTCATTATGGGAACGGCGTTTATGCGGTCGTGTTCCTCGTGATAGTAGGCTTCTTCGTGTTGAACGATTTCGAAAAATTAAAGACGAAGGTCAATTTAATACAAAATTAATTATTTTCACCCCATTATGGATATAAACGACGAAAAATTTTTTGAAGGGCTGACGGCAGCAAAAACGAATGCCGATGAGAAATATGAAGTTGAGCTCGCCAGGGCAAGCTCAGGCGTTTTAAGCACCGCATCCGTCCGGCCGAAGATCATCCGCACAAAGAGCGAGGAGCCGGAGGAGGATAAGGACGAGGGAAAAGAAGAGGCCGAGACAGCGTGGTCCGACAGCGAGCCGGAGGGCAAACTGACGGTGGACGTCTACCAGACGCCGAACGAGGTCGTCGTCGAGTCCGCGATTGCCGGCGTGAAGCCGAGCGACATCGACGTGAATGTCACGAACGATTCCGTCACCGTCCGCGGCACGCGCAAACGCGACAAGACGGTAAAAGACGAGGACTATCTTTACCAGGAGTGCTACTGGGGCAGGTTCGCCCGCAGCATCATCCTGCCGCAAGAGATCGATCCGGACGGCGCCCAGGTGACCTTCAAGAACGGCATCCTCACCGTCATCCTCCCCAAGGCGAATCGTAAAAAATCGCGCAAGCTCAAGATCGTGGTTGACTAGCGTTTTGTTTCGCGGTATCATAACCCGCATGAGAAAATGCACAATGTGCGAAAAAACTTCACAGATGGGCGGGCATCGCATCTTGCTCCGCGGCCATTACAACCCCACCAACTGGTCCCGAAAGTACCCGAATTTGCAGTACGCCGTCGTCAACGGCAAGCGGACGCTTGTCTGCACCGGCTGCATCCGAACGCTCAACAAGGCGCCGAGGAAAAAGGCGCTGAAAGCGGCGGCTTCTGTCTAAACGATATTTAAAAAGACCGGCGATATCGCCGGTCTTTTTAAACAAAGAATATATGCTTGTTAATCTCCTGACATTTCTTTCGCGCGCCTTATGGCATCAGCACGATCCGATGCGCCGGTAATGACCTGACCGTCAACGAGATAATATTCAAACGTCTCTTTTTTCCCAAGAGCCGCAAGTGCATTAATTCTCCTATCGGTCGCAACAATAAACAATTCTCGCTCCGTCCAGGTGGGGTTTTCCACGCTAACCTCAAGAGCCACATTACGAATCACATTGAAGTCTAAGGGCTTCATTTTTTCAAAGGATTCGGGGGATGCTATAGCTTTCACTTCTATCGCAACTTCGTCGCGCGACATCTTCGTAAGTCTTTCAATTAATTCTGTATTCTCACCATGATCCTCCATCCCTGGCAAATCGAGTTGCTCTTTAGTATTCATATTGAAACTATACACGCTAGCAATTAAAAACGCAAATATGGTATTATGGTCGTGCAAATAGGAAGCGGGCCGTAGTATACCGGTAGTACGAGCGCATGGGGTGCGTTTAGACCGGGTTCGATTCCCGGCGGCCCGACAACAAAAGGAGAGAAAGTAGTATAATGAAATCATCTATGGCGCAATCTCCCGCGGCGATGAAGACGATCTATCTTCGACAGGCGCGGACGGAGCTCACGGAGCACATCGTGTACGGCGCGCTTGCGGCGCGCGAGCGCAACGCGGCGAACAAGGCGGCGCTCGAGCGGCTCTCGGCGCAGGAAAAGACGCACTATGATTTTTGGCGGACGCTCCTGCCGCGCGAGGTTGACCCGAAGCCGCACGCGCTCACCGTTTTTATCACGCCATTTTTGCGCGCGGTGTTCGGCGCGACCTTTACCACCAAGCTCCTTGAAGGTCACGAAAAAGAATCTATCGCGACGTACCAGGCCATTCTCGATGACGTTCCCGCCACCCACCAGGCGCGGCTCAAACAGATCATCGAGGATGAGAAGAGCCATGAGCTCGCGCTTATTGGTGAAATAAAAGAGCGGCGCGTTGCCTACCTCGGCTTCATCGTGCTCGGCCTCGCCGACGCCATCGTGGAGATCACCGGCGTCCACGCCGGATTCCTCGGCGTGACCGGCGAAACGCTCATCGCCGGAGTCGCCGGCGTCATCGTCGGATTCGCCGCCGCCATCTCAATGGGCTCGGCGTCGTATTTGCAGGCCAAACAGGATCCGGATAAATCCGCGCTCATTTCCGGATTCGCCACCGGTGGCGCGTATCTCTGCTCCGTCGTCCTGCTCGCGCTCCCCTACTTCCTCATTCGCAGCATGATCCCCGCATTCGTCATCTCCACGTCCGTCGGCATCGTGCTCATCGCGTTCTTCACCTTTTATGGCGTCGTCGTTTTTGAAAACCGCAAATTCTGGCGCGAGTTCCTCGAGGCCACCGGCCTTATGCTCGCCACCGCAGTCGCCACGTTCGTGTGGGGTCTCATCATCGGCAAAGTCTTCCACGTGAACACGGGAAATTTCTGAGACGCAGACGACAGCGCCCCTCTAGGCGCAGCGAGGAACATCGACGAGCCGTATTGGAAATACGGTGAGGAGATGCAACGAAGCTGTGGCAACATTTCAGAGCGCGCCACAACTAAAAAACGAACCAAAAGGTTCGTTTTTTAGTTAGACTCCACGAGAGATCTCTGGCTACACGCCAGGTGGGTGGACGCAACTGCGGTCCACAGACGGCAGTGCTGTAGTCCTCCCTCTTAATTGTGTTTTGATCCGAGATCTGTGGTGGAATCTATTTCCATTATACCACCCCCGCTTCTTGAGGCGCAACGCAATATGCGCTAGAATGATGCATGGATGACCTTACGCACACGAAAAGTATTGTTTTACGGGCTTGTGGCCCTTTTTTTAGTGGTAGGCACAGGCGTGGTGCTCTATGCCCAGGGCTGGCGACTTGACCTCTCCACCTTCAAAGCCGAGAAGGTCGGTGCCATTTATATCCGCTCCTATCCCGACGACGCAGCAATCTTTATTGACGGAAAATCGATCCAGAACAAATCCGGCTTCCTGAGTCCGGGAACGTTCATCTCCAATCTCTTCCCCAAAAGCTATACCGTCACCCTGAAAGAACAGGGTTATGACGCGTGGAGCGAGAACGCGCTGGTCGCGCCGTCGATGGTGGTGCAAATGAAGTACGCCGTGCTCGTACCGAGTAATGCAACGAGCGTGGCAATCATCGCGTCGCCGACCGTGCAAAGCTTTTTCGAGGCCGGCGGGAATATCATCGCGACGAACGCGTCGAGTTCCGCGATTCTCTGGCGCGGGAAAAAGATCGCGGCGGGCGCGATCATCAGTCACAGCACCGACCTGAAGAACTTCATCTACCAAGACGCCGCCGGCAGCTATATCCTCTACGACCTGACCGAAGCGACCACCACCAACCTCACGCCGGTTTTGAAAAGCATCGGCGCGACAACGAAGATGATCACCAGCATCACGATCGATCCCTATGACGCGACGCGCGTGATCGTGCAAACACCGCAGAACATTTCCGCGATCGATCTGAGTAATAGCGATGACATTATCGACATCGCCAACGCGACGCGCGGCCAGAGACTCCAGCCGCCGCTTGCCATTTCGCAATCGCTCTTCGCATGGACGCAGTTCAACATCGCATCGGATACCTCGCAGGTCGTCATCTATGACAAATTCGCCGGCAACATCACGGACAACTCACTCGTCATCACCGGCGCGATAAAAGAATTGAAATGGATCGACGGCGGCACGCTCGGCATCGTCGAGGCCAACGGCGAACTTTATCGTTATAACGTGGGCGCGGAACAGCTCGCCAAGATCGCCGATGATGTGCGCGACTTCTATCCCACCAACGACGGTACCGAGCTCGCCACGCTCGAAGATAACAGCGTCGAGATCTTCTCGTTCACCACCACCGATTACTATCGCTTCAACCTCCCGAACGTCGCCGCCGCGCAAAGCCTTGCGTGGTATAAGGACGACACCCATCTTTTCGTCAGTTACCCCGACCACGTGAGCCTCCTGGACCTCGCAGACCTTTCATTGCGCAACTTCATCACCGTGTCTGCCGTGTCGCAAGGCAGCGCGCCGTTCTATGATGTTTCACAAAACGCGCTGTACGTTGTGGACCAAGGGCAGAAACTGATTCGGTTTGATTTTCCGAGCTAAGATCTCTTACTCTACGCCGCCATGTCCGGCGCAGCCGCGAACTTGGGACCAAGGAATTCCGTCATCCACTTGTCCATCTCCTCCTTCGACATCTTCTTTATATTCTCAGCCATGTCGGGATGCGCCGCGTTCACGTGTGTCATGCCGTTTGCCACCATCTCTTCCGGCGTCGCGCCGGTGATCACCGCAGTGCACGTTGCGGGACCACCCATCTGCGCACAGGTTAATTGCTTCATATTAGTATTGGTGTAAATAATTTTTTTGATTGATTTATTTGCATCGACCTAGGCTTATTGTATCATAGCCATAACCATTTTTATCCCTCTGGCAGCGAACGTCCCGTATTCCCGCCCCCGCTCGCGTGCTGGCGCGCGCGTGTCAGCAGTTCTTTTTGCACGAGCCGCGCCTTCGTCTTCCCCAGGCCCGGCAGGGTGATGGTGTTGTGCGCGGGATCATGATGTGTCCCGGAGAGGATGATGACGATGGTGCTCACCCCGAACAGCCGGTCGAACGGTCCACGCTCGATGTTCACATTCTGGATCTGGTGATAGAGCGTCGCCACTTCCTTCCGTACAATGTAGCCCTGGTGCACCACAAAGGCTTCGGGGGTAAAAAGGTAGTTATAACAGCGATACTCAAGGTAGGTGTAGAAAAGGACCGCTAAAAAATACGCTAGGCTCAAAAGGGCAAGAATGCCGACCGCGTAGTCAACCCAGTACGCGACCTGCGGCCAGCTCGCAAGCCACCGCTCGCTGTACCACCCTGCGCAGGTCAAAACAAAAAGAAAGATCACGAACTTGACCCGGCGCGAGAGGAATAAGAGGAACGCCCGATGCCCCAACGCGTGCTTCCGATGATTCTCCATCATAGATATAGTATAATGTATCTATACCACATCAGCCATGAGCAGCACCCCATCCAGACTCCCCCATTCGCTCCGCATTGTGATCCTCTTTTTGCGCCTCAGCCTCGGCCTGAGCTTTTTCTACCTCGGCTTCACCGAACTCTTCGCTCCCGCGCTCATCCGCCAGCTGGACGGCCAGTCGCTCCATGAACTTTATTTGTGGCTTGCTGCCACGCCGTCGCTCGACTGGATCCACGCCGTCGCGCCGTGGGTGTTCATGGCGATCGGCGTCTGCCTCGTGCTCGGCCTCGCCACCCGGCTTGCCGCGATCATCGCCATCATCCTTACCCTCCTCAGCTATCTCCCAAGCATCAGCTACACCGCCATCACCGTCCAGCAGTTCATCAACGATGAAGTGATCTTCATCATCTGCCTGTTCATTTTGATATTCGCGAACGCCGGAACCTATATCGGGCTCGACAAGTTCATCCACATCTCGTTCAAACACAAAGAGGGTTAGCAATGCCGACGGCGCGGCACGAGCGGCGCCGCCAAACTAGAGCGGATTTTCCGTCAGCGCGTAATCTTGCGGGAAGAAATATTTCGTCATCGCGAAGACGCCGAAGGTGATGTACGGCGCGGCAAGGACGTCGATGGAATAGTGCACGTGGGCGAACAGAACGGAAACACCGAAGACCACCGAAAGAAAAAAATAGGCATAGCGCCACAGCTTCTCGCGCCAAAAGACCAGTCCCATCAAGCATGCGTATCCCGTGTGACCGGAAAAAAAGAATCCGGCTTCCAATCCGAGGTCGGTGTAAATGCGATCAAAAAAACCGGTGTCGGGATTGACCTGGCCGGGATAGATGCCGAGGTGGGTCAATGAGATGAAAACGGCGCGGGTGGCGATGAAGATAGCTGAAACCTTTAAGGCAAAAAGAATATAGCGCGGCTTGAAGGCAAGGAGCACGATGCTCCCGGCGATGGCCGCGAGCGCGCCCTCGACGACAATAAGGTTGAGGTTGACCACCGGAATATTGTCCAAAATGATGTCGTGGACGGAAGTGCTCGATACCCGCGTCGCATAGTTGGACGCGTAAAATTGGAGCGTCATTGCCAGGGCAAGCAGGATCAGGCCGAAGACGAACGACCGGCGATACTCTTTCGTGAAAAGTGATTTATACGACATTTCGATAAAAACAAGGTGATTTGATTATACCCCCTTCCCTGCGGCAATTTCCACTACCTTCTCACGTGCCGTATGGCCGGCGACGATCCGCACCCGCGCCGGCGCCACGCCAAAATATTTCGCGATTGCTTTCTCTATCGCGCGGTTCGCCTTCCCATCCGCCGCGCGCTCTTTTACGGCAACAACGAGCCGGCCGTTCTTCTCGGTGATGACGGCGATCTTCGCGCCGGGCTTGGCTTTGATGGAAATTCTCCTGGTTCTTTGATGTAAAGACATTATCTTTAGTATACATCCAAAAATGCTATAATCTTCGTATCCATGGAAGAAAAACTTTTCATTAAAAACCGCAAAGGGCAGAAAGTAGTAGTGTTGGTGGAACAACGCGAACACCCCCAAGGACTGGCTTTCATTATGCATGGCCTGAGCGGATTCAAGGAAGAACCGCACATTGAACTCTATGCAAAGACGTTCCTCGCGAACGGTTATACTGCGGTGAGGTTTGACGCCACCAATACGTTTGGTGAAAGCGACGGCAATTACGAAGATGCGACCGTGACGAACTATTACGAGGACCTCGAAGATGTCATCGCATGGGCGAAGTCCCAACCGTGGTATCGCGAGCCGTTCTGTCTTATTGGACACAGTCTCGGCGCGCTTTCGGTCGCGCTGTACGCTGAAAAATATCCGGAGAGGGTGAAGGCGCTCGCGCCAACTTCCACGGTGGTTTCGGGAGTGTTGAGCATGAAATCGACAAAGATCCGCGGACTTTATGATGAATGGAAGCGGACGGGCTGGCGCGTCGAGGAGAGCGTTTCCCGGCCCGGTACCATGAAACGGCTAAAATGGTCCCATATGGAAGATCGTATGAGATACGATCTTCTTCCGAATGCCAATAAGCTCACTATGCCGGTATTGCTCATTGTCGGAGACCAGGACACGGGCACGCCGCCCGAACACCAGCAAATGCTTTACGAAAAAATTCCGGGCCGCAAAGAGATCCACATCATCAAAGACGCACCGCACGTCTTCAGAAAGGAAGAGGATTTCAAGGAGATCCAAAGTATCCTCGATCATTGGATAAAAACATTGTAACAGAACATGCAAAAACAAAAACGTGCGATCATCGTGCACGGCTGGGATGGCACCCCGGAAGACGGCTGGTTCCCCTGGCTGAGAACCGAGCTCGCAAAGCAAGGCTTTGAGGTTGTCGTCCCCCAACTTCCCGACCCGCTGATCCCGCGCATAGCGAAATGGGTTCCCACCTTGGCAGCGGCGGTCGTCACGAGGCCGGTGGACGAGCAGACCTACTTCGTTGGCCACAGTATGGGATGCCAAACGATCGCGCGCTATCTCGAAACACTGCCCGAAGGACAAAGAGCGGGCGGTGCGGTCTTTGTTGCCGGATTCTTTAAGCGCCTCACCGGCATCGAAGACACGCCCGATGAACAGTTGGTGAAAAACGAATGGCTGGGCACGCCGATCGATCTCGCGAAGGTAAAACCTCGTCTTCCGAAGAGTGTCGCTATTTTCTCGGACGATGATCCGTTCGTGCCGCTGGATGATCAGGATGATTTTCGCGACAAACTTGGCTCAGAAATTATCGTTCAACATCACATGGGCCACTTTAGCGGCGGGCGCGATAAAGCATTCGAACTTCCGATCGTGCTTGAAAAGATACTCGCGTTTTAATGATTTTTTAATATCTTAGATGCTCTTTATGAGACCGGGGATCGCCCGAAAATCCAAGGTCGTCGCATCTGCTCCGGGCACGCTCTCTTTCGAAAAGAGCAGCGACTTCATTCCCGCGGCGCGCGCGGCCTTGATGTCGTTCTCAACGTCGCCCACATATACGCACTCGCCTGGCGCAATCCCAAGTTTCCGCGCGGCATAAAGCAGGGGTTCGGGAGACGGTTTATGGTCCTCGGTGTCCTCATAGGCGACAGCCACACGGAAATACTCCTTGAGCTTCGCGAGAGCAGGGACTTCGTACACCGAGCCCCTCACCCGGCTCGTTACGATCGCCAAAAGATATTCTCCACTCAACGCCCTTACCGTCTCTTCCACGCCATCGGACGTACGAACTTTGTCCACGGGATAATCCACCTCACGGCTCTCACCGAGATGAAATATTCTCATGACCTCTTCGTCGGGCTGCGGACCGATCATCTTTTTTATGGCATCTACCATGGTTAAATGGAAGAACGAGGAATATTCCTCTCTTGTTGGGGGTGGATAACCGGCAGCGATCATAAGATTTTCAAAGAACTTCGAATTCGCCTCGAAGGAATCGATGAGCACGCCGTCAACGTCAAAAATAACCGCCCTGATCATAAGTTGTTTGAATTTTTATCCCGCGTTGACGAACTTCCCCACGAGCACACCGATGACGATCGCCACGCCGCCGAGCAGCATCATCTTCACGGCATGG
>Ga0181516_10000884_pt1 | contig 24669 bp, 21 predicted proteins | sample PEATcosm2014_Bin_25_FD_121104 | JGI IMG/M metagenome (GOLD analysis project Ga0181516, IMG submission 121104) | Peatland microbial communities from MTU Mesocosm Facility, Houghton, MI, USA - PEATcosm2014_Bin01_10_metaG | ecosystem: Environmental > Terrestrial > Soil > Wetlands > Peat | place... | reverse complement strand
TTACTTCGGTGGTCTCGGAGCTTCCCTCAGGGGCTAAAGCGCCGCTGTAATTTGGACCATTTACGGCACGACTAAAGTCGTGCCCTTTCAAAACGTCGCTTCCGACTTGACTAAAGTCGTGCCCTTTCAAAACGTCGCTTCCGACTTGACTAAAGTCGTGCCCTTTCAAAACACCGGTTACTTCGGTGGTCTCGGAGCTTCCCTCAGGGGCTAAAGCGCCGCTGTAATTTGGACCATTTACGGCACGACTAAAGTCGTGCCCTTTCAAAACATCGCTTACGACTTGACAAGAGTTGCGCCCTTTCAAAACGTCACTTACGGGATGACTAAAGTCGGGCCCTTTCAAAACACCTTTCGGGGTCGGTTGGATGCTCGGGCTAAAGGCCGTAGCCTTCGGGAACAAAGCCCGAACCGCAGGTCCTTCGACTCCGTTTGGCGGTGAAGCTGCCAAACTCCGCTCAGGATGACAGCTCATTTGGGGTGTTGCATCGATTTCGCCGTCGACTCCCTGGAAGAGGAGTTTCGTCATGCCGGAACCTCGCCATGGAGAGTTGCTTCCAGAGCAGAAGACCAAGGCGTGCGGAGAGAGGCAAGCGGGGCAGAGATCATGGGCTGGCGGTAGACGTTGATTTCGAGGCGATCGCCGCCAGTGATGCCGATGCGGGCCATAAAATAGCCAAACTCATCGGCCAGTTCTTCAATGGCGGAGATCCGGTTTGGCTCCGCGCTGACGATCATGGTGGAGGCCGGTTCCGCAAAGACACCGAAGAGCGGATGCGCCATGAGCGCCTGGTCCTGCTCGATCTTTGCGCCAATTCCCAGGGGGAACGCGGCCTGGGCGACGGCAACGGCGATGCCGCCATCGGAGATGTCGCGGGCGGAGTGGATGAGTTGACGCTCGGCGAGCACGCCGAGCAGCGAATGGAGATCGGCCTCGGCGTCGAGATCGAGCGGCGGCGGTTGACCCCAGGCGCCGCCGAGGACTGCGTGAGCGTATTCCGATGAGCCGAAGACGACCAGCTCGGCATTGGCTGAGGCGTCCGTCTCTGCCGGGTCTTCAGGCCGGATGAGCAGCGGATCGCCGAGAGCTGGAGTGAGGGGATCTGCGCTGGCCTCCACCGGTTCCACAGGGAATGGCACATCGAGGCCGGGGTCGGGCACCTGGCCCGCGGGGATGGGCCACAGAAGCAAAATTGCGTCGCCTGCGCGTTGAAAGTGCGCGGGGACGGCTTTGGTTACGTCGTCGAGAATGCCGACGATACCCAGAACCGGCGTGGGATAGATGCCTTGGCCGCGCGTTTCGTTGTAGAGAGAAACGTTGCCGCCGGTAATCGGCGTGGAAAGCGCCGTGCAGGCTTCGGCGATGCCGTCGATGGCGGCGGAGAGCTGGGCCATGATTTCAGGCTTCTCAGGATTGCCGAAGTTGAGGCAGTTGGTGGCGGCTACGGGGGTTGCGCCAGTGGCCGCAACTTTGCGCGCGGCCTCAGCCACGGCGTGCATGGCGCCGAGCTTCGGATTTAGAAACGCCCAGCGTCCGTTGCCGTCGAGCGCCATCGAAAGGCCGCGCTCGTGTCCTGGCGCGCCTGTTCCCTTGATCCGCATCACGCCGCCTTCGCCGCCGGGGCCGATGACGGTATTGGTCTGGACCATGGTGTCGTACTGCTCGTGGACCCAGCGCTTGGAGCAGACGTTGGCGCTGGCGAGAAGCTTGACCAGGTCCGCCGCGAAGTCGCGATCCTGGGCCAGTTTGTCGAGCATTGCTTCCGGCGGGTCATGCGGGAGGGGGCAGGTCCATGTGCCGACGGGACGATGGTAGAGGGGCGCGTCGTCGGTAAGAGACTGGTTTGGAATATCGGCCACGAGCTCGCCGTGATGACGGATGCGCAGGCGGGATTCGGGCTTTACGGTTCCGACGATGACGGCGTCCAGGCCCCATTTCGCGAAGACGCGGAGGACCTCGTCTTCACGGCCTTTTTCTGCCACCAGCAGCATGCGCTCCTGGCTCTCGGAAAGCATGATCTCATAGGCGGTCATGCCGGTCTCGCGCTGGGGGACCAAGTCGAGTTCCACGTCGAGACCCACGCCGCCGCGGGCGCCCATCTCGCAGGTAGAGCAGGTGAGGCCGGCTGCGCCCATGTCCTGGATGCCGACGATGGCTCCGGTCTGCATGGCCTCAAGGCAGGCCTCAAGGAGAAGCTTCTCCATGAAGGGGTCGCCGACCTGGACATTTGGCCGCTTGGCTTCAGTGCCGGCGTGGAACTCCTCGCTGGCCATCGTCGCCCCGTGGATGCCGTCGCGCCCTGTCTTTGCTCCCACATAGATGACGGGGTTGCCGGAGCCGCTGGCCTTGCCGTAAAAGATTTCGTCGATGCGGACCAGGCCGAGCGCAAAGGCATTGACCAGCGGGTTTCCGCTGTAACAGGCCTCGAACTTGGTTTCTCCGCCCAGGTTGGGCACGCCGAAACAATTGCCATATCCGGCGATGCCGGCGACCACGCCTTCTACAATTGAGTGGTTTTTGTGGATCAGGAGCTGTCGCTCGGCGTCGCTGCCCACACTTTCCGGGGAATGCTCGGAAAGGAGGGTGCGCTCATCATCCGCGATGGGGCCGAAGCGGAGGGAGTCCATGACGGCGAGGGGACGCGCGCCCATGGTGAAGATGTCGCGGAGGATGCCGCCTACGCCAGTGGCCGCGCCCTGAAACGGCTCAATGTAGCTGGGGTGATTGTGGGACTCGATCTTGAACGCGCAGGCCCAGCCGTCGCCGACGTCGATGATGCCGGCGTTCTCGCCGGGGCCCTGCACAACGCGGTCGCTCTTGGTGGGCAGGCGCTTGAGATGAACGCGGCTGGACTTGTAGGAGCAGTGCTCGCTCCACATCACGGAGTAGATGCCGAGTTCGGTGAGCGAGGGCACGCGCCCGAGCGCCGCGAGAATGCGATTGTACTCGTCCGCGGTAATGCTGTGCGCGGCAAGCAACTGCGGGGTGACAGAGACTGGCTCGGGAACGACTGCAGAAGGGGCAGTGGTCATCACGGTTGCCTCCATTGTCGCACGGGATTGATCTGGGAGTAACAGTGCCGGGGTGTGGAAAGCAGGGGCTGGAAGACCCTGCAGCGAAATCGAGAGGCGTAAGTTTGAGCGGATGGGCAGGTTAGGCGTCTGGCGCCGCCGCCAAGGGCTGTGCGATACTTTTCGAAGCAGGCGCCCACCCCAAGCCGGGATGGCGGAACTGGCAGACGCAGCGGACTCAAAATCCGCCGACCGCAAGGTCATGGGGGTTCGACCCCCCCTCCCGGCACCAACACATCATCAGTGCTCGAAAGACAGGCGGCCGCACTGGCATTTGCGCCTTTGTGTACCCAACGGGATGTTGCGGGCGATTCGAAAGCGACGAGGGCCGGCTGTCGTAAAATGGCACCGCCTCCGGAAAACGATTTCCGGCGCTGGGAAAAGCCAGGGCGATCTGGAGCCGATTAGGGAGAAACGATCGCATGACATTGGTTGGATACTTTGGAGAACGGATGAAAATAATGAAAGTTCCGGTTTGTGCATTCGCACTGCTGACTGGCGCCCTGCCGGCATTGACGGCGGGGTTCGCAAACGCCCAGGCCGCAACAGAAATTGGCGGGCAAAAGGTCGTCACGCTCAAACGCGCTGCCGTGAGCACCACCGAGCCGGAGTTCACAAGCGTGACGCTGGCGCCAGGCCGCGGGATGGAGTTGCTCCAGGTGACCGCAAATTTTCCTGGCAAGGGCGAAGTGAACGTGCTGGCGTCGCCTGACCTGGCCGGTGCGAAGAAGATGCTCGACGGAGACGACGATGCATTTGGCGACCTGGGCTACCGGCTGGGGGCGGCGTTCCTGGTTCCGTATCCAAACCGGATTCGCGGCAAGCTCTCGGCGGACGGCAAGACGCTGACCACGGAGTGGGAGGGCCACTCGATTACGCTGCCGGCCAACAACGCCGGCAAGCTGCCTACCGCCGAGCGGCACGCGATGCATGGGCTGATTCTGAAGGCGAAGACGGACGATGTGAAGATCCGCAATACCGAGGGCGGTAAACAGGTGACTGGCGTCATTCATGCCGGAGATTTCGGCGGGCACTGGTTGTCGAAGACGGACCTGGTGGTGACGATTACGCTCACTGCCCAGGCTGTGGACGCCTCGATCACGGCGCGCAATGTGGGTGGCGAGGCTGAGCCGATCGCCATTGGCTGGCATCCCTACTTCAATTTGCCTTCGGGCGACCGCACCCAGGCGCGGCTGCACATTCCCGGCTCCGATTTGGCCGAGGTGGACGGCTACGATAATGTCTTTCCTACCGGCAAGCTGGCGCCTGTGGAGGGAACCCGGTATGACCTGCGCGCCGCTGGCGGCAAGGCGTTGGGCGATGAGTTTTTCGACGACAACTGGAGCCATCTCGATTGGAACAAAGGCGCCGTCACTGTAAAGGTGATCGATCCGGCAGCTCACTACGGAGTGGCGATTGAGGGACTTTCGCCGGAGATCAAGACCATCCAGGCATACGCGCCGCCGACGGCAAAGTTCGTGGCCATCGAGCACCAGTTCAATTTCGCCGATCCTTTCGGCAAGGAGTGGGGCAAGATGGACACCGGGATGGTGACGCTGAAGCCGGGGCAGAACACCCGGTGGCATGTGCGGCTCAGGGTGTTTGTGCCGTAAGGGCCTCGCTTTACATCGGGCGCCAGGTCATGTCGACGCGCACCGGAATCTCATTCTTGATGGGGACCATCAGAAACGATGGTGGATCGATTTTGAAGTCCGAGCAGGTGGCTGGAATGGTTCCCGTGATCCGGACTTCGTTGCCGCTGATCGTCTTCTGCAATTGCACGTGATTATATTTCACGGTCTGGCCGGCAAACTGCACTTCAAGATCGGCAAAGATGGTTCCCGAGGGCGGCGTCTGTTCAGGGAGACTGGTGCGCACCACAACCATGGGAAACTGCGCTCCGCGCGTAACCTGGACCATGTGCAGATCGCGATTGCTGTCACCGGAATCGAAGGTGTTTACCGGCGCCGCGATGAGGAAGTCGCAGGTCCCGTCATGGCATGCACCCTTGCCCTTGGCCGCGCGGCTTACGCCGTCCACCTGGTGCATTGGATGCGACATGTGATAGGTAAGCGTCGACTGCTGCAATAGCCACCCACCATCCGCGCGGCAAAGCGCCGAGAGCGCAACCATGACGCAAACCAGCAGGATTCTCCGAGGCACACTTCCTCCCATTGTTAAGGTCCAGCTTTTAGAACTTCAGCTTGATGGGCCAGGAAACGGAGATGATTGCAGCTCCATACGCCGCAACCGTTACCCACGCCACGGTGCCGTGAGCGGACGCAAGCCCATGCACTTTTTCACCGGCGTTCTCCTGCTTGTAAGCCATCGCCCCCAACAACGGAGTTGCGATCATCCCCGGCCCATGAACAAAGGCCAGCGCCCTGTGCAGGCGGATGGCGCCGCGCCGCCTGGCCCCCGGCACCTTGGGCGCAAAGATCGCATAATATGCGGTGGCGCCATACAGGACGGTTGTGAGGCCACCCAATGCTGCATGGAAATCCAGATTTGCCTGGGTGGGCTCTGTGATGGTCTGTCCGTTCCTTCCCTTGGCCTTGGCCATGGGTCCGGTGATAACCGCCGCGGCCATGGGAAGAGTTGTGATCAATCCGAGCCGCTGATGGATCTTCAACATCTCAGTGCGGCGGTTGAGCATGGCCTGCATTTTTGCATTCGCCTCTGTCTGCTGGGGAGTGAATCCCAGATCGCTCAACGAGGGCTCATTGCCGGATTTGGGCGGGTTTTGCTGAGGCTGGCCCTGTTGAGGCTGCGCCTGCCGATTCGCTTGATTCTGGCCTGCGGTCTGCGGCTCCGGAGCGGGAGGCAAGCCGGCAAAATCCGGGATTGCAGGCTGCGCAACGGCCGGCGCGCGAGGCAAGCTGCCTGCCGCGCTCTGCGGCGCCTGCGAACGGCAAAGCCACGGCGCAAACAGCAGACCGAAGGCAACAACCGTCGCCGGCAGAAACATTGGTTTCTCAGGAAAGCTAGTCAAGGTCCGGGTCCCCTCCGTCAGCGACACTCACCGGCGTGCATTCAATCCCGGGCATTTCCTGCTCATTTTAGTCGGCGGAGGGCTCTATTCGCGCTTTCCGGATCATGACATTTCGTTCATCTGCGATTGCGCGCGGCGAGGGGCCCTGGGAGACACTATTCGGCGAGCTTCGACAGCCGCACCGTTCGGCCGGTGCGCGCCGATTCGCGCGCCGCATCCAGTATCTGCATGACAACTATATTGGTGTCGAGCGCGGAGAGGTCTCCATTCGGCAGCGTACGGCCCGTGAGCACCGCGTCGAGGTAAGTGAGCGAGTCGTTCTCGGGCGGATTGAGCTCGGGGGCTGCGATCAGCCGCTCGTTGATTTCGTGTTCCTGGCGAATACGCAGCTTGTCCGGACCGACGGTGATGGCGTAGCCAGTGGCGCCGTAGACCTCCATGTCCTTGCGGCTGAAGGGCCAGTTCCACGAAGCCTGAATGACGGCCTGCGCGTGGGGGTAGGTGAGGATAATGGTTGCATCGTCGTCCACGTTGCGATAGATCTCCGGCTTGTCGTGATTCAAAACCGCGGTCACGGTGAGGGGAGTCTCTCCGTGCATGAGCCAGGTCATCAGGTCGACGCCGTAGCAGCCGAAGTCGTAGAGAGCGCCGGCTCCGTTCTGCGCGGGATCGGTAAGCCAGCTCAAGAATTCAGGAGGCACGCCGATTTCTTTCGGCCCCTCGTGGCCGTCGTGAACCACGACGCGGCGGACAGGGCCCAGTCCGCCGTGTTCGAGCTCGTTATAAGCGGCGCGGTTGCTTGCATACCAGGTGGTCTCGTAGTTGACCAGGACACGGATGTGGTAGTGCAGGGCCGTGCGGCGGATGGCCAGCGCGTCTTCAAGCGAGATGGTGAGAGGCTTTTCAACCATGACCGATACGCCGTATTGCGCGGCGATTTCGATGGCGTGACGGTGTTCGCCGACAGAGGTGTAGACCAGCACAGCGCGGGGACGGCGCACCTCGATCATGTTGGCCATGCTCTTGAAGAACAGGGACTCTGGCAATGAGAACTTGCTGCGGTATTTGGCGAAGAGCGCCGGGTCGGCGTCGGCGATCCCTACCAGTTGCACATTGCTGTGGCTGGGCAGGGAGCGAAGAAAGCCCTCGACATGGCCGTGCTCGAGGCCGACGATGGCCACCCGCAGCGGCGCCTCCGCGGCCCGCATGCCCGGCGCGGCAACGAAAAGAGAGGTCCAAAAGATGAAGCACAAAATGCGGGGAAGTGCACGAGCGAAACAGGAGCGGGCATTGCGCATGAATCTGACTTGCCTCCTCGTGCCCGATTCTACTCTGGAACATCAAAGGTTACCTCGAAGGCTCCACTTTAGCCGGATGAGCGGGCAACCGACCCGCTCGGGGCACCATCACTCATGGGAAGGCCGTTGGCAATGCGGCCGGAAGGGAGTTCTGCCAGTGACGATCGCAAAACGCGCTTTATGCGCATGTTTTCTACTCATCCTGATTTCGTCCGTTCGGCCCTCATCCTTATACGCAGCCCCGGCGCGGTTGCCCAGGGGAGATATCTATGCCGGCTACAGCCGTACCGGCACCGACACTTTTTTCCCCAACGTGGGCGGGCTTAACGGCTGGGAGGGCGCGATGCACATGAAGTTGCACAAGCCCTTCATCGGAATTGAAGGCGATGTGGCCCATTACGGGCTGGGTGCCAATTCGACCGTTCCGCGAACAACGACATTCATCGGCGGCCCTCGACTTACTTTCAGCCTGATGGGACCCAAGATCTTTGCGCATGCCCTTATTGGCGGGGAACACTCGGCCAACAGCGGCGGACCAACCCCGATCTCCGCAGACGCTCTCGCCTGGGCGGTAGGGGGCGGCCTGGACGTCCCGATCGCGCCCTTTTTCTCCTGGCGCGTAGCCGGCGACTACCTCCACGCCCACGGGTATTCTCCGGCGGGCGGCACGCCGGCGCGCTTCAGCACAGGACTGGTTTTCAGGTTCTGAGAGGCAGCGTCCAGCTTCTTGCCTGCAGGTTCCAGCGATGAACCCCAGAGCCGACGAGAGCCTCCACTCTGATTTTGCTGGAGTTAACCCGAAGCAACAAGCCGCCGGGATTTCAGAGCCAAGAGCGAGAAGCCAGGAGCTGAAAGCTGCCCTTACCGTAAACCCGGCCGCGCTTTTGCCGTCTGTTTGACCGTGGAGACTGTTCTGACCCGCTTTCGTTGCCCCTGCTGCGGTTACAAGACGCTGGAAGCCCCGGATACAATGGGACTGTGCCCAGTGTGCTGGTGGGAGGACGACGGCCAGGAAGACGCAGATGCCTCTGAAGTGCACCTGACCGTGAACGGCCAATTGAGCCTCAACGAAGCCCGAACGCATTATGCGCAGTGCGGCGCCGCCCACCCTCGATTTCTCCGTTACGTTCGTAAGCCTCATGTAACTGAGCAGTAACGTGCCTATTACGGTCCTTTTGCGCGGCCTGACTGTCTGCTCAGTTTGACCCTGCCAGCAATCCCTCTTACCATGAGATGTGATATCCCCGGCCACACGGAGCTGTTTCCGCCCTGAGCGGCAGCCGAGAGCGGCAGTCTGAAATTCGACCTCGGTTTGTACTTGAACCTCGGTTTGTGCGTGAGTTTGACGGCGTGCAGGCTGAGATAGGTAGCTCGCAGCCAGTAAATAGACAAAGCTGCGATTCGAATGGCGCCCGGGCGCCCGGAAGGCAAAACGTTGAGCTCTACCGACACCATCGAAGACAGCCTTCAACCGGACGCGGCTGAAGCTGCAACTGTCCACGAAGATGAACGCCATGACCACGATCATGACCATGAAGGCCACGACCACGAAGGCCATCAGCACGGCCCCGTTTTGAATCCGGAATGCACCCGCGAACTGGTGTTGGACATTCCCGAGGAAGAGGTGGCCAAAGCCTACCGCAGCGTGGCCGGCAACTACCGCAGATACGCCAAGATCCCTGGCTTCCGCGCCGGCAAGGTGCCGGAGACAGTCATCCGCCGCCGTTTTGCGGGCGAGATTCGCAAGGAAGTGATCGACAGCCTGCTGCCGGACCGGTTCAACAAGGCAGTGCGCGAAATGGGCGTCAAGCCCGTCGGGCAGCCGCAGGTTACGGAATTGACCGTGGAAGACGGCGCGCCTTTGCACGTGAAAGCAGTCTTCGAATACGTACCCGACTTCTCCATCGAGGGCTACCAGTCGGTTGCCGTGGACAAGCCTTCCGTGGAAATCACGGAAGAGGAGTTCAAGCAGGAGATTGAGCAACTGCGCGAGTCGCGCGCCACAATCGAGCCGGTTGAGGAAGACCGGCCTCTGGTTGATGGCGACTGGGCCCAGATTACCTACAAGGGCCAGGTCGAAGGCGATGGCGAAGCCGCACCCGTAGCCGGCGAAGACGCGCTGGTAGAGATTGGCGGCAAGGATACGGTGGAGGCTTTCTCCAGCGCTCTGCGGGGCGCCAAGGCCGGTCAGGAGTTGAAGGCTGAGGTCATCTATCCGGCCGATTATGCCGAGCCCAAGCTGGCCGGCAAGACAGTGGCCTACGAAGTGGAAGTGAAAGCCATCAAGAAGCGCACCCTTCCTGAGCTGAACGACGAATTTGCCAAGGAAATCGGCGCCTACGAGAGCCTTGCCGATCTTGAAACCCGGGTGCGGGAGCATATGGCCTTCCGCAAGCGGCGCAGCGTTGAAGGCGAGACCAAGGACCGGCTGTTCGCGGCGCTCACGGAACGGTACCCGTTCCCGGTTCCCGAGTCGCTGGTGCAGGAGCAGATTGACGCGCGGCTGGAGCGCGGTTTACGGGCACTGGCAGCCCAGGGCATGGATGCCGAGCAGATGCGGAAGCTGGACTTTGGCCGCCTGCGCAAAGCCCAGCGCGACAGCGCCGTTGCCGAAGTAAAGACCTCGGTTCTGCTTGACCGCATTGCGCAGGCGGAAAACATCACCGTCAGCGACGAGGAGCTGGACACCGAGCTGCAAATGGCGGCCCTGCAATCCCGCGAGCCGGTGGATACCCTGAAGGTGCGATTGACGCAGGATGGCGGGATGGCTAGAATCCGTGAGCAACTGAGGCGCGAAAAGACCGCCTCCGCGCTTTATGAAAGGCTGCCCGCATAGGGCGGCAAGAAGGCTGAAAGCAGAGTGCCGTCCGGCACATACAACGCCGGAAGGTGCGGTTACAAAGGAAATGGGCGCAAGCGGCCCCCTAACCGGGAAAGCGGGAAGAATACTCAATGGCATTGGTTCCGATGGTGGTAGAGCAGACGAGCCGGGGCGAGCGCGCCTACGACATCTATTCGCGTCTGCTACGCGACAACATCATTTTCCTCGGCACGCCGATAGACGACCAGGTGGCCAATCTCATTGTGGCGCAGATGCTCTTTCTCCAGGGCGAGGACCCGGAGAAGGATGTCTCGCTCTACATCAACTCTCCCGGCGGATCCATTACCGCGGGGCTGGCAATTTACGACACCATGCAGTTCATCAAGAACAACGTGGTAACCTACTGCATCGGACAGGCGGCGAGCATGGGCGCGTTTCTGCTGCTGGCCGGCACCAAGGGCAAGCGATTTGCGTTGCCCAACTCGAGGATTCTGATTCACCAGCCCTCCATGGGCGGCCTGAGCGGCCAGGCCACGGACATCGACATTCATGCGCGCGAGATTCTGCGCATCCGCGAAATTACCAATACGCTGATGGCAAAGCACACGGGCCAGCCGCTCGATCGCATAGAGCGCGACGTTGAGCGGGACTTCATTATGAACGCGCAGCAGTCAAAGGAATACGGCATCGTTGATGAAATCATCGACCGGCCGCGCACGTAGCCGGCCGGAGTTGCAGGGGCCTCAGATCGACGAGCAAGAGGTAGCGAGCAAGAGGAAGAGGGAGCAACATCATGAAACCGCGTACGGGACCCGAAGAAGCATTGCGCTGCTCGTTCTGCCATAAATCGCAGGATGCCGTCGCCAAACTCATCTCATCTCCAAGTGACTATCCGCGCGCGTATATCTGCGATGAGTGCGTAGCCGTCTGCAACTCGATCCTGGAAGACGACCGCGGCGAGGCCACTCCCGCAGCCGCGGCAGGCCACCTGCCCAAGCCGCAGGAAGTGAAGGGCTTTCTCGACGACTACGTCATTGGCCAGGACCAGACGAAGAAGAAGCTCGCGGTTGCCGTCTACAACCACTACAAGCGCATCCAGATGAACCGTCTGCGCAACAACGAAGTGGAACTTGCCAAGAGCAACATTCTGCTGATTGGCCCCACCGGTTCGGGCAAGACGCTGCTTGCGCACACGCTGGCCAAGATGCTCGACGTTCCCTTTGCGATTGTGGACGCGACCACCCTCACCGAAGCCGGCTACGTGGGCGAGGATGTCGAAAACATCATTCTCAAGCTGCTGCAGGCCGCCGACGGAGACGTAACGCGCGCCCAGCAGGGAATCATCTACATCGACGAGATTGACAAGATCGGCCGCAAGGACGAGAACCCCTCCATCACCCGCGATGTCTCGGGCGAAGGCGTGCAGCAGGCGCTGCTCAAGATTCTGGAAGGCACCGTGGCCAACGTTCCGCCGCAGGGCGGACGCAAGCACCCGCACCAGGAGTTCACCGCCGTCGATACCACCAATATTCTTTTCATCTGCGGTGGCGCGTTTGTGGGCCTGGAGCGCGTGGTTGGCCGTCGCGTCGGCAAGAAGGCGCTGGGCTTCAAGGCAACGGACGCAGAAGCCGATAGCGCAACTACCCGTTCGCATCGCGATACCGAGCTGCTGCGCCGCACAGAACCGCAGGACCTGATCAAGTATGGCCTGATTCCGGAGTTTGTCGGCCGCCTGCCCGTCATGGGCATCCTCGACGAGTTGGACGAAGCGGCGCTGATAGAGATTCTGACCAAGCCGCGCAACGCGATTCTCAAGCAGTACCAGCGGCTCTTCGAGTTTGAAAATGTGCGCCTGCACTTTACGCAGGAGGCCTCCGCAGCCATTGCCCGCGAGGCCCTGGCCCGCAAGGTTGGTGCGCGCGGATTGCGCATGATTCTCGAGGAGCTGATGCTCGACCTGATGTACCACCTGCCCAACAACAAGCGGGTGCGCGATCTGGAGATCACCAGCGATATGGTGGAGCGGCGAGACCTGTCGCTGTGCCTGCTGGAAAAAGCCGGTTAAAGCAATCAAGGTTTGTTTACGCGCGAAGCCCCTTCCGCATACGGCGGGAAGGGGCTTCTCCTTTCAAGGGCGCTGGGAACCCCACTTGCAATGCGGTTACGGTGGAATATTTATTACGGCAGAATCTTAACGACGTGGCGTCTCTTGCCGAGACATAGGCCGGTGGATATGCTGAAGGCCATGCTTACGCGGGCTATCCTGATCTCAATCGCGCTTTCCAGTTCGGTGGCGTTGGGGCAAGTTGCAGCAAAGATACCGGCGTTCGATGTTGCTTCAGTGAGGCCGAGCCAGCACCTGGCAGGACCCGACTATAACAATCAACTCAGGTTTTCGCCTAACGGTTTCACTGCCAGAAATGCCACCGTGAAGCGCCTGGTAGCAGAGGCTTATGGTTTGCAATTAAATCAGGTTTCGGGGCCGGCCTGGCTTGACCGGAATGAATACGATATCGAAGCAAGAACAACCGGACCCGGTAGCAGAGAACAAATGGCCCCGATGCTGAGAAGCCTTCTTGCCGAGCGGTTCAATCTGAAGGAACACAACGAATCGCGCGAGATGCGCGCGTATGAGTTGGTGATCGACAAAAGCGGTCCCAAAATCCACCCGGTGAAAGAGGGAGAAACAGTGAACGCCCCGGCAGGGATTCACTTTCATGGGGACCTGAGGCAGTTTGCGGATCTGCTTTCCGTGCAGTTATCCATACCGGTCTTGAACAATCCGAACGAGCCCGCGCGAGCAAGCGGACCGCCGATTCCTGTGTTGAACGAAACAGGGCTTACGGGAATTTATGACTTCAGCGCGGACATCCGGCCTGAGTTGGGCACCGATATGTTCACGATGTGGCAGAGAGCCCTGCAAGATCAATTGGGGCTGAGACTCGAAAACCGCAAAGGAAATGTGACGGTCCTTGTGGTTGACGAGGCGGCAAAGATCCCGACTGAGAACTGACCGTCAGAGCGTGGGCGGCGTGCCCAAGGCCTCTTGCGCCGCGGCGGACGAGATTTGGGATTGCAGGCGCTCAGAGGCTATTGTGGGTCCCATCGCAGAATACGGGGCTGGCAGTGTGCTTGCATCCGCACAAGTACACGGTGGTTGACTGCGCTGCATCAAACTTGACGGGCGTGAAGCCGCTGCCCTTGTGGCTGCCGTCGCAGAAGGGTTGATTTGCGCTCATGCCGCAGGCGCACCAGAAATAACTCTTGCCTGCCTCCACTTCCACGGGGTAAGGACCTCTTTGGGCGATCGTTGGTTCCAGCATTTGAGGAATCTCCTGTTATGTGTATGATAATCGCCCAGCGCCGCAAGGCTGGACGGGGGCGATTTTTGCAATATCCGGTGGTTATTTGCGGCATTTATTGGGGTTTTGAGGGGCGGAGGTACTGACATTTGGTGTCTTTTGTCCCGGTGGAGCGGGATGTTTTCTGTGGGTGGTTTGTGTTTGGCGGATTTGTATGCTTGGGAGCAGATGTCGGAGTATTTTTCCGTATGCTTGCGAGCGGACAATCTGGAATGCGGGCCTCCATGGGAAATTTGGAGAGGTTAAGCGGCGTTACGAACGAGATTCGTTGGCCTAAAGTGGTAGAGGACGGCAAAATGGGTAATTCGCGGGTGCGGAGATTCCGCGATACAATCCGAACATGAGCTTCGCAATCAAGTGAAGCCAGAGCTGGATTTGCGCGTCTAATACGCAGGGTGTCCCGTATGACTCAACAACGCGAAAAAAGCGAAACGCGCAAGCTGCCCATGATGCCCATACGGGACATGGTGATCTTCCCGTATATGATGACGCCTTTCGTGGTGGGCCGGGAGTCGAGCGTGAGGGCCCTTGAAGAGGCGCTCAGCGCCGACCGCAAGATTTTTCTGGCCACGCAGCACGACGCCTCGATCGACGAACCGAAGGCCAAGGACATCTTCCGGGTCGGGTCGATCTGCAATATCGTGCAGAGCGTCAAGATGCCCGACGGCAATATCAAGGTGCTGGTGGAAGGCGTGGAGCGCGCCAAGTCGCTCGAGGTAAACGATCGCGACGGCTTTTTTGTGGCCACGGTGCGCACCGGCAAGAGCCAGTTCGAGATGACACCGGCGGCCGAACAACTGATGCAGCGCGTGACGGGACTGTTTGAGCAGTATGTGAAGCTTCAGCAGTCTCTCAACTACGAGACGATTATCGCCACGGTCAAGATGGATGAGCCGGCCAAGCTGAGCGACACCATCGCCGCCAACCTGCAACTGGGCATTGACGAGAAGCAAGATCTGCTGGCGATCTTCGACCCTGCGGCGCGGCTGGCGCGCATCGCCGACGTGCTGGACGTTGAGATTGAGAAACTTGATCTGGACCGCAACATCCAGTCGCGCGTGAAGCGGCAGATGGAACGGGCGCAGAAAGAGTACTACCTCAACGAGAAGATCAAGGCAATCCAGAAGGAACTGGGCCGCGGCGAGAAGAGCGAGTTCGACGAGCTGAAGAAGAAGATTGAAGCGGCGGGCATGCCGAAGGAAGTGCTGGACAAGGCGATTCAGGAGTTGAAGAAGCTGGAAGCCATGCCGCCCATGTCGGCCGAGTCGACGGTGAGCCGCAACTACATTGACTGGCTGCTGGCCGTGCCGTGGAAGAAGAAGTCGAAAGAGACGCGGTCGATCGATTACGCGGAGAAGGTGCTGAACACCGACCACTATGGCCTGGAAAAGATCAAGGAGCGCATTCTCGAATTTCTGGCCGTGCGGCAGTTGGTGAAGAATCCGAAGGGCTCGATTCTCTGCTTCGCCGGACCTCCGGGGGTGGGCAAGACTTCGCTGGGCATGTCGATTGCCAAGGCCACAGGGCGCAAGTTTGTGCGGCTCTCGCTGGGCGGCGTGAGGGACGAGGCCGAGATTCGCGGGCACAGGCGGACGTATATCGGCGCGCTGCCGGGACAGATCATCCAGCACATGAAACGCGCGGGAACCAAGAACCCCGTCTTCCTGCTGGATGAAGTGGACAAGATTTCTTCCGACTTCCGGGGCGACCCGGCATCGGCGCTGCTTGAAGTGCTGGACCCGGAACAGAACACGACGTTCCAGGATCACTACCTGGACGTGGACTACGACCTTTCGCAGGTGCTGTTTGTGGCCACGGCCAACGTGATGCATACGATTCCGGCGGCTTTGCAGGACCGCATGGAGGTTCTGCGGCTGCAGGGGTATACCGAGCAGGAGAAGCTGGAGATTGCGCGGCAGTATCTGGTCAAGAAGCAGCGGCAGCAAACCGGGTTGAGCGAAAAGAACATCGTATTTAAGGACGATGCGATTCTCGAGGTGATTCGCTACTACACGCGCGAAGCCGGGGTCCGGAATCTGGAGCGCGAGATCGGGAACATTTGCCGGAAGGTTGCGCGCAAGGTGGTGAAGGCGGGCGCCAAGCACAAGGAAGAGATCACGCTGGAGAACGTGCACGAGTACCTGGGCGTGGCCAAGTACCGCGATTCGGAAGTGCACGAGAAGAGCGAAGTTGGCCTGGTGACCGGCCTGGCGTGGACCGAGGTGGGCGGCAGCATTCTGACGACGGAAGTGCAGGTGCTGGATGGCAAGGGCAAGCTCACCATCACCGGACAGTTGGGCGACGTGATGCAGGAGTCAGCGCAGGCGGCGTTGAGCTACATCCGCGGCAAGGCGCAGGCGCTGGGACTGAGCCGCGAGTTCTACCGCAACGTGGACTTGCATCTGCATGTGCCGGAGGGCGCGATTCCCAAGGATGGCCCGTCGGCGGGCATCACTATGGCGACGGCGCTGGCGAGCGCGCTGGCGAAGATTCCGGTGCGGCGCGACATCGCCATGACCGGCGAGATTACGCTGCGGGGCAAGGTGCTGGCCATTGGCGGATTGAAGGAGAAGCTGCTGGCCGCGCTGCGGGCGGGAATCTTTGAGACGATTCTGCCACGGGCCAACGAGAAGGATGTGGCCGAGCTTCCGGAGAACATCAAGAACTCGATGAAGCTGCACTTTGTGGACTCGATGGACGAGGTGCTGGCGCTTGCTCTGGAAAGCCCGCTGCCTGGCATCGCGAACCCGGAGACCGAAGTGCTGACCGCAGTGCCGCCGGCGGAGATCACGACGAACATGCCGGCACGCCAGTAGGGATTCTCGACACCCTGTTTTTTGTCAGCTTGCAGGCGGAGATTTGTGCGTCCTGAACGCGGGTCTCTCGTGTCGTGATGAATGTCCTGATAAAAGCGGACGAAATGGCGCAAATTCGTCCGGTTTTACGCGGACGAATGAAGAAACCGTCTTGTACTTCAAAAGAATCACTCAATAAACCCGGTGTTTTTTCTCCAAACGTCCTGATACATCAGAAGAAAAAGCCGCGCATGCCGCGTTGTTGCGCGGAATGCGCGCAGAATCCGCCGCCATTTTGACTGCCATTGACCCAACGCGAAGAGGGTGTCGCGAAGACGAGGCCCCGATTGGGCCGTTGAATTAGGGACAGAAGTTTGTCGAATCCCACCCTGACCGCAGAAAAGGCGGTCAGGATGGGCACCCGACCGATTTACTCGAAGGCGCTCGAGCCGCGGGCTACACGTTCGATCTTCTGTTGAAACCGGTGCACCCAGCCGATCTTCTCGCGAGCATCCAGATCTTGACTGGAGGCGCTCAAACGCTTTTACCGCAAGAGCTATAGTGCGGACCTTAAGCCGGAGAATCGAATTTTTGGAAAAGGCCGCTTTGTTCCTGGCGCAATCGCTCTTGCTTTGCAGTTGCTCTCCCCATGCATCATCGCGGATGCGCAGAGGGATTCGATAGTGTTAACTGGAGTTTGCCACGGGATACGACTCTCGGGCGGCGAAAATTTGTGGCTGGGGATGCAGGTATCCAGCGAATTACCACTATAATCGACGTCTCCGACGGGAGTGGAGTGGATTGAATGGCTACGGGGATCCCCCAGTCAACTGAGCGAACGAGTTTCGCAGACTCCTTGCGCGAATTTCATACGGAGACGGGCCGGTCGCTGCTCGATCTGGTGGATGAATCGCCGGTTTTGCTCGTCTTTCTTCGCCACTTTTCATGCGCTTTTTGCGCGCAGACTCTGGACCGCGTTTCGCAGGTGAGGCGGCAGATTGAGGCGAAAGGCGCGCGGCCTGTCTTTGTGCATCTCGGCTCTCCGGAAAGGGCGAAACCATATTTCGACTATTACAATCTCTCCGATGTGGAGAGGATCAGCAATCCGCAGGCGACGCTGTATCAGCTTCCCGACTTTGCCTTGTCGCGCACCAACCCCTATTTGCATTCGTTGACTCCGGCGGTCCTGATGGGCTGGTTCAAGGGTGCTCTGTTCAAGTATGGAATTGGCCTGATCAAGGAAGATGCGGAACAGATGCCCGGCGTGTTCTTTCTGAAGGAGCGGAAGATTGTGCGCGCTTTTCGCCATCGGACGATTGCCGATGAGCCGGATTACCTGAAGCTGGTTGGCGCGGGGTAGTGAACGCGATGCGGGCAACGCGCCCGAATCAGCGACAATGTTGGCAGAACCAAACTCGCAGGTTATCCCAGGCGCGGAATTGTGAAATGCTGCTTGCGATTACCAGCCCATTTGACGCATGCGCTCCAGGATGAGTCCGGTGTAGTGATTCATGCGCTCGGGACGCCGCTTCAGGGGAGCCGGCAGAATCGCGGCGAGGCGTGCCGCCTGTTCCCTGCCCAGATTCCGGGCTGCGGTTCCGTCGTAGTAACCGGATGCCGCCTCCGCACCGTAAATACCAGGTCCCCATTCGACCACGTTGAGGTAGAGCTCAAGAATGCGGCGCTTGCCGAGGACAAATTCTGCCACGGGCACCAACGTGAACTCGGCACCCTTGCGGAGAATGGAACGGCCGGTTCCGAAGAACAAGTTTTTCACGAGTTGCTGCGTGATGGTGGAAGCTCCGCGGGTGCGGCCGCCTTCCAAATCGTCTTCGGCATCGATCTGGATCTGGTGCCAATCGAATCCATGGTGCTGGTAGAATCGGCCGTCCTCCGCGGCGATGACTGCGTGCTGAAAATCGGGCGAGATTTGGCTGAGGGGAATGAATTTGTAGCGTTCGCGATATGGCTTGTGGTGAATCCAGGCCTGCAGGCGGCGCTGGATGTGCACCACGGTTGTCGGCGGGTCGATCCACCGGGCGGCAACAAGGGTCAGCGCGGCAAGCGACCAAAGAAGCACTAAGGCGATGACAAGCCATCGGGCAAAGGACCGAAGAAAACTCTTCCGAAGCGGGGTCTTTGCGGGGGATGGCTTTTTCTTCACACTCCAGAATAATGGGCTGGGCCGGGTTGGCGCTTATGGATGATCGTGCGCGCGCGGATACTGAGAGTGGGGTTCTGCCCGGCGCGCTCGGGACGGGAATGGTTGGTTCGGAAGTGCATTGAACCCCCGCTGCAAAAATGGAGTGGGATTGGTAACGGCAGGCCGGCTGGTGCGGGCCGTGGAGCCGGCAACTCCTTGCGGTCATTGTTCGAGTGAGACACGGGGGTGGTATTCTGGCACGTCGTCTGATGAGAACGAGGAGGATGACTTGAGAAAAGCAATCATTGTGGGACTCGGGGGATTGGCGCTTTTGACGGGGTGCGGTAACCAGGGGGACAAGGCCACAAACATTCCGGTTGCGCCCAAATGGAAGGGGGCTCCCTACCATATCGCGTTTGACACGCAGGCAGAAAAGCCGAACCCGGCGGGCGTCACCATTCCGGATGTCAAGTACACAGCGAATCCCGATGTGCTGGAGAAAAGAGCCAGCCTGGTGGTGAAGTTCGACACTTCGGGGGCCACGAAACAGGGGCCAATGGCAAACCAGATGATCATGGCGCCGGTGGATATCTCCGGCGCGGAGGGCGCGCTGCCCGCGGACTACATGGATGCGGCAGACGCGGGGCTGGCGCGGTTTCTCGGAGCTTACTGCATCAAAGGAAAGATAAAGATATCCGTGGCGCTGGCCAGGTCGTCGCTGAGCAGCCAGGCCGGAGATGCCGAAGTAGACGCGAAGCGGCTGTCAGACTGGCTGCCGATCGAGGTTGCGTTCAAGAATCCCCATCCGGGCTGCTAGGGCCTGTTAACACTACCTGGGCGGGCATCGCCGGGAGCCAATTCGGCCATACTTCATTCTCGCCCTTGACTGTGGGCCCGCCACAGCCTTCGGGCTCGGCTTCATCTTCACCCCACGGACAAAGACCTGTCTGGTGGGGGCCCCGGGTCTGGCCGGATTTTCGCTCGCAACGATGCCCGCCCAGGTAGTGTTAACAGGCCCTAGCTCTCGAACGCTGACGGGGTATGGTTTGTGAGGAAGAGGATTCGATGCGTGCTGCTGAACTGATCGCTCCCCTGACATTCCGGCATATCGACATGGCGATTGACGATCCGGGACCAGGGGAAGTGCAGGTCCGGATTGAGGCTGTGGGCGTCTGCGGGTCCGACTTGCATGCCTACCAAGAGGGCGCGGTCGGGGGCATGGCCAATTTCTACCCGATGTTGCTGGGGCACGAGCCCGCGGGAAGGATCGTGAAGACAGGCGCTGGGGTCACCGGACTGGCCGCAGGCGACCGCGGGGCGCTCGAGCCCGCGCTTTATTGCTATCACTGCGAGTTCTGCTTGAGCGGGCACCACAACGTGTGCGCAAACCTACGCTTTCTGAGCAACCCTCACTATCCCGGTTTCTTCCGTGAACTGGTCAACTTGCCGGTCACCAATTTTCTTCCCATCCCAAGCGGAATGTCGTTCGGCGAAGCGGCCCTGGCCGAACCGCTCGCGATTGCGATGCATTCGCTCCGCCTGGCGTCGATTGGCCCCGGCGAAACGGTGGCGGTGATCGGCGCGGGACCGATTGGGCTTTTGACGATCGCCGCATTGCGCGCTACCCAGGCCGGACGAATCTGGGCCGTGGAACCCCTGGCGCACCGCCGCGAGTTGGCCCGGGGCATTGGCGCTGACGTCGCGATCGAGCCCGGGGAAGCACTAGAGGAAATCCTGCGCGGGACGGGGCAGCGCGGTGTGGACTGCGCCATTGACTGTGCGGCCGGAAAAGATACCACCAGTCAAGCGATTCGACTCGCCCGCAATGCCGGCCGCGTCGCAGTAACAGGGATTCATTCAACACCGATGGTCTCGATGGATGGGTCGGCAATGAGGCGCAAGGAGCTGACGATCTTCAACGTGCGCCGATCGAACCACGAGACCGAAGAAGCTCTGGAACTACTCCACGCACACGCCGAGTGGTTTGCACCGCTGCTGACACACACCAGGGAGCTCGAACGCATCGATGAGGCCTTCGCAATCGCCGGCGAATATCGCGACGGGGTTGGGAAGATGATCGTGAGGCCCCAGGACTGTATTGGGTGACGGACAGAGGACCCGAGAATGCGACCACCGCTCCTCTCCATTTGAGGGATAAGAAAGGATTCCTCGGGCGTGCATGCTCTAGTTCCGCGGGCTCTTCCACCTTTCGGCATTGATCCAGGTTTTCGATTGTTCCATCCACAAGACAAGGAACACCTGAGGCAGCCAGGCAAAGAAACGGTCAGAACAATCCCGGCATTGCATCGGGAGGCGCCCAATGAGCGGTTCCGGGAAGTCTGACAACTGGAGCCGCGACCTTCCAATGCGCGACTTACCACAAAACGGACAATTCATGCTGGGCATACCTCCTGGGTCCATGCAGCTGTTAGAACTTATCGATTTGTTTTACGATTCTGGTTATCCTGGAAAAATCTGGCTGACCGGCCGAGAGAACCTCATACGACAGAAAGAACAGAGGATTTCTTCGCAGCGTGTTCTGGTAACGGGTCGGGCAAGGCGACACTGAGCAGCGACCTGTGCACCTGGATACGGCCGTTGTAACTGATAAATCCGAGCGCGCGAAAGCGATTCATGAAATAGCTGACACGGGACCGCGTGGTGCCAACCATCTCCGCCAGAGTTTCCTGCGTGATTTGAGGAATGAAGGTTTCCGGCTCCCCCGACTTGTCGAACTCAGCCATCAGCAAAAGGATTCGCGCCAACCGCTTTTCAGTGGAGTTGAAGAGCTGGTCGACAAGGTCGGCCTGGATACGCATGCTGCGCTCCAGCAGGAATCTCAGAAACAGGTCGGAGAACACACGCTCCTGGCGCATGACGCGGATGATCTCCTCCCTCGCGATCCTGAGCGCAACGCACTTGACGATGGCGGTGGCCGTGGACAAACGAAGTCCCGGTACCGCCGCAAGCGCGGATTCGCCGACAAAGTCGCCGGCGGAGACTAGGGCGATCGTGGCCTCTTTGCCGGTCTGCGAAAGCACGGTGAGCCTTGCCCGGCCGTGGTGAAGATAAAAGACGGCGTCTGCATGATCCCCTTGTTTGAAGAGGCTCTCCTTCTCCTTGATTTCGACGATCCTTCGGCCTAAGCCGGCATGGGAGAGAAAAGAGACAAGGTCGAATGTGGTGTTGTTTCCATCGGACGTCATCGTGGGGCCTCCTTTGTTAAGGCAGGGAAGCGCGATCTGAATTGCAGTGGTTGGCCGCGGATGCGAAAAAACTACTTGAAGAAGAGGGGTATTGGGTGCATCCTGACCTGCAACTCAGGTCCCGCATCGCCGCCCTGGGGAAAGGCCGCACTTTCGGGGCGGATTTCAATTACACCGCCCATTCCATACTTGTCTTGCCCATGGTCGCTCTGATTCAAGAACAGTGTCTGTTCTGTTTTGCACAGCTCTGAAAGATTTGCGGAATCTCAAGCGATCCCAAGTTGAAGCACCACCGATGCGCCGATGGACAAATAAGGGCAACGAAATCTCATGACTCACGAGTTCTGGTTGGTTCACCGGAAAGCGGGACAAAGCGCTTTGGGGTGATTGTGCTGGGACCGAAAGGCAACCGCAGATCTTTCGACTTCGGTCGACGCGGCGACCTCCGCTCAAGATGACAGCGAATATTGAGGGTCTCGCGCAGTTGACCGGCGAGCCAAACACTTTGCATTCCCGGGTCTCACAGGCGAGAGCTATTCGACTGCGCTCAGAGGCAGGCTCTGGGGCACCCGGCATTTCGTTCGTCGACAGAGGCGCGGTTGCGTCCTGTATTCTCGAAGAGGCTTTCGCGTCAGGTATCCCAAGTCGCGGAATATGTTGAAATGCGATTCGGCGATTGGCGGGAAGCTTTCGAACAAGAGCAGCAAGTGAGCCCCGCTTTGCGGGGTTAGCGAGTCAGCAAGTCAGCGGATGACGTGCAATCGCGAGTTTTCATTCTCGCGCGTTTTTGCAACGCCGTTGGGGGATGAAAGAGCGCGGTTTTTGAGAACCGCTTTACCGATTCATTTCTTGCGAAGGCCTATGCGCTATACGACACAGTTTTTGCTTTCGGCACTTTCGGCGGCGCAGTTTCCGGCGCCGGATGTTGCGGAGATTGCGTTTCTGGGGCGATCGAACGTGGGGAAGTCGAGCCTGCTGAATGCGCTGGTGGGGGATAAGGCGGCCAAGGTTTCGTCAACGCCGGGACGGACGCGGGCGATCAATTTTTTTGCGCTTTTGGATCAGAGCCAGAGACGGAAGCTGGTGTTTGCCGATTTGCCGGGGTATGGATACGCGAAGATTTCGAAGTCGATTTCGGCGGGGTGGGCGGAGTTTATCGATCCCTACCTGGCGATTCGCACGACGCTGAAACTGTGCGTGTGCCTGGTGGACTCGAATGTGCCGCCGCAGGAGAGCGATGGGCAGTTGTTCGATTGGTTGCGGGCCGCGGGGCGGGAGTTTGTGGTGGTGGCTACCAAGATAGACCGGCTGAGCGGGAATGCGCGGACGCGGAATCTGCTGGCGCTGAAGAAGGGGCTGGAAGTGGACGAGGTGCTGGCGGTTTCCGCGAAGACGGGGTACGGGGTCAAGGAGTTGTGGGCGCGGATTGAGGCGGCCGGGGAAGGGTGAGTTTGCGTGGGCCGGATCTCGCCTTGATTGTCTTTGTGACCGAACCCACTCATCGCGATGAGGCTGCCGACACGGCCCGGCCCAGAGGGCTCCCCGGCTCCGCGGTACCCCGATGGGACGCCCAGCGTCCACAAGGGGCACCCGGCGCGCCTTTTCAGTACCTAAATGTGTTGCACCGCGCGAAGGCTCTCAACAGGCTGTGCGAGGCGGTGGCACTCCAGTTCCCCGCGGCAGCTCAGATTCATTTCTACGGCAACGTTGAGTATTCCGGTGTTCGTCATCTCGCGGACACGGCTGAGGAACGAACGCGCAACCTGGGTTGGGCAGCGGAGGAGGCGCATTCCGTGCGCCATGCGACCGAGATAACGCGGTGCATTTTGCAGCCAGCGCCTGGCCGACCAGGTATCGAAATCCGAACAGCCACGCAGGGAGTGAAAGGAACCGAGGCAGTCAAGGGCGATAACGTCGAGCTTCGGGAGCCATCGGGCCGGCTCCCGGTCCACGCTCCAGGTCACGACAGTCTGGTGATTGCGGACTGAGATGGGGTCGATTTTTCGCGCACCGTGGGTGAGGAATTTTTCAAAGCGGCAGGCGTTCAAGGCTCCAGGGGGCAGCAGATCGGGCAACACGCCGAGAGCGGCCATTTCGTGCTCGACCACGTGCGGCGGCTGAGTGACGCAGACGGCTACTGTGTTGCACTCGCGCATTTCCCTTTTGAGAATCCACAGAGCGTCATCGACTGAGGGGGCCAGGAAGTTGATTACCCCATCGCGCGCGGCCTGCCTTTGGGTGACTGGGTCAGCAGTGGCGGTCAACGACGATGCACCGGCGATTTTGCCCGCAACGACCAGCACTCTTCCTGCGCCTTCGAGTTCATCCGCGTAAAGGAGCCTTCCGCTAAGCGCTCTGTCCGGGTCCGAGCTGGGGTCCGACTCCGCCAAGCGGATCAGGCCCGCGTAAATCCAGTCAACATTTGCCGCAAAGGAGCGGATGAGGCTTGTTTCCACGATCATCGGGGACCTCCGCCGTTTGGGTTGGTGGGTGGACTCGGCCTTGAATACCTCGCGTTGAAGTTTCGAAATCGGGTACGGGAAAAATCAAGGTCTGCGCTCGGGGGGATTGCGATCGCATGAACCTCAGTCTCAGTTATTCGCTTTCTACTTCAAGTTCAAAATTGCACACTTCCAAGGCGGATGAAGATGAACTTTTTGTCATGATTGCTTGCTCGGGTGAGAGCGTCGTGGAAAACGCCTGTTCTCTGGAACGGGCAGGGTTTTGAGCCGAAGGGGCGCGTTGGGTGTCTTGCACTAACAGCTTGGGCAGCTTGCCGAAAAAGCCGGAATTTTGTATGGGATTTCCGAAAAGCATCCCTCAGGGTTTAGAGCAGATTCGGAAATGGTGTAGACCGTAGGGCTTTCCCTCAGGGGCTAAAGCCCATTGATTTCATTGGAGCTTTGCGGCACGGCTAAACAGGCTGCGGAAAAAGGCCTGGGTTCGAATGAAAGGCCCCAAAAACATACCTCAGGGCCTG
>Ga0181516_10000882_pt1 | contig 24675 bp, 21 predicted proteins | sample PEATcosm2014_Bin_25_FD_121104 | JGI IMG/M metagenome (GOLD analysis project Ga0181516, IMG submission 121104) | Peatland microbial communities from MTU Mesocosm Facility, Houghton, MI, USA - PEATcosm2014_Bin01_10_metaG | ecosystem: Environmental > Terrestrial > Soil > Wetlands > Peat | place... | reverse complement strand
CGAGCAGGGCCACAAAGGTCACCACCGAGGCGGCACGGTACTGGCCCAGGGTCAGCAGCAGCAGCGCGCCCAGAGAAGCGGCAACGAAGCCCAGAAGCACCGGCGGCACCACCGTCCCCGACATCCCGGGGCGCAGCACAGACAGCGACAAAATGGCCATGCCGGCGGCCAGCATGGCCACCAGCACCCAGAACAGGTTCCCCGCGTTGGTCCTGTCGAGGATGTTGTCGCGGCTGTAGCGGGCAATGAAGGGGTTGGCCATCACGCGCGGCTTTCGACCATCTCGCTGGTCGGGTAGAAGCGGATCAAGGGGTTGTCTGTTTTCATCCTGGCCAGCAGCCAGGGGTTCTCGGCCATAAAGATGGGCGTGTTCCTTACGTCGATCAGGATCTTGTGGGAGTAGCGGTCCAAGAAGGCGTCGAGGGCCTTGGCGTCGTCGCTGGCCACCCAGTTGCACACTGTGAACTCGACGGGCTCGTACCGGCACTTGGCCCCGTACTCGTGCTCAAGGCGGTACTGGAGCACCTCGATCTGCAGCTGCCCCACCACGCCCAGCACCCTCACGTTCTGGTTGTGCGGCTTGGTGAACACCTGCACCACGCCTTCCTCGGCCAGCTGGTCCAACCCCTTGTGGAACTGCTTGTCCTTCATGGGGTCGGCGTTGGCGATGGTGCGGAAGATCTGCGGGGCGAAGCTGGGGATGCCCTGGTAGTGCAGGTCCTCGCCCTCGGTCAGGGTGTCGCCGATCTTGAAGGTTCCCGTGTCGTGGAGCCCCACGATGTCGCCGGGCCAAGCCTCGTCGATGATGTCTCGGTTCTGAGCCATGAAGGCCGTGGGGTTGGCCGTGCGGTAGGGCTTGCCGCCGCGCACGTGCCAGTACTGTTTGTTGCGCTCGAAGCGTCCAGAGCAGATGCGCAGAAAAGCCACCCTGTCGCGGTGCTTGGGGTCAAGGTTGGCATGGATCTTGAAAATGAACCCGCTGAACTTGCTTTCCTCGGGCTGGACGAAGCGCTCCTCGGCCTTCTTGGGCTGGGGCGAGGGCGCCAGGCGCACCAGGTTGTCGAGCAGTTCTCTCACGCCGAAGTTGTTGAGGGCCGACCCGAAGAACACGGGGGTCACGAGGCCCTCCATGTACTCGTCCGAATCGAACGGGGGATAGATGGACGAGATAAGCTCGACGTCGTCACGCAGCTTCTTGGCCAGGTAGCCGCCCACCTCGCTGTCGAGGGCCGGGTCGTGGATGTCGCGAACCGCCACGATGTCGGTGGGCTTCTCCACCTGGCCGGGCTTGAACAGGTAGAGGTTGTTCTCGAGGAGGTTGTAGACGCCCTTGAACTCCTGGCCCTGGCCGATGGGCCAGGTGACCGGGCGCACCTGCACCACCAGCTCGCGCTCCACCTCGTCGAGCAGCTCCACGGGGTCCTTGCCCTCGCGGTCGAGCTTGTTGATGAAGGTGACGATGGGGGTCGACCGCATGCGGCAGACTTCCATGAGCCTGCGCGTCCTTTCCTCGACGCCGTTCACCGAGTCGATGAGCAGAAGCGCGCTGTCCACTGCCGAAAGCCCACGGTAGGTGTCTTCGCTGAAGTCGGCGTGGCCCGGGGTGTCAAGGAGGTTGATGTGGCGCCCCCCGTACTCGAAGCCCATGACCGACGAGCTGATCGAGATGCCGCGCTCCTTCTCCATCTGCATGAAGTCCGAAACGGCCGCCCGCGAGTTCTTATTGCTCTTCACGGCGCCGGCGATGTGGATGGCGCCGCCGAACAGCAGGAGCTTCTCTGTAGTCGTGGTTTTGCCCGCGTCGGGGTGGCTGATGATGGCAAAGGTCATCCGTTTTCGGATTTCCGTAACGAGTTCGGTCATGGGCTTTCAAACTACCCTATCGGGCAGGATGGCTCAAGGGCCGTCAAGCTTTCAGCAGGGTCTCGATTTCCTTGGCCTCGGGCACCGAAAACAGGAATTTCGTCTTGCCTTGGTTCTGCGCCGCGTCTTCACGGGTGGCCAACTGGTAGAGGTCCTGGACCATCTCGCTCAGCACGGTCAGGTTGGGCAAGAAGTTCGCCGCAGCCATCTCGCCCATCAGCTTCTCCTGGGCGGGCCGCGAGGTCAGGCGCGTGGCCACCTTGCTCTTGAGGCCTGGGGCCATGTGGGTACGTGCCTGGTGGACGAGGCGGGCCAGGGAAAGCAGCTTCAGGTACAGCTCGTCGAGGTGGTAGCCCTGGTGGCGGAATACCTCCTGGCGCGCCGTGATCAGCTCGACCTCGTCCCAGTCCCTGCGGCTCAGGGTCAGCCCGGCGATTTCAGCCTTCAAATAGGTCGAGGCCACGTTGTTCTGGTAGTGGGTGGCCATCTTCTCAAGCTTCTGGAACAGTTCCGGGCTTCTGACTTGCATGGGGGCATTCTACTCCATATCTCTACTGCCATTTTACACTTCGCAGGCCGTCGAGAAGCATTTGGACGGCCAGAGTGGTCAAAATCATGCCCATGAGGCGCTCGATGGCGGTAATGACCCTGTCGCCGAGCCACTTGGCCAGGGCGTCGCCCATGAGCAGGATAACGACGCTGGCCGCCCAGGCCATGGCCAAACCCGTCAGCCACTCAAGCCGCCGCTCGGGGAATTCGGTGCTGATGAGGATGACGTAGGCCATGGCGGAAGGCCCCGCCACCAGGGGAACGGCCAGGGGGACGATCAGGGGCTCCTTGGCGGGTGCCGCCGTGAACGCGTGCTCGGCGCCCCCGCCCGCCGCCACGTCGCCGGGAAAGATCATCTTCAGAGCGATGAGGAACAGGATAACTCCCCCCGAGATGCGCAGGGCGGGCTGGTCGAGCTGCAGCCCCGACAACACGGCCTGACCGTACCACAAGAAGAGCGCCAAGACGATGAGGGCGATGAACATCTCGCGGACGATGACAAGGCGCCTGCGCCCGGGGCGGAGGTGCCTCAGCTGGCTGAGGAAGACGGGCATCGACCCCAGGGGGTCCATGATGAGAAACAGGGTGACGAAAACCGTGCCCAGGGTCATGAGGCCGTTCCCAAAAAGCCCTTGGCCCGGGCCCACGCGACAAGGGCCTTGAGGGTGCGACCCACCGCTGTCATCTTGCCCAGGATCTTTTCGGCAGTGGCTGCGTTGAAGAACGACGCCACCTCGTCCACGGCGTCGGCTGCTTGGGGGTAGACGCCCACCTCGGTGTAGCACCCGTGCTCGATGCCCAGGTAGCGAACGGCCCTCAGCGCCACCCCCGCGTCGGCAAGGCGCCGGGAGAAGGCGTCGATGGCCACCCTCAGCCCATCGAACTCGGCCGTCACCACGAGGGTGGGAGGGAAGTCAGCCGGGTTGGCCACGATAGGCGAGGCGGTGGGGTCATCGGCGCTTCGGTCCTGAAGGTAGGCCCGGGAAAAGAACTCGCCGCCGCCGACAAAGTACTTGATCGACGCCCACGCCAGCGTCTGGTCGGCGGGGACGTTGTACGAATCGGCGCTCCAGCGGACTCCCCCTTCGGCGTCGGTCCTCAGGTCGACCGCGGGGTACACCAGCAGCTGGGCCGCGATGCGCCTCTGGGCCGAACGCGCGTCAAGGACGCAGCACGCCGCCGACAGGTTGCCTCCCGCGCTGTCGCCCGAGACCGCGAGGCGGCGGGGGTTTACGCCCCAGTCGGCGGCCGAGTCGTGCACGTTCTGGACCACGTCCCAGCAGTCTTCGAGGCCCGCGGGAAAGGGGTGTTCGGGCGCCAGGCGGTAGTCGACGCTCACCACCAGAGCCCCCGACTTCTGCGCCAGCAACCGGCAAACGTTCTCGGCGGCCTCGGGGGTCACGGCGATGAACCCGCCGCCGTGGATGTGGACGATGGCCCCAAGCGGCCCCGGTCCTTCGGGACGGAAAGCAAGCACCCGGATGGGCCCGGAACGGCCCTGGACCCGCCGCTCGGTCTTGGTGACCGCAGGGGCCAGATCGACGCTTGAGGTCCGGTTCCACGCCCGGCGGAAGTCGTCCACCGACTGGGGCAGGGGTTCCCCTGCGGCGATGTTCGCGTTCCACCGCGCCAAAAGGCGCGGGTCGGGCACCCCCCGACGGGGATCGTCGGGGATGGGCTTCTCCACAATTCGGTAACTCATCCTATGGGTATAGCGCCCGCCGGGCTTGAACTTCCAGCCCCAAACGGTCTGCCGATTCCCTTGGCGACGAAATCGCTTTACAAATTCATGAACTACTCTTAACCTCGTCTTATCGTCATGCATGCGGTTGCATGGGGGAGGAAAAGTGGCTGTTACCTTGAAAGACATTGCAAGGCTGGCGGGGGTGAACGCCTCTACCGTGTCCCGGAGCCTCAACGACAGCCCCCTCATCCCCGAAGAGACCCGGCGGCACATCCGTCAGATCGCCCGGGACCACGGGTTCGCCTTCAACGCCAGCGCCCGCAGCCTGAGCCTGGGCCAGACGGGCACCATCGCGCTGATCTTCCCCGACTACTTTGAACGCTTCTCGATCAACCTCTTCTTCAGCTCCCTTCAGAGCCACATCCGGACCGTGCTCGAGCGCGCCCACATCGACGTGCTGGTGGCCTTCCCCCGCAACAGGTCCACGGGCGGGAGCAACCTCGAGAAGCTTGTCACCGGGCGCAAGGTCGACGGCATGCTCATCGTGAACAACGAGGTCGACGCCCAGGACGTGGCGTGCCTGAAGAAGGCAGGAATGCCTTACGTCTTCCTCCATAAGCACCCCGACGACGGCCAGGTGCCCGACGCCGATTACTTCTGCACCGACCACCTGGAAGGGGGGCGGCTTGCAGCGAGACACCTGCTGGCCCGGGGCAAGAGCCGGCTGCTTTGCGTGTCGGCCGTGGGCGAGGAATTTGAGGCCCGGACCGCCGGCTTCCTCCACGGCCTGAGGGACGCAGGCGCCCGCCACGAGGCGGTCGACGTGCTGTACGGCGACTGCAGTTTCGAATTCGGCGCGGGGGCCGCGATCCTGCGGGTACTGGCTTCCGCCCCGGGCAGCCCCGTCGACGGGGTCTTCTGCCAGACCGACCTGATGGCCCTGGGGCTGCTCCAGGGCGCGGCGCGGGCGGGGCTGAGGGTGCCCGAGGACCTGGCGGTGGTCGGCTACGACGATATCGAGCTGGGCCGGTCCTTTCTGCCCGCCCTGACCACGGTGAGCCAGCCCCTTAAGGAGATCACCGAGCTGGCGTGCGAACGCCTGCTCGAAAGGCTGAGGGGGGTCACGGTCCCTCCCGAACACAGGTTGCTGAAACCGGAGCTGACGCTCCGCGAGACGTAGAGAAAAGGAGGTTTCCATGAACGGAAATCGGATCAAGAACGCGCTGGCCGTGGGGTTGGCCCTGGTGGCGGGAGGGCTGTTCGCCCAGGCTCCCGTGACCATCAGCTACATGAATTTCTCGGGGGCGGGGGACATGTCTCCGAACCTCACGAAGATGAAGGAGGCCTTCGAAAAGAGGAACCCCGGCATCAAAGTGAACATCGAAACCTTCGCCTACGCCGACTACTTCACCCAGCTGCAGACCCGGGCCGCCGCGGGCAAGCTCTCGGATGCCTTCGAGCTCAACTACGAAAACTTCGTAGCGTACGCCAAGCGCGGCGCCCTCCTCGACCTCGCGTCGGTCGGCGCCGACACCAAGGGCCTGGCGCCCAAGGCCGTCGAGGCCTTCGCGTACGCCGGAAAGCAGTACGGTCTCCCGGAAAGCTTCTCGACGGTGCTGCTGTTCTACAACCAGGCGCTGTTCGACAGGGCCAAGGTCGGCTACCCCAACTCCGACTGGACCTGGAAGGACGTCCAGGCCGCAGCCGAGAAGATCCGGGCCCTCGACAAGACCATCTACGGCATCTACCAGCCCGTCCAGTTCTGGGAGTTCTACAAGCTCGTGAAGCAGAACGGCGGGTCGCTCGTGAGCGCCGACAACAAGAAGTTCACTGTCAACAGCCCCGCCAACGTAGCGACCCTGACCAACATCGTCGAGCGCTACACCAAGAGCAACGTCAGCCCCACCTCGGCCCAGATGGGCGGCGTCGGCGACTGGGACCTGTTCAAGAGCGGCCGCCTGGGAATGATCGTCACGGGCATTTGGGCGTTCAACGAGTTCATCCGCGACTGCGACTTTCCCTGGGACGTGGCGGTTGAGCCCGGAAACACGGCAAGGGCCACCCACTTCTTCTCCAACGGGATCGTAGTCAGCAAGACAGCCAAGAACGCCAAGGCCGCGGCGGCGTGGGCCCAGTTCATGGCATCAAGCAACGAAGCCGCCAACATCCGCCTCGACGCGTCGTGGGAGCTGCCCGCCGTCACCAGCCCCGAGATCATGGCCAAGTACACCAAGGCGCCCGTTCCGGCCAGCCGCTGGGCCGTCTACGAGTCCCTCAACTACCTGGTCACCCCGGTGGTCATCGACCAGAACCAGGAGATGGTCGACATCCTGAACCAGCAGCTCACCGCGGCGAAAGAGGGGACCAAGACCCCGGCTCAGGCGCTCAGCGACGCCCAGAAGGACCTCGCGTCCAAGATCAAATTGTGAGAAAAGGGAGGGGAAGGACAGCCATGAACCGTACCAAGCCGGGAGGCTGGGCCCAGGCCCTCCCCTTCCTCCTCCCCTCGGCCCTGGGACTGCTGGTGTTCAGCCTGCTGCCCCTGGGGGCCTCGCTCCTGCTCAGCTTGACCACGTGGGACGGGCTGAGCGTGCTGACCTCCGACGTGGTCAGGGACACGTGGGTCGGGCTGGGAAACTTTGGCGCCGTCCTGGGGGGCGCCGAGTTCTGGCGCGTCCTTTCGAACACGTTCTACTTTATCGTCCTGTACGTGCCCCTCATCCTGGGATCGGCGCTGGCGGTCTCGATGCTGCTCAACGTCCGCCGGGCCGGCGTGGGGGTGTTCCGGGTGCTGTCGTACATTCCCGTTCTGACCTCGTGGGTGGCCGGCGCCCTGATCTGGAAATGGATCCTCAGCCCCGAGTACGGCCTGATCAACGACCTGCTGGGCATGGCGGGCGTCCAGGGGCCGGGATGGCTCCTCGACAGGACCTGGGCCATGCCCGGCATCGTCCTCACCAGCCTCTGGAAGGACGCGGGCTACTTTGCCCTCATCCTTTTGGGGGGACTGCAGGGGATCAGCCCCAGCTTCTACGAATCGGCCGAGCTCGACGGAGCCGGCCCTTGGGTCAAATTCACGCGCATCACCCTGCCCCTCCTCTCGCCCATCCTGTTCCTGGTGGTCACGATCACGCTGATCAACTCGTTCCAGCTGTTTCCGCAGATCATGATCATGACCACCCGCGAGGGAATGGCGCCCGGCGAGCCCCTGGGGGCCACCCAGGTCATGGTCGAGCGCATCTACACCTACGCGTTCAAGTACTACCGCATGGGCCTCGCCTCGGCGTGGGCGTGGCTGTTGTTCGCCGTCATCTCGCTGTTCACCCTGCTCCAGTTCCGCCTTCAGAAAAAGTGGGTGAGCTACGATGCGTAAGCTGCTGCGGACCGCCGCATGGTACCTCCTGGCGGGGCTTGTCAGCTTTGCCCTCCTGCTGCCGTTCTTCTGGATGATCAGCACGTCGCTGAAGACGCAGGGCGCCCTCATGGCCCTGCCCGTCCAATGGCTGCCGGCCAGGCTCACGTTCGACTCGTACGTGCGGGTGTTCGAGCTTGTGCCCTTCGTTCGGGCCGTGGCCAACACGGCGGTGGTGGCCGTGGCCACGTGTCTGATCACCGTGACCACCTCGGCCATGGCGGCGTTCGCGTTCGCCAGGCTGAGGTTCCGGGGCCGGAACGCGCTGTTCGGGGTCTACCTCGCCACCCTGATGATCCCGGGCCAGGTGACCACCATCCCGCTGTTCCTCGTCCTCAGCGCCGTGGGTCTCATCGGCACCTTCCAGGGCCTGCTGCTCCCCGCGCTGTTCAACGCCTTCGCGGTGTTCCTGCTGCGCCAGCACATGCAGACCATCCCCCAGGACTTCCTCGACGCGGCCAAGATCGACGGCGCCGGCCTGGGGCGGGTGTTCCGGTCGGTGGCGATGCCGCTGAGCCGGCCCATCGTGGCCGCCCTGGTGGTCATCCTGTTCATGACCGCTTGGAACGACTACTTCTGGCCCCTGGTCATCCTCACCGACCAGGCCTACCACACGCTGACCCTCGTGCTCAGCCAGCTCAACGGCCAGTACTCCACCCGGTACAACATCCTCATGGCGGGCAGCCTCCTGTCCATGATCCCCATCCTGGTGGTCTACGCGGCCGCCCAAAAATATTTCCAGTCCGGCCTTCAGCTGGGCGGCATCAAAGGATAACCGTCATGTCAGCTTCCCCTTCTCCCTCCCGTGACCCGTGGGCCCTGGCCTTCCACGGCCTGTTCGAACTGCGTGCCGGCCGCCCCGGCCAGGCCGTGGCCTGCCTCGACGAGCTGGCGGGCGGCCCGGGTTTCGACGAAGCCGCCCTGGGCCTGTGGCTGGCCTCCGAGGCGGCGGTGGCCCCCGGTCCCGGCCGGCCCTGGCTGGAGGGCCGCAGGCAGACGCTCGACGCCATCGTTGAACGCCTGACGGACGAGTGCCGCGTGCCGGCCGCCAACTGGATGGACCTGGGCGTGCCCGGGGTGTACGCGACGCGGCTGGCCCTGGCGTACGGGGCCCTGGCCTCGTACGGGAACGCGGGCTCCCGCCGGGCTGGGACGCTGGCGCCCGGCATCCGCGACGCCTTCTTCCGGGACTTCCTGGCCGGGGGCAAGCTGCGCTCGCGCCGGGGCGGAGACTCGCTGTTCACCGACATCGTGCTGTGCGCCGTGCCCTTCGGGGTCATCGACGCCGGCAACCAGATCCTTGTCGAGTCGGTGACGCAGATCGAGGCCAGGCAGTACCGCGGCGGGTTCGCGTTTGCCGACGACACCGCGTGGCTGGGGGGCACCCCCCGGGCGGACCTCGATACCCTGATGGCCTGGTACTATTCCGAGCGCGGCGACCTCGCCCGGGCGCAACGCCTGTTGGCGCCCTGGGCGGGCAAGCCCGCCGCCGGGACCCGCGAAGACGCCCTTTTCCGCCTGGCCCAGCAGAACATCGACGCCCATAGCGGCGAGGCCGGCACCGGCGTCCAGGTACTCCACGAGCCTGCGGGCCACGGCAGCCGCTACCATCCCCACGACCGCAACCGGTCCCCCCTCCACCCCGTGGGCGGCCAGAGCGTGGTGGTCAGGGCCGTGGTCAGATACGCAGGCCCCGGGACCCGCCTCGCCCTCGAAGCCGAGGGCGCCCAGGCCGGCGCGATGGTCCACGTCGGCCTGGACGGGGCCCAGGGGCACTGGGAAGGAGCGCTGACCCAACTCGCCGCCACGGCCCAGGTGCGCTACCGCTTCTTGGCCTCGACGCCCGACGGGGACGCGGCCACGGAATGGTTCACGTTCCGGGCGGGCTCCCGGCACGATGTCGCGGCCGTCACGGCCCTGGCCGACGGCACGGTATCGCTCAAGACGGCGTCAGGAGCCGAGGTGAAGACCGTGATCCGGGCCGCCCCCGACTGCGAGCTTCTGTGGCGGGCCGGCGGCTTCGCCCTGGTCCGCGACGGGGAGGTTCTGGTGCGGGGCTGGAACCGCCTCGGGCTCGCGCCGCTTTCGGTGGACCTGGACGCCGACGGCAGGCTTCAGGCGCTCCGGCTCAGGCTCAAGGTCGGCGCGGACGAGGAATTTTACGGCACCGGCGAGCGCTTCTCGGCCCTGGGCCTGCGGGGCAAGCGGGTGGACACCTGGGTGTTCAACCAGTACCGCGACCAGGGCCTGCGCAGCTACATCCCCCTCCCCTTCTGGCACAGCTCGGGCGGCTGGGGCCTGCGGGTCCTCGGCGGAGGCTACTCCGAAACCGGGTTCTGCGACCGCATCGAAGGCTTGGTCGAGGTGGAGCTTGAGGCCGGGGACGAGGGGATCACCTTCTACTCGGGCCGCCCCTGGGAGATCGTGCGCGCCTACTTGAACGACACAGGCCTGCCCGCCCTCCCCCCGCGCTGGGTCTTTGGACCCTGGATGTCGAGCAACAACTGGGACAGGCAGGCGCTCACCCTCGAGCAGGCGCGGCTTACCCGCGAGCTGAAGCTGCCGGCGACGGTGCTGGTGCTCGAGCAGTGGAGCGACGAGGCAACGTTCTACGTGTTCAACGACGCCGAGTACGAGCTCAAACCCGGCGACCAGGCGCACACGCTGAAGGACTTCACCTTCCCCGCCGGGGGCCGCTGGCCCGACCCCAAGGCCATGGTGGATGAACTCCACGCCCAGGGCCTCAAGGTGATCCTGTGGCAGGCGCCCGTGATGAAGGCCCTGGACGGGCAGAGCCACGCCCAAAGGGACGAGGACGAAAGGGTCATGGTCGAGAAGGGCTGGGCCCTGAAGCACCGCGATGGCCGCCCGTACCGGATCCCCGACTTCGAGTGGTTCAAGCGAAGCCTCGTCCCCGATTTCACGCACCCCCAGGGCGCCGCTTGGTGGCTTTCCAAGCGCCGGTACCTGTTCGACGAGGTCGGCATCGACGGCATCAAGACCGACGGGGGAGAAGGAGTCTACGGCGAGGTGACCGACAGCGCGGGCCACGCGGGCGACCGGCTCCGAAACCGCTACCCGGTCGACTACGTCGGCGCCTTCCACCGCTTTGTCCAGGACAGGACAGGGGGCCAGGGCGTCACCTTCAGCCGCGCCGGGTTCGAGGGCAGCCAGACCATCCCGGCCCACTGGTCCGGGGACGAGAGGTCCACCTTCGAGGCGTTCAGGAACTCCCTCCGCGCGGGGCTGACTGCGGGCCTCTCGGGCCTCCCCTTCTGGGGCTGGGACCTGGGAGGCTTCAACGGCGACGTGCCCGACGCCGAGCTGTACCTGCGCGGGGCGGCCATGGCGGCCTTCTGCCCCCTCATGCAGTACCACGCCGAGTCCAAGGGCGAACGCAACCGCGACAGGACCCCTTGGAACATCGCCGAGCGCACCGGCGACCCGCGGGTGGTGCCCCTGTACCGCCAATTCGCCCAGGCACGCATGAACCTGCTGCCCTACCTCTGGGCCGAGGCCCAGCACTGCGCCGCTACCGGCGAGGCCATGATGCGGGCCCTGGCCGCCGACTACCCCGGGCCCGACTTCCGCCGCGTCGACGACCAGTACCTGCTGGGCCGGTCGCTCCTGGTGGCCCCCGTGGTCCATCCGGGGGCGGTGACCCGCACTGTGGCGCTGCCCCCCGGGACCTGGGTGCCGCTGTTCGGGGGCGGGAGCGTGGAGGGGCCAAGGGTGATCGAGGTCCCCGCCCCCCTGTCCGAGATTCCGGTTTGGTACAAGGCCGGGGCGGCCATCGCGCTCAACCTGCCGGCCACGGGTGAGTTTCCCGGCGACGTGGGAAGCCAGTGGGACGCCTACACCCGGCTGACCTTTTTGGCCGCCCCGGGCGTCCGGGTCGACGAGGTGTACAACACCTACGACGGCCGGAGCGTGGTCCTCAAGGGCACCCCGGGGATCGACCTCGTTCCCGTGGCGCCCTTCCCCGTCTGGCTGCGGTGAACGGCCCCTGGTTTCACACCCCCGGAATCCCGAAGAACGCCTTGGCGTTGTTGAAGCTGACGTCCTGGACGAGGCCTCCCAGCAGGCCGTAGTCGGCAGGCGCCAGCCCCTCGTCCACCCAGCCCCCCACCAGGCGGCACAGCACCCGGCGGAAGTACTCGTGGCGCGGGAACGACAGGAAGCTCCTCGAGTCGGTGAGCATGCCCACGAACCGCGACAGCAGGCCGTTGTTGGCCAGCGCCCTGAGCTGAAGGTCCATGCCGTCGATGTGGTCGTTGAACCACCACGCCGACCCCAGCTGCATCTTGCCGGCCACGCCGCCATCCTGGAAGGCGCCCAGGACGCTGGTCACGGCGTCGTGAGATGCGGGGTTGAGGCCGTAAACGATGGTTCGGGGGAGAGTTCCGTCCCGGGCCGCCAGGTCGAGGAACCGGGCAAGACTCTGGGCCACGGGTTCGTCGCTGACGGCGTCGTACCCCGTGTCCGGGCCCAGCTTGCCGAACATCAGGGTGTTCAAGTTGCGCTGGGCCGCCAAGTGGAGCTGCATGGTCCAGCCCTTTTCGGCGTCGAGCCGCGCGACTTGAAGCAGAAGGTGGGTCTTGAGCGCGGTGGTTTCCCTTTCCGTGGCGGGTTTGCCGGCCAGGAGGGTCTGGAACACGGCTTCGAGGTTAACCCCTTCGGCGGGCGTGGCCCAGGGAGTGATCAAGGCATGGTCAGACACCCGGCCGCCAACGTCGTGAAAGGCCTTGTGGCGGAGCTCGAGGGCGTGGACAAGCTGCTTCAGGGTGCGGATCTCGACCCCCGCGGCCTTTCCGAGCCTGACCAGGTACGCGGCCCAGCCCGGTGCGTCGGCGATCAGGGCCTTGTCGGGGCGGAAGGTCGGCACCATCACGGGCGCCCCCGTGTGGCGCTTGTGGTGGGCCAGGTCGTCGGCGGGGTCGTCGGTGGTGCACAGGGCCACCACGTTCATCTTCTTCAGAAGGTTCTTGACGCTGAACTCGGGCGTGGCCAGCTGCTCGTTGGCGGCCTTCCAGATCTTGGGCGCCGACGCCTCGCTGAGCACCTCGTCGATGCCGAAGTACCGCCGCAGTTCCAGGTGGGTCCAGTGGTGCACGGGGTTGCCGACGGCCTTGGTGACGGTCCGGGCCCACGCCTGGAAGGTCCTTTCGTCGGCGGGATGGCCGGTGATATGGGCCTCGGGGACGCCGTTGGCCCGCATGAGGCGCCACTTGTAGTGGTCGCCGCCCAGCCAGACCTGGGCCAGGTTGCCGAACCGGGCGTCGTCGGCGACCTGTTCCGGGGGCAGGTGGTTGTGGTAGTCGAGGATGGGCATGGCCTTGGCGTAGTCGTGGAACAGGCGCCGGGCCGGCTCGGTGGTGAGCAGGAAGTCTTCTCCCAGGAAAGGTTTCATAGTGCCTCCTTCAAGCGGTACAGTTGTTCGCCGGCCCGGTGGACGACCAAAAGGTCTCGGTCCCGGCCGGCCTCGGCTTCCCAGGCCGCGATGTCGATTTCACGCCAGTCCCGCCACGCCAGGTTGAGGGCCAGGCACTCGTCCCGGCCAATGGCGGTGGCCAGCGTCACGGTGATCCGCAGGGTCTCCTTTCCGGTCGCCGGGTCGAAGGTGCCGGCCCCCCTCAGGTGGGTGGAGTGGGCCAGGGTTCCCCACGGACAGCCCTTGAACTGGTCCCACTGCTTCACAAAGTAGTCCCGGCAGTGGTAGCCGATCCGGCGGATCATTTCGCCGTGGACGGCGCTCACGTGGCGGATGTGGGGTGCGTAGATGATCACCTCGCCGCCGTCGGCGATGACGGGCTCGAGCTTGTACATGCCCTTGGCCCCCACCCAGATTTCGTCGTACATCTTGGGGAGGATGGAGAGGACCCGCCGGTAGGGCCTGTTCACCCAGGTGATGTGGGTTTCGGCGGCCAGGTCGGCGGCCTTGGCCCAGGCCTCCTCGATGGGACCGACGAAGATCCCCTCGACGCCGTCGTGCTGCACCACGGTGCACAGCGCCCGGCGCGGCCTGGGGATCATCGCGGCGGCCCTGTCGATCACCCGCCTGACGGGAGTATCCTTCGTCCCGATGATGGAGTACGAGGTGAGCAGGGCGCCGATCCAGTGGGTGACGTCGATGATGTCCTGCCCGGCGATGCCCGGGAAGAAATACTTGTTCCCCCCCGAAATTCCCACCACCTCATGGGGAAACACGGGTCCGCACACGAACAGCTCGTCGTAGTCGAGGACGAGCTTGTTGAGCCTGACCGGCACCTCAAGGTCGAGCATGCCCTGGCTGAGGGCCTTGATTTCCGAGGCAGGGATGGTCCCCACGAGCGCCAGCGCGTCGGGGTTCTTCCAGTCGTGGTTCATGAAGGCCACGTCGGCGAAGTCCCTGGCCCGCTCCCCGGGGGCGCACCCGAACAGCTGGTCCATCTGGGCGTCGTCCAGCGGCATGTGGGTGCCCAGGGCCACCAGAAAATCCAGCTTCTTGACCCGGGGTCTGAGGGCCTCGACGATCAGCCGGAAGAATCGGGCCAGGGGCATGGTGCGGGTCAGGTCGGGGACGAGGACCAGGACACGCTTGCCGTCGTAGGGGCACCGGGCGAGGCCGTCGCGGATCGACGCGGCGACCTCGTCGTCGGACAGGAACCGGCGGCCGCTCATGGCCGGCCTGCAAAAAGAGGGACCAGATGGTTCTCGTAAAGGTTGGCGGTCACCCGCCGGCCCACAATGGCCTTGTTGGCTTCCAGGGCGTCGAGGTACCGGGGCCCCAGCTCGGCGGCCACCTTGTAACCGACGTGGAGCAGCTGGCGGAGCGAGGGGTTGAAACCGGGGTTCTTCTGGTCGTGGGTCACCGCGTCGACAAACTGCCGGCTCGTCCATTTTTGCATCTCGGCGGCGGTGGGGAGCTTCTTGGCGTCGATGTCGATCACCGTGGCGTAGGGAGCGGCCAGCTCGTCGTAGCGGCCCAGGGCCTTGGTGTAGATCTCCTTGGCCAGCGCCAGGCCTTCGGGACCCGCTTCGGCAAGGCCCGTCACCTCTTCCAGCCAGGTTGTCCCTGCGGTCTTGAGGTGAAGGCCGGCGTTGTGGCGCTCGATGGCCGTTCGGATGGGGCCGTAGATCGAGAACTTGTCGCTCCCCGAATGCACGCTGAGCTTGAGGTTGGCAGGGAGTCCGAACTGCTTGACGGCATGGGCGATGACCAGCAGGTCGTCGTTGAATTCCTTTTCGAACACGGCCAGGTCGCCGACAAAATCGACACCCTTGTTGAACCGCCCCGAGAACTTGGGCGCAATGGTGTGCAGGGGTATGCCCTCGTCGGCCAGGGCGGCCAGGATGAACCAGAGGTCGAGGGGAGTCTGAGGTTTGTCGGTCTCGTCCATCGACACCTCGGTGACGAAGTTGCCCTTGCCCTTGGCGGCCTCGATGCGCTGGTAGATCCGGCCGGCTTCCTTCACGGCAAAGAGGTACTTCTTGGCCACGGACTCGACCTGGTCCTTGGTCACCGGGAAGCCCTTGGCGATTCCGGGGATGGTCAGAAGGCCCGAAGCGGGCGTGTGCTTGGCGGCGAAGGCCGCAATCTCGGCGTCGGCCGAGGGCTTGCCGATGAAGTCGGCCACGTCGAGGGTGTAAAAGTCGGCGGCGGCCAAGAAGCCGTCAACGGTCTTCTGGCCGATGTGGTCGGCGTCGACGAAATAAGGGTCCTTCCAGCCCAGCGCCTTGACCGCCGCGTCGGCTTCAACCCGCGCGCTCATCGGTTCGCTGTGGATGGTCGAATGTTCACGGAACGACTTGTTCCACACGGGGGCGACGGTCACTCCTTGGGCCTTGATCTTGATGAAGGCCGCCAGCTGGGCCTCGCCCTCCCGGGCAAACCTGTCGCCCACACCGACAGAAAAACGGGGTAACTGTAGCATGAAAACTCCTTAGGCTAAACGCCGCTGTATGCGCTGAATCCGCCGTCGACGGGCAGCACGATGCCCGTTACGAAGCGTGAAAGGTCGGACAAGAGGAACAGGGTGGCTCCCTGGAGTTCCTCGACGGCTCCCAGGCGGCCCATCGGCGTGCCTGCCAGGATCTTCCTGGCCCGGGGCGAGTGGTCGCCCGTCTTTTCGTCGATCATGAGGAAGCGGTTCTGCTCCGTGATGAAGAACCCCGGCGCGAGGGCGTTCACTCTGATGTTTTGAGGCGCCAGGTGCACCGCCAGCCACTGGGTCAGGTTGTTGACCGCGGCCTTGGACGCCCCGTACCCCACGACCTTGGTCAGGGGCCGGATCGACGCCGCCGAAGACACGTTGAGGACGACGCCCCCCCGGCCCACCATGTCCTGGGCAAACACCCGGGTGGGCAGCAGGGTGCCCGTGAAATTCAGCCGCATCACCTCGTCGAGGGCGCTCAGATCGACGCCGAAGAAGGACGAAGGCCTGTCGGCCGGCGCTCCTGAGGTCATGGTTTCGGCCCCGGTGGTCGCCTTGGGCTGGTTGCCCCCCGCGCCGTTGATCAGGATGTCCACGGGACCCAGGCGCCGGTGCACCTCTGCCAGCGCCGCTTCAAGGCTGTCTTTGTCGAGCACGTTGAGCCCCAGGCCGATCACCTCGCCCCCGGCTTTCTTGACGACTTCGACGGCCTTGGCCTCGGCTTGCGCGGCGTTCCGGCCCCCAAGGGCCAGCCTCACCCCGGCCGCCGCCATGGCTTCGGCCAGCGCGCGGCCGATGACCCCGGTGCCGCCGGTCATGACCGCGACCTTGCCCTTCAGATCGGAAAATCCCAAAACATTCATAAGGTCCCCCTGTGGCTCTCGCGAGCCACGAAATTCGGCTGAAAACTCTCAAAGGAATCGGCGGCGGGAGCCTCCCCCGCCATCCACTTGGCAAGACCTTCCTGGGCCCGCTGCCCCAGGCGGTGGAACCCGATGTCCCACGTGCTGAGGGCCGGACTCGTAAACTCCGTGAACGGAAAATTGTCGAAACTGACAATCTCGATGTCTTCGGGAACGCGGACTCCCCGGCCCCTGAGCCAGCTGAGCGCAGGGATGGCAATTCTGTCCGTCCGGAAGAAGATGGCGTCGAAGTCACTCCACGATGCGGCCGCCCTTGCCAGGAAGTCTGCGGGTTCGTGGATCCCCGCCCAAAAGGTGATCCCCGGCTGGTCCCAGTATCGAAACGAGGGCCGCAAGTCCCAGTCGTACTCGTAAACCATCAGGATGTTCCGGTGCCCCTGGTCCATGAAATGCTCGATGGTCCTGTCGGCAGCGAAACCGCGGTCGATGTCGAGGGAAGGCACAAGACCCCGCAGCCGGGACCCCACGCCCAACACCTTGAGCGAGAGACCCTCGATGGTGTGGCGAAGCCGCTCCTGGTCCGACTCGGGGCGCCCGAATAGGTCGGTGAACAGCAGGACTCCATCCTTGAAGCGTTCCGCGAAGCCCTGCAGCGCACCGATGGCCCTGTCGGGGTCGCTCCTGTGTTCGGCCACCGACACCTCGAAGCCCATGAGTCCAAACTGCTCGACGAAGGGGACGACGAAGTCCTGCCGGGTGAACTGGTGGAGCTGGTCGACCACCAGGCCCACGCTCTGAGTGCGCCTTGTCCTGAGGCTGGAAGACAGGTAGTCTTTCTTGTAGCCGAGGCGCTGGGCCGTGTTGCGGACCCGGGTGCGGACCTCTTCGGAAGCGAAGGAACTCTCGTGGTTGTTGAGAATGTTGCTGACGGTGCTCACCGCCAGCCCGCACTCTCTTGCAATGTCCTTCAAGGTGATCGCCACGGCACAGACCTCACAAAAACATTCTAGATAACGTTATCTATGGATAAACCCGGTCGCTGGTCGCTGTCAAGGCTTTCTTGTCCCCGGCGCCTGGATCAGGTCGGCGATGCGTCCGCCCTTCCACAGGCCGTTGTCGAGGTCGGCCGCGATCTTGTTGTACTTCTTGTCGCTCAGGTTGTAGACAACGAGCAGCATGACGGCGGCCAGGCCCAGGGCCAGGGCCGGGTACCAGCTCAAGACGGCCTTGATGCCGGCCAGCGTTTCGGGACTCTGGACGGGTTTGGAGGCCGCGTATCCGGTCAGGGCCAGCACACCGCCGCCCACCACCACCGCCAGCGTCTGCGCGATCTTGCGCGAGAAGTTGAACGCGGCCGAGACGATGGCCTCTTTGCGCACGCCCGTGTTCCACTCGGCGTAGTCCATGGTGTCGGCCACAAACGCCCAGGTCACCCCGTTGGGGACGGCAAGTCCGGCGTAGCTCACGGTCATCAGCGCGACGAACCCCCAGAAGTTCGTCGGCAGAACACCGTTGAGGAAGGCCGCGACGCCGCCGATCAGGAGGCCCGCAATGGCTACGTTCTTCTTGTTGAACCGCTTCACGAGTTTCGGGATGAAAAGAATGGTCACGATTGAGGTGCCGATCACGATGAGGTTGATCAGCGAGGCCAGCAAGAGGTTGCCCAGGTTGTACTTGGCGTAGAAGACCATCATCGAGTTGTAGACGTTCATGGCTGAGATGGTAAACAGAGTCATGAGGATCAACCCGCCCAGCGGACGGTTCGTGAACACGACCTTGGCGTAGTCCTTGAGTGAGTTCTTCTGGTAGCCGACCTCGCGGATAACCTTGACCCGCTCCCGGGTCCCCCGGTAGCAGACCACAAAGGCGCCCACGCCGACAGCAGCCATGACCAGGGACGCCACAACCCAGGCGAACGGATCGCTCGCGTTCCCTCCGCCCACCCAGACCAGCAGCGGCAGGAAGGCGAATCCCGTAATCCACTGGGCACCCAGAGAACCGGCCTGACGGCTTGTCGCCAACTGGGCGCGCTCTTCTACGTTCCGGGTCATCACGGACGACAACGATTGGTACGGGTTGTTGGTGAAGGCGTACGCCACACCCCACAGCATGTAACCGATCAGCGCCCAAAGGATCTTCCCGAGCAAGGGAAGCTGCGGCATCGTGAAGGTCACGATCGTCAAGATGGCCAGAATGATCGCACCGGCCATCATCACGGGCCGAAACTTGCCGGACTTGCCGATCTTCCGGGAGTCGATCCAGCCGGCGGCCAGCGGATCCATGAACGCGTCGAAGATCTTCGTCCCGGCCATGATGGCCGTGACGATGCCGGCCCCTATGCCCTCACCCGTCCAGAACTGCAGCAGGTAGTATTGGCCCAGGTCGAACATGAACCCGTTCCCGAAGTCGCCGAAACCGTAGGTAACAACCTCTTTCTTGGTCAACGTCTTCGGGGGAGCCCCGGGGATGCTCCCACCCTCTCTCCCGTCGGCCACGGCCGTCTCTTGTGTACTCATTGCTAAAGCCCCCTTGCCAAATCAGATGAACGTTAGAAGAACGGGTTCTAGATAACGTTATCTAGGGATAAGCCCAGTTAGCAAATTCCGTCAAGAAAATCTTTTTTACCGAGAGTGATTTCACGCAAGTTGGGGGTGGAGACGTGCAGCACGCGACAGAAATGGCCGGCGAAGCCCTTTCAAAACGGAACGAGGAAACGGTTTGACAAGACTTTCCGGATCCGAAAGCCGGAGTTCAGTCGATGTCCATGCGCCAGGGGAAGAAGAAGCAGTCGTCGTCGAAGAGTTTGTAGTCGGCCTCGCCGTTGACCACGAGGGTCCGGATCAGCTTCGCCGTGGCCAGGTATTCCTTGGCCCGGTCGAGAGTGCTGCCCGTGCGTGACCTGTCATCGACCAAAAGGATGGTCTTACCCCGGGGGTCGAAGCCCAGAGGCTTCACCAGCTCGGGACGGGTGCGGATGGGCTTCTGCTGGTCGTCGCGAAAGTTCAGCCAGATCCACTCGAGGTCGCACCCCAGGACGAATTGAAGCATGACCGCGGGGATGATGCCCCCCCGGGCCACGGCAACGATCAGGTCAAACTCCTCGGCGAAGCGGAGCGTCTTGATCCGCTCCTGCACCTCGGCGAGGGGCTTGACCGGCATTGAGGGCATTAAGCCTTCTTCCCTCTCCAAAGACCCAGTACGAGTCCGCCGACGATGAGTTGGATCAGGAGGCCGGGCCAGCCGAGCTGCCAGTCGCCTAGGGCGGCCGACAGAGAACCGGCCTTGATCATCTCGTAGACGCCGCCCAGCAGTTGGTAGGCCACGATGACCACGACAAGGCCGCCCAGCGAGATCTGCTTGGTGTGCTTGGCCAGGAGCGAAGCAGCCACGGCCAGCAGGACCGACTTGACAAGGATGATGTCGATCATGGCCACGGGGGGCATGCCGGTGAGCAGGGTGTTGGCCAGAGGCGACAGCAGCGCCGTCGCCAGGCCGGCCCACAGACCCCAGCGGTAGCCGGCGATCAGAGTGAAGAAGTAGATGGGGAGGAACATAAGTCCTCCCTGGGGAACGGAATGGACAAGCGCGGGGAAGACGAGGTTCCCGGCGGTGAACAGGGCCACCCATAGGTAGAACTTGACCTGGGCGGGGGTCACGGTCTCCTGGTGGAAATCAGCACCCCAAACAAGAAAACGATTCATGTTTTACTCCTTTTGCACCAGGGGCAGGGTCGAGCCCCCGAACGGCATGACAAGGACCTTTGCTTTTGTCCCTAATTCAACCATAGCCCCATCCACGGCGTCTTGAACAGTGGCAAACGGCTCGAACCCGACGCGCCGGGCCAGCTCGGGGTCCCAGTCCGACACCAGGAACAGCCTTGCCTTCTTGGCGACCAGGGCGATGGCGGCGGCCTTGTGCCCGCCCAGGCGGAAAGTCCTCTTGATCGCCGCTATCCTCTCGTCGACGCTCTTGTTGAGCATCCAGTCCTCGAAAACGGGCTCTCCGAAGCCCTCCTTGGCCGAGGCCACCAGCACGACGATGCCGCCCTCGCGCACGGCGTTCTTGCAGTTGTCGAGGGCCTTTTGCGACTGGTAGAGGTTGATGTCCTTGGGGTACCCGCCGGGGGTGACCACGACCAGGTCGGCCGTGTGGGCCACGGGGACGCCGTACATCGAGTCGAGGAAGCGGCACGCGGCGCGGTGGGCCTCGAACCAGTGCCCGGCGAACGACTTGACGATGTGTTTCTTGCTGTCGAGGACGACGTTCACGATGAAGTCGATCTTGATGAACTCGGTGATCTGGTCCATGTCCTGGCGGACGGGGTTGGTGTCGAGGTTGCCGGCCCGGGCCTCGGGGTGGACCATGTTGGAGTGGTTGGCCTGGATGGCCGCGTGGCTCGATACCCCGGGCATGAGCGCCTTGGCGCCGCCGCTGTACCCGGCGAAGTAGTGGTATTCGACATTGCCCAGGCAGATGATCCTATCGGCCTTGGCGACGGGTTCGAAGATATCGGCCGGGGTGCCGTTGCGGCAGGTGCCCAGGTTCACGCACTTGTCCATGTCGCTGTCGATGACCTTGACCCCGCTGGCCAGCACCGCCTCGCCCACCAAGGCCTTCACCTCGTCGGGCGTGTGCCGCCTGTGGCTGCCCAAGGCCAGCACGACTGTGATGTCCTGGGGGGCGATGCCGACGGCCAGCAGCTCCTTGAGCACCCCGGGCAGGATGCGGTAGCTGGGCAGCGGCCGGGTGATGTCGCTGGTCACAATGGCCACGGTCTCACCGGGCTTGACGATGTGGCGCAGCTGGGCTGTTCCGATGGGATGGTCGAGGGAGCGCGCCACCTCGTCCTCGTCCATGAGTTCCATAGGCACCTCGTTGGGGGTCAGCACGCCCAGGACGTTGGCCTCGGGCAGCTCAAAGGAAACGACGCCCTTGGCGTACTTCAGCTCGAACCGCTTCATGGCTTCACTTCTTTCGCTTCAGCACCGCGTGCGCCTTGGCCACGATGTCTTCGGCCAGCAGACCGTACACCTTCTGCAGGTACTCCTCGGCGCCCACCTGGCCGAACAGGTCCTTCACCCCCACCCTTTCCAGGGGCACGGGGAAGTTCTCGGAAAGCACTTCGGCAACCGCGGACCCCAGGCCGTTGATGACGTTGTGGTTCTCGGCCGTGACGACGGCGCCGGTTTCCTGGGCGGCCTTGACGATGGCCTCGGCGTCGATGGGCTTGAGGGTGAAGGGGTTCACCACCCGGGCGGAAATGCCTTGCGCCTTGAGCGTGTCGTGGGCCTTGAGCGCCTCGGGGACGAGGATGCCGTTGGCGAAGATGGTCAGGTCGCTCCCCTCGCGCAGGGTCTCGGCCTTGCCGACGGTGAAGCGCGATCCCTCTTCGTACACCTGGATGGCGGCCTTGCGCATGAGGCGGATGAAGAACATACCGTACAGCGTCTCCGTCTGCCGGATCAGGTCCTTGAGCATAACGGCGTCGGTGGGCTCCAGGATGGTCATTTCGGGGATGCAGCGGATGATGCCCAGGTCTTCGAAGGGCATGTGGGTCCCGCCGTTGTAGGCCGCAGTCACGCCGGGGTCGCTGGCCACGATGCGAACGTTGGCCTTGGCGTAGGCGCCCGAGATGAAAATCTGGTCGTAGCTGCGGCGGCTGGCGAAGGGCCCGAAGGTGTGCGCGTACGGAATCTTACCCACCACCGAAAGGCCGGCGGCCACGCCCATCATATTGGCTTCCTGCACGCCGCAGTTGAAGGTGCGGTTCGGGTAGGCCTTCTGGTAGGGGATCATCCCCATGGAGCTCATCAGGTCGGAGTCGAGCACCACGATGTTCTCGTTTGTCTTCGAAAGCTCGATCAGCGTGTCGCAGTACGCCTTCCGCATCTCAGTCTTTTCGCGGAGGTTCTCTTTTACAAGGGTCACACTCATCACCGGGCCTCCCAGTGGGCAAGGGTCGTTTCCAGTTCCACGATCTGTTCGGCGGCGCGGCGGTGGTCCTCGTCGCTGAAGCGCAGGTGGTGGTTGCTGAACTGCTCCTCGACGAAGGGGTAGCCCTGCCCCTTGATCGTATCGAGGACGATGACAGCCGGCTTGCCCTTCACCTTCTGCGCCCTGAGGATGGCCGCGTGGATGGCCTCGATGCTCTTTCCGTTCACGTACTGGGCATCCCAGCCGAAGGCGGCAAACTTGGCGGCGATGTCGCCAAGGTCGTTGATGTCCTTGGTGTACCCGTCGAGCTGCTTCTTGTTCTCGTCCACAAAGGCGATCAGGTTGTCGAGCTTCTGGTGGCTGGCGAACAGCGCCATCTCCCACACCTGGCCTTCATCAAGCTCGCCGTCCCCCAGGACGAGGTAGGTCTTGTTGTCGATGCCGCTCAGGCGGTTGCCCAGGGCGATACCGCACGCCGACGAAGCGCCTTGGCCCAGGGACCCCGTGGTCATGTCGATGCCCACGGTCTTGAGTCTGTCGCAGTGGCTGGGGAGGTTGGTGGCCGGCTGGTTCAGCGTCGCCAGCTGCGACACGGGGAAGTACCCCTTGAGCGCCAGGGCCGCGTAGATCGAAGGCCCCGCGTGCCCTTTGCTGCTCACGAAGAAGTCCCGCTGGGGCCACTTCGGGTTCTTGGGGTCGATGTTCATCACCTCGCCGTAGAGCACGGCCAGCAGTTCGATGACAGACGCGGCGCCCCCGATGTGGCCGAAGCCCAGGGTCTTGATCTCTTTGAGGGTCTCGAGCCGGATCTGGGCGGCAAACTTCTCGAGCTCGCGCACCCTTTGCTTGGTCAATGGAGCACTGCCCATCACTTGCCTCCCTGCTGGTGTCTGGCGAACGCCTTTTCCATGGCCTGGATGAGGGGCAGCTTCTTGCCGCTCAGGTAGCGGACCATGGCGCCGCCGGCCGTGCACACGTAGCTGATGTCCTTCAGGTCGATGAACCTTGAGGCCGCGCTCACCGTGTCGCCGCCCCCGATGACCGAGTAGCCGGGCGACTTGGCGATCGAGGCCCACACCGACCTCGTCCCGCGCTCAAACACCTCCTGCTCGTAGACCCCGGGGGGACCGTTCACGAAGATGGTCTTGGCGCCCTGAAGGACGGCGTCGTAGTCGCTCTGCGTCTTGCTGCCTATGTCCAGGAACATCCTGTCGAGGGGCAGGCGCTTTACGGCGATCTCGGTGCGGGTCTTGCCGTCTTCGGAGTACGCCAGGTCGCGGGGGATCTCGATCTTGTCGCCAAACTCGGCAAGGTAGTGGCGCGCGGGTTCCACAAACTCCCACAACCCGCGCTCCTTAAGGAACTTCGTGTTCGTGGGGCCCAGGTCCTTGCCCGTGGCGATGAGGAAGATTTCACCTGTGATGCCGCACGTGAGGATCTTGTCGGCCGTGCCGTTGCGCAGCACCGTCTCCATCATCCCGAAGGCGTCGCTGATCTTGGCGCCGCCCAGCACGAACACCGACGGCTTCTCGGGGGTCTTCATCACCCTGTCGAGGGCCGAGATCTCCTTGAACATGAGGTCGCCGGCGGCGGTGGGCAGCAGTTCCTGAAAGGCCACCATCGACGGCGAGGCGCGGTGCGCAGCGGCGAAGGCGTCGTTCACATAGAGGTCGGCTAGAGGCGCCAGGCGCCTCACGTGGTAGACCTCGAGCATGTGCTCGGGCTTCAGAGGAACCACGGTCTCGAAGTGCGAGATCTCCTCGCTCAGGTAGCGCAGGTTGCCCAGCAGCACCATCTCGCCGGCCTTGAGGGCCTTCACCTTCTCGACGGCGGCCGGGCCGGCCACGTCGTCGACGTACTCCACCTTCCTGCCCAGGAGCGCCGACAGCTTTTCGGCGTGCTCGGCCAGGGGAATCAGGTTCTGGTAATCGAGGGTGTCGCCCTGGTGCGCGATGATCGCGATCTTGGCCCCGCCGGCCAGCAGCTTGTGGAGGGTGGGCACCGACTCGCGGATGCGGTTGTCGTTGACGATCTTCTTCGTCTTCGGGTCGATGGGCGAGTTGATGTCCAGCCGGACCAGGACGGTCTTCCCCTGCAGGGGAAAGTCCTCGATCTTGTTCATGAGGGTAGCCACGCTACTTCACCATGTTGAGGTACTGGTTGGTCTTGCCCACGGCCTCGAGGCGGTCGGTCTGCATCGAGGTGGCGGCGCGGATCGCGTCCATGGTCTCGGGGATGGTCACCGACTCCTGGGGAATGTGGATGCCGAACATGATGTCCCGGCCCGACTTCACCACGGTGTCCCTCCAGATGTAGACCTCGTACACGTCTCCCCGGGGTTTGAGGGAGTCGCGGGCGAACTTGAAGATCGAGGCGTTTCCCAAGAAGCCGTCCTTAAGGCTGACCACACGGATGCGCGGATGCGACTCGAAGGCAGCGATGGCCTGGTCGATGCTG
>Ga0181516_10000881_pt1 | contig 24693 bp, 26 predicted proteins | sample PEATcosm2014_Bin_25_FD_121104 | JGI IMG/M metagenome (GOLD analysis project Ga0181516, IMG submission 121104) | Peatland microbial communities from MTU Mesocosm Facility, Houghton, MI, USA - PEATcosm2014_Bin01_10_metaG | ecosystem: Environmental > Terrestrial > Soil > Wetlands > Peat | place... | reverse complement strand
CCGCGCCGCTCGCCCCCTTGCATACCTGCACGTCGGCAAGGTAAAACAATCACGTCTTCGGCCACTCGCTATGGCCGCTTTTAACCCGATCACGTATGGCCGGTTTTAACCCGATCACCGAGGACGTGCACGAGGTGCCGCTCCCCGCTCTCTGACTGAACCACGACTAGATAATCGGCTGTATCCCCGAGGTTCTGTCAGAGGGAAGTCAGTACGCTTACGCTGCAGCACAATTTCCGCTGGATGTTTCCGACCGGCGGGGTTGCTGCGGGACAGTCACCTCGTACCGCCGTCGATGAAAAGTCAATGCCGACTCCCCAGGTGACAGCCCTGCGCTCGTTTTAGCGAAGAGGTTGAGCGGAGATTCCACCTGGGGAACCCTTTATGTTTGGTTACGTTTCTAACTGTTTGGCTCACTTGACTGTAAGCAGAACGGCCTTGCCTTTGGCCTTCGAGGAGCGCATGAAGTAAATGGCGCCGTAGATGCCCCAGGCGGCGGAGATGCCCAGTGCCAGCAGCGGTTCCTTAAATGTGCCCAAGCCGAAAACCGGGCTGATCAGGTAAAAGGCCATGCAGACAACGTTGGCCAGCAGACCGAAGCCAGGGATGAGCAGATGGCGGACTACGCTGTAGTCATGGCGCCTGTGGTAAGCAACGATGCAGAGCAAGCAACTCAGCGCGTACAGGATAAAGGTACCGAAGTTAGAGGTGAGCGTGACAGTTAATAGCGAGTTGGGCAGCGCGGCTAACTGGTCGTGCGAGAGGTAGCCGAAGTTTGAAAAGATGCCGTGCGGCAGCGCGGCAATGGCCGCGTCAGAGGGCGCGCTTGCATCGCCGAAAACCAGGACAACAGCGATGACACCGATGAACGCGGAGATCCAGGCCAGCGTCCAGATGGCCTTGCGGGGGCTCAGCGACCCGGCATGCAGGATGCCGAAGTGCTCAGGAGCCTCGTCGTCCTTGCCCATGGCGTAGGTAACACGAGCGCCGGTGTTCATGCAGCTAAGCGTGGTGCCGATCAGCGCCAGAAACACTGTGACGGCCTCCGCCAGCATGAAGTACTTGCCGTGGCCATGGCCCAGCAACCCGTCCCCGACCATAATCATCATATCGCCAATGGGTGCCGCCGAAGTGACTGCGCTTTGCATGGTATAGCCCGAGTTGAGAAAGTAATTGGCTGCGAAATACTCGATCAGGTAGCACACCAAGCCCTGAATCAACAACGAGGAAATGACTGCGATGGGAATATGTTTGGTGGGGTTCTTCGCCTCGCCTCCCATCGAGGTCACCGATTCGAATCCAACCAAAATCAGAATGGCGACCGTGGCCTGGATAAAGACATAGCTGAATTTGTGCGGCGCCACAACCGAAGCAGCAGAGGTATGGGTGAGGAAGTTGCCGCTCGCGTCTTTCTCGGGGTAGTCGATGGTGAATGCGACAGGCTTGCCTGCCGAGTCCAGTAGCGGTGCGGGAGCGCCGGTAGCGTCGCGAACTATGGAGCCGTCCTTGGCTGTAGCGAACTGGTAGTTGTAAGTTGCCAGCGTTTGCCCGTCATACTGGAAGGCCGTCGAACCTGCAGGATGGCTTGTACGATAGCCGATGGCGAGTACACTGAAGACCAATAGCGCGGAGATCTGGACGATGTTGATAGCCAGGTTGACGGCAGTGGAAGCTCCAGCGCCCTTCGATGCGATCCACCCAACAAAGAATGAGAAGGCAACCGCCACCAGCGCCATGAAGATCAGTCCAGGATTCGAGCCACTCATGAAGTTGGGATAGAGGAAGCCGACGATGTAGCCGACAAAGACGCCGGTAACGGCCACCATCACCCCCGGATAGACCCAATAGTAAAGATGCGAGCCCCAACCGACGATGAACTTAGCGACGCGGGCGTACTTAAAGAACTTGTCTTTGGATAGGAGCGCCTGCTCTGCGTAGTAGTAGCTTGAGCCGGTGCCGGGATAGAGTTTGGAAATCTCTGCGTAGGCGACCGCGGTGGCCAGGCAAAGCAACAGTGCGGCAAAGATGCCTAGCCACATGGTCGGCGCAGTGGTGCCAGTGCCGGCCTGGATTACGAAAGTGAGCCAAAGAAAGGCGCCGGGGGCGATGAGGGCCATTGCATTGCTGGTTAGTCCGGTTAGGCCCAGAGTGGCCTGCATCTGAGGTGCCTTTTGATCTGCCATGAACATTCTCCTGAATGTGATGTTTTTTCGGCTGCTCCCGGCGTCTGAACCCCGGTCGTCCTTGCGGCTCACTCGTCTCCGATTCGCTAGACGAAGCGACAGAACAAATCTGAATGATTTATCCGAAGGCTAAAGCTGAAGTGATAAGGATGAAATGAAGAAATAGAAATGAATGGCGAACAAAGTTGGGACGAAGCAGACTCTAAAGCGCCTCTGGGCCATTTCCAGGAATCGATAGACGCACCAAAGGCGAAACCGTGGAGCGGATTGCGTCTTTGTGGACCTTGAAGACGCGCTCCCTGATAGGGGTGGAATTAACAAAGTCCTCGTACGCCCGCTCAAGATGCGCGCGGAAGTAGGCGCGAGCTTTCTCTTCGTCCGGCTCCATACCGGCCTCGCGAAGATTGTCTCCCATACGCCGCAGTATGTGCAGCCGTGCCACATTCAGCACCGCAGGGTCATAGGGGACACCAAGAAAACGAAAGTAGTCCTCAGCGGACGAAAGCTTCGCCAATTGTTCAAGCACAGTCATATTTCATCTCCAGTGGGGTGTGTATGACAGTCGCAGTACTGCTGGCGCGCCGGTAGAAGTCCAGCAGCTCTTCTGAACTGACTACGCGTTTTGCCTGCATGGATCGCTGCCGAACCTGATCCAACACCGATTGCGTCCGAACTCTGTCCGTGACCAATCCAAGAGATTTGAGAGCGCCTACCACTGATGCCATTCCCGAGTGCTTTCCCAGAACAATCTCACGCGACCTCCCGAAGGTCTGCGGAGACAGTTCTTCATAAGTTGATGGATCTTTCAGAAGACCGTCGACGTGAATGCCAGATTCATGTGTGAAGGCATTGGCGCCAACGATCGCTTTCCCAACTGGGATAGGACGACGTGCCGCCCTCGCCACGATTTCAGCAAGTCGCGGCAACTGAGTAAGATTCACGTTGCTGCCGCCTCCATGGAAGCGATTTAGGCACGCAGCAACTTCTTCGAGAGCAGCATTCCCGGCGCGCTCTCCCAGGCCAAGTACGCAAACGCTGGCATGAGTTGCTCCCCCTCGAATTGCCGCGAGCGTATTCGCCGTAGCTAGACCAAGATCATCGTGGCCATGGAACTCCAGTTCGACGCCGGTCGCGCGGCCAAGCCGTGTGAATGCCTCGTAGACCGAGAAAGGCTCCATGTTGCCGAGCGTGTCTGCATAACGAAAGCGATGAGCTCCTGTGCTTGCGGCTGTTTCCACTGCGACCAGCAAAAAGTCCATGTCAGCGCGACTGGAGTCTTCACCTCCCATGGCCACGCGCAATCCGCAATCGACGGCATACGCAATCACATCTCGGATGCGGCTGAGCACGCCGTCGCGATTAAGGTTCAGCTTGGCCCGCATTTGAATATCTGAAACCGGAATGGAGAGATTCACCCGCTTCAACCCGGTCTTCCGCGCGGCATCGACATCCGCTCGTGTCATGCGACACCAGGCAATTGGCTCAGACTTGCTCAACACACCTCCGATTGTCGCAATCTCCTGGATCTCCCTGTCTCCAATCGCTGGAGTACCTGCCTCTATCTCATCCACACCAGCATCTTGCAGCGCGAGAGCAATCGCCAGCTTCTCTTCAAGTGTGAAGGCAACTCCGGGAGCCTGTTCTCCATCTCTGAGTGTCGAATCGTTCACTACAACGCGAGACAAATTAGACATACGCAGCCTCCATAGGAACAGAGCTGGCTTGCAGATCGCTTACTACCTGCTGAAGGACTTCGATCACCCGATCCACTTCGGAGTCTGTTGTTTCGCGCGAAAGCGAGAAGCGCACCGATCCGCGCAAATGACTAAATGGAATCTTCATTGCGGTCAACACATGGGATGGATTGAGCGAGCCTGATGTGCAGGCCGATCCGGAGGATGCGGCAATCCACTCACGATTTAACATGAGCAGAATCGAGTCTGCCTCGATATTCTCAAAGGCTATGTTGAGTGTGTTCGGGAGGCAGTTATGACGGTCTCCAATACGAATCGCGGTTGGAACAAGGCGCACAATTTCCCGTTCCAGGTAGTCGCGCAACAAAGAAATCCGATTCATATCACGCTGCAATTCCTGAACCGCAAGCTTCGCGGCCACTCCGAAGCCGACGATTGCTGGGGTGTTCTCAGTACCTGCACGCCTTCCGCGTTCCTGACGGCCGCCATAAATAAGTGGTGTCAACTTCATTCCGTTGCGCACGTACAGGGCGCCGATTCCTTTAGGACCGTGCATTTTGTGAGCCGAAATCGAAAGCATATCGATCTTAGTCTTCTTTACATCTATTTCGACTCTTCCCGCAGCCTGAACAGCATCGCAGTGAAACAAGGCTCCGGCAGCGTGCGCCATGGATGCAAGCAACTCAACGGGAAACAGAACTCCAGTTTCGTTGTTGGCCCATTGAATGGAGACAAGAGCTGTCCGCTCACTTAGAGCCCTGCGATATGCATCCAGAATGAGGCCCCCTTTGCCGTCGACCGGAATGCGGTGGACCTTAGCCCTGCCTTTCTTCTCCAAATGCGCGCACAGCGCAAGCACAGCAGGGTGTTCTACCGCTGAAGTAATGATTTCGTTCCGTCCCTCATCCGTTTCGAGAGCCGAGAGGATCGCTGTGTTATTCGATTCGCTTCCCCCTGAAGTAAAGACGATCTCGCTATCGCGTTCTGCTCCGATTAACTCGCCAACCTGGCCTCGCGCCACGCGTACGGCGTCTTTAGCAGTGACACCCGGATCATGTAGCGAAGATGGATTTGCAAACTGATCTCGAAGAAATGGCAGCATTGCTTCAACAACACGAGGATCCGTGCGCGTCGTCGCGTTGCTGTCCAGATAGACCCATGATTTGGGTGCAAGCATTTCTGTCATAGCGGGTTTCCTCAGACAACGACTATTAACAGCATGATTTGCTGCAGCCACCCTTTGTTTGAGCATGGGGATTATCGAACGAAAAGCCTGTGCCCTCTGGGCTGTCGACGAAATCAATTGTGGTTCCTGATATCAAGGCGATCGAGAGTGGATCGATTAGTATCTTCACCCCGTGGCTCTCGCAGGAGATGTCGTCCGGCCCTGAGTTTTCCACCAGGCCCATCTCGTATTGAAGCCCTGGACAACCACCTGACCGCACTGTCAATCGCAGTCCTGCAATCGATCGGGGCACCGTAGCTATTGCCGAGTGCAAAGCTCCTGCCGCAGCTTCAGTCAGTTGAATCATCCTGCCCTCCCTAGCTGGCGTTGCTTTACATAGAGCACGTTGCGTGCCAATCGCATTTGATGAAAATAGATACACTTAAGCCTGCTCAAGGCGAGCAGGAGAGGAATTTGTCGCGTTTGCGACATGTCGAATGCCACTCATTGTGCGAAAGAGGATTCGATACCAATCAAACTCGAAGACTCGCCACGAAAACGCATCCGCGCCAGCAGGCTCTCGCCCGATTCGCTGCCAAAACATTCATCGAAGTCGCCACACTCTGAGCAGCATGGAGCAACGCACATACTGAACCCGTCTTCGCGGCAGATCATTCGATAGAAGAATTTCTTCCACTTCATGTCCTGGTCGTTGCGACGCGCCAGTGCGGCAAAATGACGCAGCATGAGCCTGGACAACTCACCTCGATTTGCTAGTCCAAGATCCTGCCATAAATGGTTTGGCCGAGTGGCTCTGCGGGCGACAAGAAAGGTTAATAGGGAATTGATTGGAGATGATGCGCTGCGAAAGCGCCACAATAGCTCCCGCAGGCATTTCTCATCTTCGTTGACTGTCGGCTCGACGTCGAGCTTGAAGATCTCCAGGCGTTCCAATGTTTCTGGAAAGTATCTTTCGATATTGCGGCGGAGTGCTGAACCACAGATGCCGAGAGCGTCTGTGAATGAACCGCCGGCGCGGCACTCATCTAGAGCAGCGGCAAAGACACACGCTAGTACATGCCCATCGAAAGGGTCGCACGCGGTGGCCGCATTCGCGTCAATTAACTGCGTGTACATTGCGTCCGGCGTCATCTCTACCCCCTAGGATGGACCGTGTCTCTGGCAGTTCTTCCCGCACACTCGACCACAGGCGCCACACCCAATGCATGCTCCCGGATCAGTCACGGTCATTACCTTGCGCAGTATCTCCTCGTCGTCATCAAGCCCGACGAGATCGCCGTCTTCAGTGATTCCCTGCAACGTCATCACAGAACGGCCGCAGACTTTAAAGCAACGGCCACAGCCAATACAAGTCTCCTGATCAATGTCCAGAAGATACGAGGGTTGCCACGCTCTTCCATCACGCGTCACTGCTTGTGTTTCAATTTGTTCCACTTCCATTTATGCCTCCCATCTTTCAGTAGCGCGCAACTTCCGGGTATTTCTCAATCCACTCGATTGCATCGGCAACAATCTTTTCACCCTCTGACTCCAGCTTCTCCAGACTGTCGAATCCAAACCGATGCACGTCGCGCAGGTGCTTGTTGAAGACGATCAGCCGGCCCGCGGTGAGTACGAGGCGGCCAAAACCTTCGTGGTGCAATTTCATAAGTGGCGACACCATCACGCCGGTAACGCGCTCAATGGACAGTCCAATAGCGTTGTAAAACAGTTCCATGCGCCATAGCGTTTCCGGATCAGGGTCACTCATGATAGGAATCTGAAGGCGCTTTTCGCGTGTCATGATGTATGGTTCCAGCAGATCATGATCGCTCTTGGCATCCCATGATCCATGCAGATCCTGAGCCCGCCACTGCTTGACCAATTCATTGAGGAAACCGCGCGTTACAGGTGCAACTGCTTCGACCGTGCTCTCAGCCATAGATCACCTCATCCTCGAAATCATGAGTGCGCTCCCTCCCCTTATTCAGCGCCTTCCGTATCCACGGGGGCGGATTGCCGCTCAGCACCTTCTGCAACTGCTGCAAAGATTCTTCTATTGCCTGGGTTTCAGAAACCTTGATCGGATGGATGTTCTTTGCCACCACTCGAGCAGCGGCTGAGCCACCGATTGCTGCTACATAGAGAATCGCGCAGTCCTGAATTGCTTCAAGCTTAGGACCAAGCTTGTCTTCGTTCGCGTTCTCCTCCAGGTTGCCGGTGAACTCAACGCAATTGACGAAACGGCAGTTATCCGGATTGATGTCGTAAATCGCAATCTTCTTGGCCCATCCGAAGTGAGCATTCACGTGTTGTCCGTCCTCAGTTGCAAAGGCGACTTTCATAGTCCTCCTAACGGCGCAAAGCACCTACTGCACAATTTGTAGCGTCACTTGATCGTGGGATTGTTGATGTTTCGGAATCCATGTCTCAGGCGTCGGCTCATGAGCATTTGCCATTAGAAGATTACCGACTTCGAAAATCAGATTGCGCGTTCCTCGATAGCCAACTGTTACCTGCTGGCCGGTTCCAAGGCGATCGAAGACCGGTATTCCAATACGAAACAACGGAATCCGAAGACGTTCCGCGGCTTGCCGTCCGTGTGAATGTGCCACTATTAGATCGGTTCCGGCAGAACGAAGTTCGAGATCTTCCAGGTCGCCCAGCAAGACCTCGTCAGCTGGAATGGTCTCGAGCACTGGCGATTCTACCGTGGTCACTGCCACCCGAATCTCGCAACCCATTTCATGAAGCCAATGCGAAGTTGCGAATAGCAGGTCTGGCTCCGCGGCAATCGCGACGCGCTTCCCGCCGAAATAGAAGTGCCCGTCCAGCATCGCATCGATCAACTGGCTGCGTTGACGCCTATACTTCTTTGGAACGGGGACGCCGCTAATCTCTGTCAGAAATCCAATCAGGTCATCGTTGGCCGCCAGCCCGGTAAGCCGGCCGAAAAGCTTGTAGGGAACGCCAGTGTGATGTTCCAGTGTGATTGCGGCCCCGCGCATCTGTTCACCGATGGCAACCGTCCAGCAAGCAGAACCCATTCTCCGAATCTGTTCAACTGAGATTCCGCCAAGTGATGTTGGAGTGAACTCTGTGGGAATATGTCCGTCAAGTGAGCCGGAGAGATCGGGCAAGAAAACGGGATCGAGACTGAATGCCTCGAAGATGTCCCGAAGTTCATCGATATCGCCAGGTGTAATATGGCAACCCGGGAGCACATTGACACGCCGCGATAGTCTGGTCTCAAATTGCGGAGTCTCAACCAGCTCTTCGACCATGCGTGTAACCGCCGCTGCCCATCCATCCTGAAATGCTCCTTGAAAATCGGGAGTTGAGACATCGACGAGGGCAACACCATCAAGCTCTGGGTGGTTGGCTCGAATCAGCTTAAGGAATCCGCTCAAGTCGTCTCCCTTAATCTCTGAGATGCCTGTCGTACAGATTCCTATCAACGTCGGCTTGGTACGCCCGGCGATATTCACTAACGCCTGTTCCAGATTATCGAAACCTCCAAGAACAGTGGCAACTTCGCTCATTGCCGTCGTCTGCATGGGGATTGCCTCACGGAAATGCCGCACGAACAGAACAAGCCCAAAGGAGGTGCAGCCTTGTGAACCATGCAGCAACGGCATGGAGTTATCAATTCCCATAAAGGCGAGCGCCGCGCCAATCGACGGACTCATCTTAAGCGGATTTACGGTGCAGTATTTGTCGCTGATCGTCACTCTCGCCATACGCCCGCCCTATGCCACGTGAATGGATGACTCATCCTGAGTGATAGCAAAATCCCATGGAGCAGGCTTGCGAATTTGCTCCCAGATGGGGTTCGAAAGCGCCTTGTCGATCTCGCTTACAAGCGCCACCATGCCCTCATATCCGGCATAGGCGTGATGCCGTTCCTGGTTGATGTCGAGCCATGGCATTTTTGCCTTCAAGGCGACAAACTGTGTGCGTCCACCCGAGAGCATAATGTCGGCCCGCGCCTCCTTTAGCATCTTGTACATCTCGCGCGGCTTCAGGTCGTCGTACATATGCGCATCGTCTTTCATGATTTCCCTGATGCGTTCTTTGTCGTCCGGCGTGGATTTCTTGACGCTGGTGCCAATGACGGTAAGGCCCGCCTCCTGCATAGCCGCTACGACAGACCAGGACTTTACCCCTCCAGTGAAGAGCAATGCCCGCTTGCCGGCAAGTCTTGTTTTGAAAGGTGCAATTCGTTCCCATGCGCGGGCTTCTTCTCTTTCGATGACGGCCTCTGTACGGCCAAGCAACTCTGCCGGAGCTCCGCGGTCAACCAGCGATTGTGCGATTCTGCGCAGAGTATCGCTCATGTCGCCTATGCCATAGAAAGAGCCTTCGAAGTAGGGTATTCCGTATCGCTCTTCCATCTTCCGCGCAACATTGATCATGGCTTTTGAGCAGACCATCATCGCCGCGCGAGCCCGATGTGAGCGCGCTACTTCGTGATACCTTGCATCGCCGGAGATGCAGGCTAGAATGCGAATGCCCAGCTCGTCGAGCAAAGGCTTTACCTGCCAGAGCTCGCCAGAGAGGTTGTATTCACCGATGATGTTGATGTCGTACGGAGTCATTTCCGCCGGCTCTTCCGTGCCGATCACATAGTCCAGAAGAGCCTCGCCGGCGAGCTTGTTTCCCAGGTTCTTCGATCCTACGAATCCAGGCACATTGACGGGAATCACAGGCTTGCCTAGCTTCTTGGCGGCAGCCTTGCAAACTGCCTCCAGATCGTCGCCGATCATCGCTGGGACACAGGTCTGGTAAACGAAGACCGCTGGCGGATTATATTTCCTAACAGCTTCTTTGATGGCCTTATAGAGATGCTTCTCGCCGCCGAAGATGATGTCTTGCTCGGTCATTGCCGTGGTAAAGCTAGTGCGATAGAGGTTTGATCCCGACGACTTGGCGCCTCGGCCATCCCAGGAGTGTCCCTCACAGTTAATAGGCCCATGAATCAGATGCACGACATCCGTTATGGGTTGAAGAGCAATTTTGGCGCCATCGAAGGCGCAACCGCCGGCAGCGGCTCCGGGCGCGAGAAGCCGATTGCAGCCCTTCTTCCGATCGAAGCTCGGCTTCGCCTGATTGGTGGCGCAACCCGGCTCGTTCAATACCTGCTGAACTTTTGAGCCAAGAGTACCCATCGCCGATTCCTTTCACGCTGCCGACGTGCGTTGGAGAAATTCTCTTCATTCTCCTTGAGAACTCCGTCGTGCGACGATCCTGTTTTGAATCGCCACGCGACGGCATCGGGGAAGAAAAAACAGGACGCTAACGGATAATGTCGAAGCTGTAGTCCGTCTTTGCTATTTCGTTGGTTGTTTGGTCCATGTGATCGAAGATCCTATCGAGAATCTTCACAAGGACATTGAGCCCGCCCTGATAGCCCCAGACCGGGGAACGATGATGGTGATGACGGTCGAAGATTGGGAAGCCGAGACGAATCAATGGCGTCTTGGTGTCGCGTTCCAGGAACTTTCCGTAGGTGTTGCCAATGAGAAAGTCAACAGGTTCGGTGAAGAGCAGCGAACGCATATGCCAGAGATCCTTGCCTGAATATACGTGACAGTTCTTGCCGAACGGCGACGCGGCCAGCAACGCTTCCACTTTCTCCTGCCAGGCCTGTCCGCCATTGGTGGAAAGAATGTGGACCGGCTCAGCTCCCAGTTCAAGCAGGAATCCCGTCAGACCGAGCGTCAAATCGGGATCTCCATAGAGAGCGAACTTCTTGCCGTGGATGTGCGCGCTCGAATCGGCAATCGCGTCTACGAGCCTGCCACGCTCTTTCCTGATCGTATCGGGGATCGTTTTTCCCGTGAGGCGCGCAACTTCCATCAGGAATCGATCTGTCGCTTCCACGCCGATGGGGTGATTGAAGGCAACCGTTTCTTGTCCAGATGCTTCGATGACCTCCAGCGTCTTCTCCGTGCAGAATTCCTGCATGGAGATCGTCGCATTTGCATGAATCGCGTTGGCAGCGTCCTCCAGCGTGGTTCCGCCATCGTACATGCGGAACTCGCCGTCGCCTGGCGTATCCCAGACATCGCTGTTGTCGCCGAGGATCGTATACTCAACTCCCATCAGGTCAAAGAGGCGCTTGATCTCGCGCATGTTGCCAACGGTGTAACCGTCAAAGCCGCCAATGAAATTCAACTTCCCGTTGGCCTGGCGTTCCAGCTTCGGTACAGTGCCGGCCTTGCCGTTCCAGAAATGTTCGACGATTCCCTTGAGCGCGTTGTCGTAACCGGTAACATGGCTACCGACGAATGCCGGTGTGTGCGCGAATGGCACATCGAACTCCATTGGCACGGATCCTTTTTCCTTCGCGTTCTTGATGAACCCGTTCAGATCGTCGCCAATCACCTCGGCCATGCAGGTCGTCGATACGTGAATCATCTTAGGCTTGTACAGGCTGTAGGCGTTGGCAAGGCCATCGATCATATTGGCAAGACCGCCGAGAACAGCAGCGTCCTCAGTCATGGACGATGAAACAGCCGCGGTCGGCTCCTTGAAGTGGCGTGAAAAATGACTGCGATAGTAGGCAACACAGCCCTGAGAGCCGTGAACGAAGGGTAGAGTCCCCTCGAAGCCGAGGGCGGCGAAGACGGCTCCCAGCGGCTGGCATGCCTTTGCGGGATTGATTGTCAGAGATTCGCGAGCGAAGTTCTTCTCGCGATACTCTGCGCCCTTGGTCCACTCACTGACCCGCGCAAGTTCTTCGGCCGGGACCGTATCCTCGAACATACACTTCTTGTTCGCGAGCATCTCGGTGTACTCGGGTCCGCGGAACAACTCAAAGTGGTCGATCACCTTCTCTGCATTTTGACTCATGATGTGATTTCTCCTCTCAGGTTTCCGCTTGGTTTAGAAGGGGGCCTTGGTCATCCGCCATACAGGCGCATTGATGGCCATGTCCATATCGCGGGCGAAGATCGCAAATCCGTCATAGCCATGGTATGGACCCGAGTAGTCCCAGGAGTGCATCTGCCGGAATGGAATGCCCATCTTCTGAAAGATGTACTTCTCCTTGATGCCGGAGCCGACCAGGTCGGGCTTCACTCTCTCCACAAACTTCTCGAACTCGAAGCTGGTTACATCGTCGTAGATCAGCGTGCCATCTTTTACGTGGTGCGTTGTGCGCTGATAATCGTCGTTGTGGCCGAATTCGTACCCGGTACCGACAATCTCCATGCCCAGATCTTCATAGGCGCCGATAACGTGGCGCGGGCGGAGGCCGCCGACAAAGAGCATCACCTTCTTGCCTTCCAGGCGTGGGCGGTATTTCGCGGTAATGGCGTCAGTCAATGCCTGATACTTGGCGATGACACGCTCTGCTCCTTCCTTGATCTTGTCGTCGAAGTGCTCCGCGATGGCGCGCAGAGACGAAACGATCTTGGTCGGCCCAAAGAAGTTGTATTCGAACCACGGGATCCCGTACTTCTCTTCCATGTGGCGGGAGATGTAGTTCATCGAGCGGTAGCAGTGAATGAGATTGAGCTTGGCATGAGGCGTAGACTCGAGCTCGGCCAGCGTTCCGTCGCCTGACCACTGGGCGATGACTCGCAGGCCCATCTCTTCGAGCAAAATGCGCGAAGACCATGCATCGCCGCCAATGTTATAGTCGCCGATGATCGTCACGTCATAGGGTGTGCTTTCAAATCGCGCCGGTTTGTCACCTAGCTTGTCGAAGACAAAGTCGCGAATCGAGTCATTGGCAATATGGTGTCCGAGCGATTGCGAGATACCGCGAAAGCCTTCGCAGCGAACCGGGACGATGGTCTTTGCGTACTGCTTGGCCTTGGCCTTGGAGACACCTTCAATATCGTCGCCGATCAGGCCCACCGGGCACTCTGACTGGATTGAGATGCCCTTGTTCAGTGGGAATAGAGTCTGAATCTCATCGATAACTTTGGCCAGCTTCTTATCGCCGCCAAAGACGATATCATTCTCCTGAAAGTCCGAGGTGAACTGCATCGTGCCGAAGGCATCCACACCTGTGGTGCCTATGAAGTAGTTGCGTCGTGAAGCCCATGAGTATTGTCCGCAACCGACAGGACCGTGACTGATGTGAACCATATCCTTGATCGGACCCCAGACCACGCCCTTCGAGCCGGCATAGGCGCAACCGCGAATCGTCATCACGCCCGGAATGGTCTTGAGGTTGGACTTGACTCCGCAGTCGCTCTTACCCTCTTCAAATGTTCCAAGGTGCTTGGCGCGCTTCTTCGCGGTCTTCTCCGGATAGGCCGTGAGAACCTCGCTGATCATCTGTTTATTGCGTTCTTTGATCTCTTCAACGCCAGCGTTATCGCTCATGATGAACCTCACTCTTATGAATTTGTAGGAACGGGCGCCATTCGCATTGCGATGATGGCGCCCGTGGAGGAACGGACTCTTACGCCGCGACTTCGGCGGCTTTCTTGCCGATCAGCGACTCGTCTATGTTCTTGATAATGCCGTGTTCCATCAGCATGTCTTCAAGTTCATCCATGGTGATGGGCGTAGGAATCGTGCCATTGCCGGCATTGTTGTGTATCCTCTCGGCAAGGTTGCGATAGTGCTGGGCCTGTTCTGAGTCAGGCGCGTATTCGATCACGGTCATGCGGCGAAGCTCTGCATGCTGCACAACATTGTCGCGGGGAACAAAGTAGATCAGCTTGCTGCCCAGCTTCTTTGCCATGTTTTCGGCCAGCTCCAGTTCCTTGTCGGTCTGGCGCTCGTTGCAGATGAGGCCGCCCAGACGTACGCCGCCAGAGTTGGCGTACTTCAAAATACCTTTGGAGATGTTGTTGGCCGCATACATGGCCATCATCTCGCCCGACATGACAATGTATATCTCCTGCGCTTTGTTCTCGCGAATGGGCATCGCAAAGCCGCCGCAGACAACGTCGCCAAGCACGTCGTACGAGACGTAGTCAAGGTTCTCGTATGCGCCGTTCTCTTCGAGAAAGTTGATGGCTGTAATTACGCCGCGGCCTGCGCAGCCTACGCCCGGTTCCGGACCGCCGGATTCGACGCAGCGAATCTTTTGGTATCCGTACTTCATGACCTCTTCGAGCTCGATGTCCTCGATAGTGCCCTTCTCCGCTGCCAGGCTGAGAATGCTGTTCTGGGCCTTCGCGTGCAGGATGAGGCGCGTTGAGTCTGCCTTCGGATCGCAGCCGACGATGAGAATCTTCTGCCCCATCTCTGCAAGCGCCGCCAATGTGTTTTGCGATGTGGTGGACTTTCCGATTCCGCCCTTGCCGTAGAAAGCAATCTGCCGCAGTTTAGCCATCGTACCCTCCTCGGTTCTGTGATTCGTTCCTGATTCTTAAAAACTTTCATCTGCGTCTTCATCTGCTTTCCGCAAAGCAGCGACCAGATGACTCTCGGATCAGGGATGCTGAATGTCGATGTGCATCCTTGCGCTCCGGTTACGCTTATCTATAAGCAATCCCTGTGCCAAACCAGGTAATTAACTAAGTCGTTCATCTTCAGTCCCTTAATTGACATTGTCTTCCTGTGTCGAATGCGACAATCGAGAGTTTCTTTGTAACGAATGCGACGGATCAGCGACAAATGCCGTCACTCAAGATGCTGCCTCTTCGAGAGTTCAATGACGAATTCATCCAGGCGCATCGAAATGCGCTCTATGTTGTGCTTCTCAAGAAAGCGCAGTTCGTTGGGCGTAGTGTCCTCCGGCAGGATGGCCCAATGCTTCTCCGATGAGCGCTTAATAATCTGGTATGCAAAGAGCCGCTCCAGCTGCGTCGAAAACCTGCAGCCCAGGAAGAGAAAACTTCTCCCTTTCCGTATCTCCTGCACGGAATCTGGAATCGGCGTCTGTATGTCGATCTCTGTCAACACTTCAACAAAGTCGGAGTCGGAGACTAAATAATTGTGCGCCGGCCATACCGAGCCGAGAGGTTGATAGAGCAGAGTCTTCCAGTCAGCATAAACTCGGTCAGCCTCCACTCCAGCGTACGTGCCGTCTGAGTGGTAATAGTAGATCCAGTCGCCGAAATGCTCCGACTGGCTTATACCCTGCGCCATGCCCCAACTGGAGCGCGAGCGCAGCGCCTTTTGCGGAAGATCGTCGTACCAGGCGTGAACAACCAACGGCAGCGCGGGCAGGCTCATCAGCAGTGTGTGCAGCGAGGTGGGCTGCGCGTCTGCACTGAATGCCTCAGTCATCGCGTTGGTCACGGTGCTTCGATGCTTGAAGTTTTCGATAAACTGCGCTGCGGCGCCCAGATTGTTTCTGACTTTGTGGGGCACACTGCTCTTCGACGTTAGATGCCCGACAAGAGCCTTAGGTGAATCAGGTAATTGGCCCCCTGAACCGTCAAAGGACAATACTCCCGGTCCAAGAAAGGGAATTGCATTGCCGCCGTCGAATGCTGTTGCAATCGCATCCAGCGGAGATGTATTCAAGCCGGCACCTCATCTTCCAAGAGTTTTCGCGCCTCAACCGTGATTGGCAATGTTGTTGCAGCATCCATTGCAGGCAACTCCAGCCGCCATCCATTGGCGAGTGTCACGAGGCCTCCCCACATCCCCGGCTTTTCGACATCGACGATTGGTTCTTCCAAGTCTTTTTTGGCTACATAGGCCGAAAGCACGCCAGAGTGATTCCTGCGGATCATAATCTTCATTGCGCTCCTCCATTCGACTGCCACGGCGCCAGTTCCTGCTCGAAGCATCCTACGACCCGATTGAGCGGGAACTCAACCATATAGACGACTGTTCCTGAGTCTGTGTGATGGCCGACTTGTACAACTTCTCCAGCTTCACCGCTTTGAACCAGTAGAGCTTCCAATGGCTGCTCCGGATACGATCCGTCGTTGAACAGGTCCGCGGCAGCCTGCACGCGCTGCCCCCATTCATAGCGTGGTGCACTCGATTCCATCATGCTCTTCCTCCAGCGACAAGAACCTCCACACACTCAAGCTCTTTTCGTTTCATGCCCACGCGAAAACCGCTTCCAAGAAACTCAACACCGTAGATATAGTATTGTTGAAGAAAAGTTCCGATCGAGATGACATATCCTTCCTCGCCTTTCTTGACGAGGACCTCGCCAATATCCTTTCCTGGAAATGTGCCATCATTGCGCACCATAAACTTAGACCGGACCTTTTGTCCGTACTCAAATTGCGGAGGTCCATCCAACTCCACCACCCAGCCATCGCGTACGATCTTTGACATATCAGCGCCTCCCTCCTTCACGATTCGTCGATTTCATTTGAAGAACGGCACGACCCTCTTCGAGCGGATTCCGCGCTTCGACCAACCTCTCCTCAACCCGCTCGCGCACCAGCGGATCTGCATCTTTGCGCATAACATCGAGAGCACTGACAGGAACCCGTCCGGCTGCTTCGTAACGAACGCGAATGTCGGGATGGAAGCGCAGAGGCAATAGCTGCGTAGGAGTCAGCCGTTCGGCAACTGCAAGGCAAACCGAAGGGTCGGAATCATCCACTAACTCCAACAGCCACTCGCCGGAGATCCGCTGCGCAACCACGCGCCGCACCTCAGGGTCGGGATCGTCCATCATATGTTTCAGGTGCGGCACTCCAATGCGCTGCGCAACGATCTGGCGCACAAAGTAGTCTGGGTCCGACATCATTGGCATTAACTCTTCGCCCTCAAGATGCGAGGCAATGCGAATCCGCACCTCGCGATGCGGATCATCGCGCAGCCGCAACAGAAAGCGACTAGGAAGCCGCAGGGCTGCATTCCAGCGCACGGATTCATCATCATCGTTGAGCAGGGCGGTCAGCCGGAAGACGTCGGCATGTTTGGCCGCCGCTGCACGCACCTCAAAGTAGGGGTGGGAGAGAAAATCGTTGGCCAGGCCGGGGTTTGTCTTGAAGAACTCCTCGATGCGCGAGGGAGAGCGATCCTGGACACAGACGTGCTTCTGCCGGCAGCGGGCTTCGTGAATCAGTTCGCGATGAACGCAGCCAGTGCAGCACACTTCGCGTCCCTGCCAGTCCAACGCTTTCTCCGGTTTGCGCAAAAACATGCGATTTTCCTTCCTAATGTCTCAGCGCCTGACGAGTGCATCCACCGGCACCAGCGTGGAGGCCGGCGCACATGCATGTGCGGCTCCCCCCGGTTTTGTAACTACAAACCCTGTGAGCGAACGGCTATCGATGAAATCCACTATCGCTCCGTCCAGTATTAGACAACTCGCACTGTCGAGAAAAATGCGCAGTTCCGAATGCTTCCAAACGATCTCGTTCACTCCTGGCTCCGCCGCAAGATCGAACTCGACGGCAAAACCGGAGCACCCGCCAGGCCGGACCTTGAGTCTGAATCCAGGGTTTGTACCCGTGCCACACCGCATCATGCGGCGAATGAACTTTTCCGCCGCGGGCGTCAACTCCATGGATACTTGCCTTGTCTCGCTCATCTACACCGCCGCTGCAAATCGAGGTACGTCCGGGTTGATAATGCATGTTTTCGGCATCGGACAAATTGCGGCACACTGAGGCTCGTCAAAGAAGCCGATGCACTCGGTGCACTTTGCCGGGTCAATGAAGAAGGCAAAGTCCTTCTCGAAGATTGCATCGTTGGGACATTCACTCTGACACGCCGAGCATCCCGTACAGCTTGACTCCTTGATCTTGTATGCCATTGTGGGCCTCCCTTTTCCGCACACTTAGGTTGCAATCAGTGCACCCTGCCGTATATCCGCGTCTCCGCGCTGTTTGTGTTTGATCTCTCCGCTTTGCACACGTTCCAGATACTCTCTGAAATAGGTAAGTGCAGACTGCTCGATGTATTCCAGTGCAAAACGATCCACCGGCTCAATGCCAGCTTTCAGCAGCCCTTCGCGTGGACAGTTGCCAATCCTGGAGATAAATACCGCGACACAATCGTTGATGGCACGAACCACGGTTTCCAAGCCTTCTTCTTCGCCAAAGCCACCCTGACAGTAGTTATCCACTCTGCGATGACCAACAAACTTGGCTCCCGAAGTGCTGACTTCATACACCTGGAACTCTTTGGCGTGACCAAAGTGCTGGTTGATGCGGCCTCCTCCTTTGGTCGCAACAGCAACCAGAATCGAGATGTCGCTATCCTTGCCTGCGAGCGTCTTCAGCTCTTCATTTCTAGCCGCAACCACAGCTGCGCGTTGCCTCTCGACATCCTCCTGATACGCTTGGCGGATCTCCAGATCGTAGTGAACGTCCATCTCCATGACCTTTTCGGTCGTGAACTCATTGCTGCGATCCTCGCCGAGCAGACCCACTGCATCCGCACGGCACTGACGGCAATGGCGCATCATGTTCATCTCTCCCTCACACGAATCCTGCAAGGCCTTTAGCTCTTGCGCGGTCGGCCCGCGTGTCCCGTTGAGTCCGAAGACCGTGCCATGCTCGGGCGCTGAGATTAAGGGCATGATGTTATGCAGGAAGGCGCCGCGCGACTTGACTGCTTTGTTGACCTCAGCCAGATGATGATCGTTAATGCCGGGTATCATCACTGAATTCACCTTGCAAAGAATGCCGCGTTCGGTCAGCATCTCCAGGCCCAGCAGTTGACGCTCGCTAAGAATCCGTGCGGCTTCCACGCCTTCGTACCGCCTCTTGTTGTAGTAGATCCAGGGATAGATCTTTGCGCCAATCTCCGGATCAATCATGTTGATGGTGATGGTTACATGATCGATATTGAGCGTCTGGATTCTATCGACGAAGTCAGGGAGCATAAGTCCATTGGTCGAAAGGCAAAGCTTGATGTCAGGAGCCGTTTGGGTCACAAGCTCAAAGGTCTTGAAGGTCTTTTCGGGATTGGCTAACGGGTCGCCGGGACCGGCAATACCGAGCACGGTCATCTGAGGGACATTCGAGGCCACGGCGAGCACTTTCCTGGCCGCCTGTTCCGGAGTCAGCCGTTCGCTCACAACACCTGGCCGGGATTCATTCGAACAATCGTACTTGCGGTTGCAGTAGTTGCATTGGATGTTACAGGCGGGCGCAACGGCCACATGCATACGCGCGTAGTGGTGGTGCGCTTCTTCGCTGTAACAGGGATGGTTCTTTACTTTTTCCCATATTTCCGGCGACAGGTCGCCTTGCCCAGCGGCCGAGCCGCAACTGGACTTGCCGCTTCCGCCCTTCGAACCGCAGCCTTTTTGTCCACTGCTCAAATGAGCTGGCTGCATCACGAGCAACTGTGCGACGGCCTTTCGAGTGCCAAGCTCCATTGCATCCCCCATTGTGTTGGAGTGCCCCGGACTGCGGGTGTTGCAAGGGTCTATTGCAACTCGACCTCCAAAATGGATCTTGCAGATGGTGCTCGACTTATGGGCATGTAGTCTATGTCGCAATTGTGACAAAAGAGGGGAACCGTCCTGATTTTGTCGCAAATAGGCCACTGCGACAAACACAGCAACGCAGAATGTCAATGCGATCGTGCGATGGAATTTTACGCCAGGATGAATCGTCAAAAGCGCAGAGAATGATCAGAATCGCTTGATCTCGACGCTGTGCTTTCGCAGCGCGTAACCCATCTGCCGTGCGGTCAAGCCCAGTATCCGAGCTGCTTTGGCTTGAACCCAACCGGACCTCTCCATGGCATCGACCAGGCGCTGGCGTTCAGTAGCGTCTTCGCGTGCGCTGCTCGAACCTTCCGCAGACTCGACGTTCTTGATGCCATTATCGGTAGGACGGCTCGAACGCTCAGCAATCCTGTGTACCGGCCAAGAGCGTTCCTGCTTAGGGGACAAGACGGGGAGCGGTACGTAACCCGCCTCGTGTTGCTGCATCTTGTTCATGGACTTGCCCATGACGAGCGAAAGACAGCTCTCATTGCTACAAGCGAAGTCTTCCACTACGATTACCGAATCCTTCGCTAACGCCGCTGTGCGCTTTACGCAGCTCTCCAACTCGCGCACGTTGCCAGGGAAGTCGCAGGCGCTCAGCACTTCCATTGCACGTTTGGAGAGTGTCAGCGAAACCCCATGCTCCTGATTGAAGCGGCGCAAAAACTCTTTGGCCAACATCCCTACATCCTCTCGCCTTTCTCGCAAGGGTGGAAGAAAGATGGGCACTACGCTGATGCGATAGTAGAGGTCGGAGCGGAATTGGCCTGCTAGCACCGCTGCTTCCAGGTTTCGATTGGTTGCCGCCACCAGCCGAACATCGACCTTGATGGTTCGGCTGCCGCCTACGCGTTCAAACTCGCCCTCCTGTAACACTCGCAGGAGCTTGGCTTGAAACGCCCCCGATATTTCCCCGATCTCATCGAGAAAAAGAGTGCCTCCGTCAGCCAACTCGAAGCGCCCTTTGCGCAATCCGACAGCGCCTGTGAAAGCTCCGCGCTCGTGGCCGAACAACTCCGACTCCAGAACCGTTTCAGAGAGCGCCGCGCAATTGAGTCGAACGTAGGGCTTCTGGCTGCGTGGGGAATATTCATGAATCGCGCGTGCAAACAGCTCTTTGCCGGTACCCGATTCTCCGCAAAGAAGAACAGGCAGATTGCATCGCGCAACTTGCTGTATCTTCTCAACCACTTCACGGATGGCCGCGCTTTCGCCGATGATCCAGTCGATTCCGTCGTGCTTGGACTCCGTGCGTTGCTCCAATTCCTTTTCAAGCCGGTGACGATCGGTCATCAGCCGTTCGCGGTCTCGGGCAACCAGCGTTTGCAGCGCAACGGACTGAGCCACCAGGTTAGCGACCATCGAAAGAAAACGCATGTCTTCGTCAAGCGTGTGCGGAGAGGAGTTGCCGTCAAGGCGCTCGATCATGATAGTGCCCACCGTGCGGTTGTCCCCTTTAATCGGCACCCCTACAAACGATCTCTGAATGGAGGGATCGCCAGAGTTCAACTCGCTCCAATCCGCGAAGAGCGGACTTTCAGCAATATTGCGCACGACCAGTGGCATACCTGAGACAACGATCTGCCCCACAGCCTGTTCAGGCAGCCGCTCAAAATGCTCTCTCGCTGTCGCTTCGCTCCACCCTGCACCGACTACCATCGAGGTCTGATCCTCTTCGTCAAGCAGTGCAATCAGGCCGTTGTTCATATCCAAAAAACTGGCCAGAAGATTGATGACCCCGGAGAGCGCCACCTCCAGTCGCGCTGGACGCGTGAGCACCTTCGAGATCTCGAAAATTCCCATTAACGCGGAATTTGCACGGCCGCTCGATTGCATCGCACGCTCGTGACTGGAGATTTCGTCCTGGCTCGACACGTCTCGCCTCCTTTCGAGTGAAGGCAAAAAGATGGCTGATTGAATCTGCGATACGGAGTTGGATTGCCGAAACACGGGAATCAGAAAATCGTCCACCCGATCTGGCCTCGCGCGCCAGATGCCAGTACGTTTGCAACGCTCCGGTTCGTAGGCATATTTTGGCAGAGTTTTCATGCTTGGTCAATGAAGACCGCGTAAGGAAAACATCGAAATCGGGAACAGCCGATCTCTAAGCTGTTCCGTTTTCAAGTCGTTGATGCCGGGCCGCGGCCCTCTATCCCTCCAGTAACAAAACCCTTGCGGGATCGAGCCTCACGCGCCACGGCTGCGGGTGGGCGCCGAGCATGCGCCAAAGAACCTTGGGTACCTCGGCCTGCAAGTGAGGCGGATTCCGGCATGGGTCAACGCATCGGGGGCAGGGTTATCGTAGATGCACCGGTCCGCGAACCAACGAAACAAAAAGTTGTCATAGATCTATTCGACCAGCAGCCGCCCCGAGCGCACCGAGTAGAACACCTGCAACAACAAAACGCGCAGAATATACTTCGGCGTTATCGATCGTCACCCCGAATCCGCATACTGCGCGTAGAACTCATGGCAAAGCGTTCCAGGCACTGCATCCGTCAGCTGGCGAATAGCACGGAGCGGATGATCTTGAGGAACTTGCTGTTCCAACGAAACACCGCTGAACATCCCGCCCTGAACCCGCTCCCCCCATACACGTTCATTCGACGAGACACCTCAGTGCTCAGACGCCGAATGGGACCCATTTCAACAAATTCCTAGAGCGGAATGATGCCAGGAAGTCAGTCGCGATAAATGCCTATACTCGACCCTGTCGTGTATGCAAGTCTTGTGTACCAGGCGAGAGTCTCTATCTATATGTGCGCAAGTATGCCCCGGATTGCAGATCGAGGACAAGGATAAGAATCCGAAGCTCCTCTTGGCCGAACGTGTCAATAAGTAAATCCGTTTGGAAGCTTATGATAATTCGAAACCTGTTCACCGCTTTGCGTGAAACGCAAGTGCGCTTCAAACACCAATCAGCACGCTGGATGCCTTTACAATCGCGCTGACCTTGTCGCCTTGCTGCAACCCGAGCGCATGCACACTCTCCTTGGTGATCGACGCAATGACTGTTGTGCCGCCCGCAAGCTGGATCGCCACCTCGCTGTTGACCGCTCCGTCATGGGAACTTGTTACCTCGCCCGACAGCACATTGCGAGCGCTCAACTTGGCGCTATCCACGCCTTTGCCGACAATCACCTCGTTGGCCTTAATAATCGCGAAGGCTGTTTTTCCCTCGACCAAGCCCAATGAATCGATGCTGGAGTTTGTGATGACGGAGACGATGTGTTCTCCGCCAGTTAGGGCGAGGGTGACCTGTCCGTTGACAGCTCCTTTGATAACGTTCTGTACCTTACCCTCTAGCACATTTCTCGCGCTGATCTTCATTTCACTCCTCCAGTCGATTGCCGAGTTGGCGGCGCATCGAAATGGGCTGCCACTTCTGGAATCAACAGTACCATACACCGTTTTCAAATGCACTGTATTGGCTTGCTTACTTGGTGTCTGCGCTTCTCGATTCAAAGCGATCGTCTGCGGCCACTTCAGATGCCGACTTGCCATTGAACCAGCCGGCGCGGGATTGCTCAAAGGAATCGAAAAACGGAACGTAAGGTTTGATGTCGAGCAGCGGAGTTCCGTCCAGCATGTCCACGTCAGCTATATACAAACGGTTCTGCTCGACATGTAGAAGGCGAACGACAGAGATACCAATGTGATTGGGCCGGACTGGAGAACGTGTAGCGAAGACGCCTCGCTCCGTCGTGTCCAGATACGGGCGAACAACCAACTGCACCTCCGAAGCGCGATCCAGCAGATAAATCAACCAGAGCCGGTCGAAATCATCCAAGTCACGCAGCCCTTGGATCAGATCCGGATGCAGTTCGACGACACCCTCCGCACCTTTGCCGGCTACGCCCTGAACTGGGGTTCCCTCGGCATGTTTGAAGGGCGTATGAATCAGGCCAATGGGTGCAATTGCCATGCGTGTGGCGCGGGTTCCCGATTCCCTCTTGTGCATTCTCCCTCGTATCCGTATCATGAGTCGCGTATAGAGTACACGCTATTTTGTCACGAGGCACGGATGCAATCAATCGAAGTACAAACGAACCTTGCACAATTGAGGGCCAAACGAGCGATTTCCGCAGCGAATTTGGCAACAGAAGCCGGCGTCAGCCGCCAGACAATTCATGCCATTGAAGCTGGACTCTATGTCCCTAACACGGCGGTGAGTCTGAGGCTGGCTCGCATCCTCGGCACGTCGGTTGAGGAATTGTTCCAGCTTGAACCGGAGCAAGAAGCAATTGAGGAGATTGAGGAAGTCTTTGTTCTTGGCGAGGCTGCCTCGCTGCCCAAGGGACAGCCGCTGAGACTGGCAAGTGTCAATGACCATTTGGTTGCCGTAAAGCCAGATCCAGCGAGTTGGGGCTTGCAGCCAACGGATGCTGTATTTCTTGCGCCCATCCGCGGCGGAAAAGGCAGCGTCAATGCGAAGGTTCGGCTCCTTGGCAACGGCTGGAAGAACCCCGGACGCATCCTCCTCGCTGGCTGCGATCCCAGTGCATCGCTCCTTGCGCACTCGCTTGAACGACAGGGTTTTGAACTCGTAATCGCCTATGAAAACAGTTCGCAAGCCCTTGATCTGTTGCATGAAGGACTGGTTCATGTTGCTGGAACACATTTGGCCGAGAAGGCAAGTGACAAGGCCGATTTATCGCCGATCAGCAAGATGTTCCCCCGCAATTCTGTTGCTGTTCTGTCCTACGCCATGTGGAAGGAGGGGCTGATCGCTGCGCCGGAGAATCCTAAGAAGATAACAGGCATTGAAGATTTATCGCGTAAGGACGTACACATTACAAATCGTGAACCGGGCGCAGGTTGCCGCCGCTTATTGGACGACTTGCTTCGGAAAAATAGAATTGCCAGTGACGAGGTTAGCGGCTATGAGCGAATTACGCTTGGTCAGCTTCCCGCCGCACGTCTGGTACAGAGCGGAGAGGTGGACTGCTGTATCGGCACACAGGCCGCTGCGGCTTCCATGGGCTTAACCTTCCTTCCACTGGCAGAGAAACCCTACCTTTTGGTGCTCCGCCGTGCGCATCTGACAATGGCGCCTGTTCAAGCACTCATCGAGACGCTGGGCCGGGCTGCGTATCGGCGCGAGGTTGAAGCTTGTGTCGGCTACGACATGCGCATCGCAGGCAACAGGCTGGTCTGACGTTCCGCGGAGTTATTTCATATAAAGTGTTCGTATTACTGATTCGGCCCATATAGATGAGACAATTTCACAGGTGCAAGCGTCTTTTGAATATGGAGAAGACGGAAGCGCATAAACTACCCCGAGCCGTATTGAATGAACGCCGCCGCCGGGCGGTG
>Ga0181516_10000880_pt1 | contig 24709 bp, 21 predicted proteins | sample PEATcosm2014_Bin_25_FD_121104 | JGI IMG/M metagenome (GOLD analysis project Ga0181516, IMG submission 121104) | Peatland microbial communities from MTU Mesocosm Facility, Houghton, MI, USA - PEATcosm2014_Bin01_10_metaG | ecosystem: Environmental > Terrestrial > Soil > Wetlands > Peat | place... | reverse complement strand
GCGAGCTTGAACGGCTTCTGGACGAAGTCGTAGGCGCCGAACTTCACCGCCTGGATGGCGGTCTCCATGGAGGCGAAGCCGGTGATCACCACGCAGAGGGTGAGCGGATCGTTGGCCTGCACCGCCTCGATGAGGTCGAAGCCGGTGGGCCCCCCGGGCATGTTCAGGTCGGTGAGCACCACCGGGAAATGCCGGTCCGCCATGAGGGCCAGGGCGCTGACCGCGTCCGGCGCGTCCTCCACCAGGTAGCCGTCCAGGGTGAGGGCCTCCTTGAGGTTGGAGCGCAGGTCCGGCTCGTCGTCCACCAGGAGGATGGGATCGGAACTCATGGGCTGACCGCCGGCGCGTGGAGCAGGTCCTTGGTGATTTCGTAGATCCTGGCTTCATTGAAGATATTCAATGCGTCCCCATCCAGCAGGCCGGAATCCACCTCGGCCTGGAGGATGTCCAGGCTGCGGGAGATGGTCACCGCCGCCTTGTACGGCCGGTCCGCGGCCACCAGGGCGTCGTGCACGTCGCAGATGGCCATGAGCTTGCTCTGGACCGGGATGTCCTCGGCGGCCAGGCGCTTGCCCTTGGGATAGCCCATCCCGTTCAGCCGCTCGTGATGGGCGTAGGCGATGGCGGGCACCGCCCGGAGCGACTCGGTCCAGGGGATCTTGGAGAGGAAGTCGAAGGTGTTCTGCACGTGGCTGTTGATCTCCTGGCGCTCGCTCTCGGACAGGCTGCCCTTGGGGATGCGCAGGGCGGAGATGTCGGTGCTCTCCAGGATCCTGGACCGGCCTTCCTCCCAGTGCAGGAAGCCCAGCTCCTCCAGGTCGTCCATGGCCTCCACCACTTCCTGGGTCAGCACCCGCGGCTCGTTGCAGCGGCGCACCAGGTCGGCGATGCGCTCCCGCTCGGCGCGGCGGCCTTCCATCTGCACCTGGACATAGGCGGGGTCGTAGGGCTCGTGGCGCTTCCAGGCCTCCAGCAGCCGCTCGTTCACCGCTTCCAGGTCCCGCTGGAACAGGCGCTGCAGGATCCGCTCCAGCCGCTCGTCGGTGAGCTTGTGCGCCTTGGTCAGCACCTGCTCGCGCACGCCCACCTTGCCGAAATCATGCAGCAGGCTGGCGTAGCGGATCTCCTTCAGCTGGGGCTCGCTGAAGCTGACCGGGCCGTAGAGGCCGTTGGGGGTGCGGTTGACCGCTTCCGCCAGGCCCACGGTGAGCATCGCCACCCGGACCGAGTGGCCCCGGGTGGAGGGGTCCCGGGCTTCAATGGCCTTCACCGACGCGTCCACGAAGCCTTCGAACAGCTTTTCGATCTCGTCCTTGAGCTTCTGGATCTCCTTGGCCCCCTCCCGGATCTCCCGGGTCCGCTCCTCCACCATCTCTTCCAGGTGGGCCTGGTAGGCCTCGTTCTCGCGCAGCGACTTGTAGTGGTTCAGGGCCCGCACCAGGCTGGCGTCCAGCTCGGCCAGCTTGAACGGCTTCTGGATGAAGTCGTAGGCGCCGCGCTTCAGGGCCTGGATGGCCGACTCGGTGGTGGCATAGCCGGTCATGAGGATGCAGAACGTCCTGGGATCGATCTCCTGGACGGTGTTGATCAGTTCCAGCCCGGACATGCCGCCCGGCATGTTGAGATCGGTGAAGATGATGGCGTAGTGCCGGGCCTTGGCCATCTCGATGGCGGCCTCGGCGGTTTCCGCGCCTTCGGGGGAATAGCCCATGCTGCCCAGGGCCTCCACCAGCAAGGTCCGGAAGTCGGGTTCGTCGTCCACGATCAGAATGCGGTTGGTGTCCATAATTGTCCCAGGATAGCAATCCTTACGGTTCCTTCCCGGGGAAAAACCAAAAGGCCGGAATTATCCCCTGGGGGCGGGGGGCGGGAACTTGGCCAGCATCAGCTTGACCGCCTGCGTCACCTGCTCCTCGGCGTCCTGGGGATCCTGGATGCCGGTCAGGGCGCCATCGGCAACGGCCTGCCAAATCATCTGGTTGGACTTGCCGTCCACCACTTCCAGGACGATGCTGCCCTCCCGGAAGCGCTGCACCTCCTGGATCCCGGTGGCGAACCCGGCGTTCCAGCCGTAGCCCCAGGGGCGGTAGCCGTAGCCCCAGGCCGGCCCGATGCCGGTGTAGGTCTGGACCACCCGGTCCCGGTAGACCGGATAGTAGGTGAGCAGGAAGTCCGGTTCGCCGGCGGCCTCCAGGCGGAACCCCCGGGCCGCCAGCTCCCGCTCCACGATGCGCCGGACCCGGCGGTCCATGATCGGGTTCTGCACCCCGTCGGACTTGCCCTTGGCCCGGGGGCTCGCCGCGTACCAGTCGAAGGTCTTCAGGCTGGCGAAACCGGCGGCCGGGTCGAAGTCGTACTTGACGGAGATGGGGGAGCATCCGGCCAGCATGGCCAGGACCGGGACCAGAGCGAATGTCCATGCTTTCATCGGATCCTCCGGACAGTGCCTGCACCTCTTTGGATGCCCCAGGCGATTCAGGGGTTTACTTTTCAAATTAGCATGCCGTCCGGGGTGTGGGATCCTGGGCTGTTTCATCTCGGCCGCCCAGGACCCGACCCCAGGGAACCCCGCAAGGTGCCTGAACCGTTTTGGGGTGGAGCATGCCCCCTGGTGAAGGCTGGTTGCTGCTGGTGTCAAATCATCTATTGAATTCATAATTAATAATTGAACTGATTTCCTTAGATCTTGCTTCGGTCATTCTCGCGAGGGCATACGCTCTGATTTGTTCTTTTGCGGATCCACCGTTATAAAAATAAGATTCAAAATGGGCATTCAAATCCCTATATTTAATCCATTCATTTTGTGCATTTCTCAGCAGAGCCTTGTGCTGATGGTCATCTAATTTTCCCAAAAGTGTTTTATAGACGCGATTGAGTTCAGCATCGGCAGATTTAAAACGATCCCACGCGCATGTTTTCATTTCAACCGTGGTTCTGGGATTTTCACACGGTGGTTTATTGGCGTCCGGTATTTGTGCATGGACCAACACGCCGCTGTGGAGGGCCATTCCCCAGATAGCCGATCTCAACCAGACCTTCATTTCCCCTCCCTTTACCCTCATGGCGCTGTCTGCCTATTGTAGAGCTCTATTTCTCTATCTCTCCTTGCAGAAACGCCGGGGCCTCCTCGATTCCATCCATGGAAGTCCAGGCGTACCTGCTCTGGAGTATCATTGCCAGAATTGATATTATGCAACAAGTTGGACCGGGACAGATTGCCGTAGCCCATCTGATATGCAAAATCGACCAAGGCATCAAACTTATTCTGGGAAAGTGGAACAGTAAACAAGTTCCGTACTGCGCGTTGGGCTTCGGCAAGATCGGCTTCGAACCAGTTCGATCTGAGTTCTTGAGGGACAGTCGCCCCCACAGGGTAGGTTGCCTGCTCCTCCACGGTTAGCAGATGGCCCACTCCCGCGGTAGAATTTGGCGGAATCGCAGAATCCAGATAGACATTAGCCCGGTCTCCACCTTCGTTTGCTGAAATGAATGACCGTCCTTCCTTGCTCAAGCTCATTCCTGAAAGCGGAGAGACCGGGAATGCCTGGCCTGACGCCACGCTGGTCGGTAGCTTTCCTACAAACTCCTGGAACTGGTCAGCAATCTTGCCGCCCATGCCAAATAATTCCGTGGCCGTTGGGCTGTTCGCGCTTCCCTGGCATCTTTTGGGCCCCAGTAATTCCTGGGCGGTCGCGTCGGAGAGGATGCCGCCGCCAGCTGCGTAGGCGGTTTGCTGGGCCTGGCTTAGTCCGTATCCCTGTCCGGACCTTTTCCCGGCGGCACAGAACCCTGCCGGGGTAAGGATGCCCTTCCTGACACCCACTCCCGCGAAATACATGTCGAGGCACGCGGCGGAATAGTCGGGCCGGTCCACTCGCGTATTTTTATCCAGCCAATCGAGCACACGTTCCACTGTGCCGGAGGATCCTCCGGCCAGGCCCATGGTGTGAGCGTGCGTCATTGGCGACCAGCTGCAGAGGAGCCTTATCCACTGCTCGTCAAGCATCGGCCTGCCCAGGTTGCGGAGCCTGCCCAAAGTCAGCTTCAACGTGCCGTCCGGGCTGACGTAGAAGATCTCGTTCGGGTTCAACGGACGTCGTTCCAGCGGATTCAGCTGCGGTGGATTAAGGGTGTCAAGGCAAGAGGTGCCATAGAGGTGCGGGGGCGTCCTGAGCCGGGCATCCAGGGGTAGCCTCGCCAACAGCGGATCCTCGCCCATGGGCAACCTGAACAAGGGGTTTGGGATCAAAGCCCGGGCGATTCGTTCGTTCGCCCAGACTGTGTGGTGCTGGAACTTCTGCTCGTACTCCCTGGCCCGGCGCATCCGCTGCGCCAACTGTAGCGCGAAGGTTTTCTGCGCCTGGTCAACTTCATTCGGATCGCCTCGGGACTCTGGGTTGCTCATGGCTCGCCCCATGGATGGCAGGGAACTTCCCTGTGGATTTTCGCCGCCAGGATAGCAATGTTGATCGCCGATGGTCTGTTTTTTCCTATCTTCTTCAGGCCGAATGCTTGGCCACAGGCCACGGAGCATTCGGGCCGATCGCCTGGAATGCACGCCACCGGGGGTGGATATTCAACAGCGGTGGTGACTGCCTCTGTGACGAGACGCCCTTGGAAGCCTTTAACACTGCTCCGAAGAGGGCAGCGGCTTGACCTCGCCGCCCTCCCAGAGCATGAACCCGCCCTCATGGGCCCAGGGCAGGGCGATGCCGTTGCCCTCCACCTCATGGGTGTGGAAGTGGCCGGTGATGAAGGTCGCGCCGGGATGTTCCGCCGCCGCGGCCCGGAACGCCGCCCGGGGGAAGGCCAGCTTGTAGGCGCGGTTGGTGGTGTGCAGAGCCCGCTGGAGGCGCCCGGCCAGGGCCTGGGCCCAGGCCCTGGGGAGCACCCGGGCGAACAGCCATACCGGACCGCTGCGGGACACCAGGTTCCACAGGCGGTAGCGCCAATCGGCGGCGTTCACCAGGTCGCCGTGCTCCCAGGCCAGCCCTTCAGCCGGCAGGCCGCCGCCGGCACCCTCTCCCATCAGGTCGAAGCGGCTGGACAGACCGTCGAGAAAATATTCCCGGTTGCCCATCCAGAACCCCACCCAGCGCCCCTCCCGCCTCCGGTCCCCGACCCAGGCCAGGAACTCCCGTTCCAGGGCGGTCGCCATGCCCGGCACCCCGACCCACACATCGAACACGTCGCCCAGGAACAGCCAGTCCGCCTCCGGGTGGGCGGCCTGGGCCTCCCGCAGGCCGGTGAGCCGGCCGGACCAGTGGGGGTCGGCCACCAGGATCAGGGGCGCGCGCGGATCCGGGCGGCGGGCGGCGCCCCGGCGCCAGGACAAGCCGCGCAGCCGGCGGCCGCGCAGCCAGGGCAGGCTGGCCAGGGCCAGCCCCAGGCCGGCGCCGGCCAGGGCCGCAAGCCAGCCGCAGAGGCCCCCGGGGCGCGTCTGCGCGGCCGCGGCCAGGGCGAGCAGCAGGAAGATCCCCAGGTGGCGCCGGTACACCGGGGTCCGGCCCCGGCGGCGCCAGGCCAGCTCCAGGGCCAGGGCCAGGAGGGCGGAGAGGGCGCTCCAGTCGGCCCAGTCGGCCCCCGGGAACGGCGTGCCGGCGGCAGGGGTCATGCGGGCAGTTCAGGCCGGGCGTAGTGGTCCGGGTGCTGGGCCTGGATGGCCTGGATCTGGGGGTACCGGGTGAAGAAGGAACCCACCAGGTCGGGGTCGAACAGCCTGCCGCTCTCGTTGTGGATGTAGCCGAGCACTTCCTCTTCCTGCCACGGGCGCTTGTAGATCCTGCGGTTGATCAGCGCGTCGTAGACGTCCACCAGGCAGGTGATCCGCGCCTCGATGGGGATGTCGGTGCCCTTGAGCCCCCGGGGGTAGCCGGACCCGTCCCACTTCTCGTGGTGGCAGTCGGCGATCCGGGCCCCCATCTGGATGAAGGGCACGGTGGAGTCCCGGAGGATATTGGCGCCCATGGTGGTGTGGGTCTTCATGATGATCCACTCCTCCTCGGTGAGGGACCCGTCCTTCTGCAGGATCCGGTCCGGCACGCCGATCTTGCCGATGTCGTGCATGGGGGCGGCGGCGCGGATGCACTCCACCTGCTCCTCGTCCCAGCCCAGGAACCGGCCCATCTCGGACGCGTAGAGCCCGATGCGCCGCACGTGGGCCCCGGTCTCGTTGTCCCGGTGCTCGGAGGCGGAGATCAGGCGCAGCGCCACCTCCTCCCGGGAGGCCCGGATCACCAGGGTCTGCTCCAGCACCCGGCGGGCCAGGAGCGTCTCCCGGTCCTGGTACTCCAGCTCCAGCATGCGCCGGCGCAGCCCGTTGGCCACGGCGATGAGGATGTCATTGGTCTTGAAGGGCTTCAGCACATAGCCGTAGGCCCCGTGGCGCAGGCACTCCATGGCCATCTCGGCGTTGTCCATGGAGCTCACCATCACGATGGCGATCTCGGGGATCCGGTCGGCCAGGGCCTTGACCAGGGACAGGCCGTCCATGCCGGGCATCCGGATGTCGCAGAGCACCAGGTCCACCGGGCGTTCCTTGATGATCTCCAGGACCCGGCAGCCGTCCGCCGCTTCGCTGCAGGTGAAGCCGTGCCGGCCGAGGATCCGCAGCAGGGCCACCCGCACCAGCTCCTGGTCGTCCACCACCAGGATGTGGATGTCCTTGGGTTCATGCCCCGGCAACGGCCAGTCGATGGGCAGCGCTCGGGGGGGGCCGGGGGGGGTGCTGGGATCCATGGGGTGGGATGCTCCCATCAGGCAGGGTACTGCATGATGATTTTTATATCATGACTTTCGCGGGGCGCCGGTGAAGGCCTGCATGGCCACGCCCAGGACGATCAGCAGCAGGGCGCCCCAGCGCATGGGCGGGATGTGCTCCCCGAGGAAGGCCTGGCACATCATGGCGTTGGCCAGGAAGCCCAGGGCCAGGAAGGGGTACGCGTAGTTCACCTCCACCAGGTTCAGGGCCCCGGCCCAGAGCACCACGCTCACCGCGTAGCAGCCCAGGCAGGCCAGGGTCCAGGGGTTCAGGCCCAGCCGCAGCAGGGAGGGGAAATCCCAGGTCATGCCGCCCACGGCGTTGAGGCCTTTCTTCATGGCGATCTGGGCGAAGGCGTTCAGCAGCACGCCGGCGAGGATGAGCGGGAGGGCTTTCATATAGGGGTTCATCAGGGTTCCTTTGGCGACGGGGCGGGGGCGGGGAGCCGGCGGAGCAGGAGCGCCTCGCCCCCGCCCACGGGCATGCGCAGCAGCACTTGATAGCCCTTCCGGGCCTGGGGGTCCATGCCCCAGGCGTTGGCGTCCCATTCCCGGTCCATGGCGACCAGGCGCTGCTCGGGGCCGAGGCGCTGTTCCAGTTCGGCGCGGGAGCGCAGTTCCGGCATGAGGTGATCGGTATAGACCATGGCGCCGCTGCGGATGGTCTGCCAGAAATAGACCTGGCGGCCGGCGATGAGCGGCTGGACGGCGGCGGTCCAGTTCCGGTAGCCCTTCAGGGGATCCAGCCGGCGGAAGCCCCAGGTGCCCAGGACCAGGAACACCAGGCCCAGGGTCAAGGCGGTGTCCCGGGCCAGGCCGCGGCCCGCGCCGGAGGCGGCCCGGGCGGCCAGGGCGGCGGCCCCCAGCAGGAACAGGACGGCCATGAGCCGGAGCGGACCGAGGTACGGCAGGAGCTGGCCCTGGAGGCGGCCGCCGCCGGCGCCGCACCAGGCCACGGCGGCCAGGGCCAGGCCGGGCAGGCCGAGCCCGGCCGCCAGCAGGCCGCCCAGGCGGCGGACCCGGGAACCGCCGGCCTCCGCCGCCGAGCGCAGCAGGGCCGCCACCAGCAGGGCCAGGAACGGGTAGGCCATGAGCAGGTACTTGCCCTGCTTGCTCTGGGAGCAGCTCAGCATGAGGAAAGGCACGGCCACGGCCAGGATCAGGAACCGGGCGGCGGGAGAGCGCCAGGCCCGGGAGCGCCCGAGGAACAGCGCCAGGGACGGCAGCAGCAGGCACCAGGGGAAGAAGTCGGAGGCCAGATATTCCACGTACTTCCAGGGGGGCTGGATGTGGTCCCAGGCGTGCAGCGCCCGCTCCAGGTTCTGGTGCACCACCATCTGGTAGGCATAGGCGCCGCCGCCGCGCAGGCCGGCCGCCAGGTACCAGGGCAGGACCAGCACCGCCCCCGCCAGGAGCCCCCGGCCCAGGCGGGCCGAGCCCAGGGCCCGGAGGTCCCGCTGCCAGGCCAGGAAGGCCAGGCAGAGCGGCAGCGACAGGGCGAGGGCGAGGGGCCCCTTGGCCAGGAAGGCCAGGGCCAGGGCCACATAGGCCCCGAGGAAGAAGCGCCGCTCCTCGCCGGGCCGGCGGCGGGCGGCGTGCTCCCGGAGCAGCAGGTACCCGCCCAGCCAGGCGAGCCAGCTCCAGGCCAGGAGCGCCGCGAACAGCATGTCGATCTGGATCGCCTGGGCCTGCCACAGCCAGATGGGCACGGCGGCGAGGATCATGGCGGCCGGGTCGGCCAGTCCGCGGCGCAGGAACCGGGCGGCCCAGGCGCGGAACCCGAACATGAAGCCGATGGCGGCCAGGACCGAGGGCAGGCGCAGGGCCCAGGCGGCGATGCCGTGGACGAAGCCGGCGCCCCCGGTGAGCCGCTGCAAGCCCATGGCCGAGACCTTCATCAGCCAGTAGAACAGGATCGGCTTCTCGGAGTAGGGCTGGCCGTTGAGGTAGGGCAGCAGCCAGCTGCCCCGTTCGCGCATCTCCCGCACGCACTGGGCGAAGTCCGGCTCGTCCGGCGACCACAGGTCGCGCATGGGCAGCACCAGCAGCATGAGCAGGGCGAACAGGAGCGGCACCCGGTTGGCCCGGAGCCAGCGGACCAGGGGGTTGTGCCGGGCGGCGGGGGCCTCGGGGAGGGAGCCTGCGCCGCCAAGGTTCAAGAATTCATCCATGTCACCTATCTTCTCCTGGCGGCTGGCGGGCGCATAGGCCTTTGCGGGAGCCGGGGCCGGCCACCCGGGGTAACCTGGGAAGAGGAGCACCGCCCAGGCCCATGAACGACCCCCATATCCCGCTCGCCGAACGCATGCGTCCCACGCGCCTGGAGGAGGTGGTGGGCCAGCCGCACCTGCTGGGGCCCCGGGGCGCCCTGACCCGGCTCACCGCCGGGGGCCGGCTGCCGTCCTTGGTGCTGTGGGGGCCGCCCGGCACCGGCAAGACCACCCTGGCCCGGATCCTGGCCCTGGCCACCGGCCACGAGTTCCTGGAGTTCTCCGGGGCCACCGGCTCCGCCGCGGAGCTGAAGAAGTTCCTGGCCGAGCACAGACGTGGTGACCAGGCTTCGCCTGGCATGGCACAGCCGCTGTTCCGGTCCGTGCCGCCGGTGCTGTTCCTGGACGAGATCCACCGGTTCAACCGGGCCCAGCAGGACATCCTGCTGCCGCCCCTGGAGCGGGGCGAGGCGATCCTGGTGGGGGCGACCACCGAGAACCCGGCCTTCTACCTCAACCCGGCCCTGCGCAGCCGCTGCCAGCTGCTGGCCCTGCGCCCGCTGCCGCCGGAGGCGATCCGCCAGGTGCTGGAGCGGGCCTGGACCAGCGAGCCGCACGGGCCGGACGCAGCCCCCGAACCCGGGGTCCTGGACTGGCTGTCCCAGTGGGCCGGCGGCGACCTGCGCACCGCGCTCACCGGGCTGGAGACCTGGCTGCACCTGGAGGACCGGGACCTGGCCGGGCTGAAGGAGGCCCTGGGCGGCCGGATCATGTACGACCGGGCCGACGGCCATTACGATCTGGCCAGCGCCTTCCAGAAGAGCCTGCGCGGCTCGGATCCGGACGCCGCGCTCTACTACTTCTCGCGGATGATCCGGGGCGGCGAGGATCCGCGCTTCATCGCCCGGCGCCTGCTGGTGTGCGCCGCCGAGGACGTGGGCAACGCCGACCCCCAGGCCTTCCTCCTGGCCGAGGCGGCCAGCCGCGCGGCGGAGCAGATCGGCTGGCCCGAGGCGCGCATCCCCCTGGCCCAGGCGGTGCTGTACGTGGCCAACGCGCCCAAGAGCAACGCCACCGTCATGGCCATCGACGCCGCCCTGGCCGCCCCCGACGCCCCCATCCCGGACAGCCTGGCCGACGCCCACACCTCCACCAGCCGGGCCGCCGGCAAAGGCGAAGGCTATTTCTATTCGCACCAGGACTACGCCCGGCCCCAGGCGTTCCTGCCCGTGTCCCTGCGGACGGAGCGCTTCTACCAGCCGATCCGGCCCCAGGAGCGCAACTGGAAGGACCGGCTGGAGCCGGACCCGGACGCGCTGGGCGGGTTGTGGAGCGCCTGGACCGCCGGCCATGCCGCCGGGGGCGAGCTGCCGGTGGATCTCTGGGCCGGCCAGCTGGGCTGCAGCCGGGAGGCCCTGGCCCGGGCCCTGGGGCGGCTGGCCGGCGGCGCCTGGCGGCTGGAGCGGCGGCTGGTGGCCGAGCCCATGAACCATCCTTCCGACGGTGGGCCGGAATTGGCCCAGGACGCCCAATGACGGCGACCTCTTCCATGGCGATCCTCCTTTGCGGCACATGATCGAGGGGGGCATCACCGGATTGCGCCGGGTCCGGGAAGGGCTCGCGGCCGAACGCGGGTGGTGAGCGTGCGGGTTCCGTTCCAGGCGGTAGCGCTCTGGCGCGGGGTCGCCGCACGGAATCCCCAGGCGGATGCCTGGCAGGATTCCGCCCCGACCGGTTTTCGGGCTGCCGGCCGGCGGGGACGATCCAGTTCTTCTGGGACGGCACCCACATCCTGGGGCCGGCCGGAACGCTCGCCTGATTTTCCCTGAATTTCCCCAGTCCCTGTGGCCCCGGCGCGGGCAGGGGACTATGGTGTTACTGCTTGCTCTCCATGGAGGCGACCATGATCGACCGCGTCATCGTCGGAGTGGATTTCTCGGACGCGTCCCGGGGCGCCCTGGACCAGGGCGCGGCCTGGGCCGGGAAGCTGGGCAAGCCCCTGGTGGCCGTGCACGTGCTGCAGCCCCCGGCGCCCATGCTGCCCGAGGCGCAGATCGCCCTTCCGGACCCGGCCTGGCTGGAGGCCATGGAGGCCCATGCCCGGTTGCACCTGAACCAATGGATCCAGGGCATCCCCGACGCCAGCGCCGAGGTGATCTGGGGCAGCCCGGCCGAGGAGCTGGTGGCCCTGGCGGACCCCTGCTCGCTGCTGGTGGTGGCCCAGGTGGGCCACACCGGCATCGAGCGGCTCCTGTTCGGCAGCACCGCGGCCCGGGTGGTGAAGCACGCCCCCTGCGACGTGCTGGTGGTGCGCAGGGACAAGCCCAGGCAGCGCAAGGCGCAGGGGGCGCCGGCGTAGGGGATGGCTTGGCCATGATCCGTCGGACCTGAACATTCATAGTTAGCTGACCCATCGGCCCGGGCATCGTTGCCAAAGGCAAGATGGGCTGAACTCAAGCCCTGGGCCGAATGAATCTCGCATGCCGGGAACCGAGTAATTATTTATTGCATCCATGGCGCAGAGTTTTCGGCCGCCCCCCTTCCATGGTGGATGGGCATCGGCTGAACGGGAGCTTTTCATTGATGCTTTCATCTGACCTCATCCCCAAGACAGCGATGAAATCCTTGATCCCAGCGGTCTTGCTCGCCCTGGCCAGCACGGGTTGCCCCGGAAACAAGAAGGACCGGCCCGCCGCCAAAAACGACCAGCCAGTCAACCAGAAAACCGTCAAGCCAGCCGACGCGCCGGATGCCTACGGGATCCCCGTAGGGGTCTGGGAGGGCCGCTTCGAGGCCGATGGGAGCAGCAAGGGAACCCCGGCCAAAGCCTTCGTGCAGGGCGACGGGACGATCCGGATCACCCTCGCCCGGGAGGTGGTCGTGTTCACCGTGGACAAGCAGGGCAGCGGCAAGGGCCACCGGTACTCCCTCACCAGCACCGAGGGCCGGAAAGCGAAGACCGAGTTCACCTGCCAGATCCGGAAAGCAGCCGGCAAGGGCGGCTTTGCGGGAACCTACAGCTCGAGGGAGGGCAAGGGGGAATTCACCTTCGAGCGGCCGATCGGGACCCAGGCCGTGCCCCAGGCGCGCCGCACCTTCACCTCCCCGGCCGACCAGAACAGCGACCTGGTGCCGGTGACCCTCGAACTGACCGGCAGAGGGGACGGGAAAGGGAACACCCAGGGCACTGTCAGGCTGCACCGTCCTGGCTGCGAACTCAGCGGCACCCTGGAGCAGCAGCCGGGCAAGCCGGGGTTCAAGGCGGTGCTCCGGGGCCAGGGCCGGGGCAAAGCGGAACTGACGCTGAACCTGGCCGGTTTCCTGGTGGCGGATACGCTCCACGCCTTCGTCAGCCGCACGGACGGGGCGCTGGACTTTGCCGGCCGGTTCACCCTGGACCCCGGCCAGGGCCCCCTTGACCCCGGCAAGGACACCCCTGACCCCGGAAAGGGCACCACCGACCCCGGCAGGGGCACCACCGACCCCGGGCAGGCCAGGGCCACCTTCCCCTGCGAGGGGGCCTGGGAGGGCGAGGCCGTCATCGGCGACACGACCGTGCCGGCCCAGGTGCTGGTGCTGGGGGACGGCACGGCCCGGCTGAGACTGGGTGACACGGCGTTCGGTTGCTTCAGCCTGGACCAGGCCGGATTCGGCCGGGGCGACTTCTACGAGGCCGGGCACGCGGGCCGGAATCCGCAGCGGTTCGACTTCTTCTGCCGGCTGCAGGCGCGGGAAGGCCAGGCGGGCTTCACGGGGAATATGACGATCCGGAACCCGGCCGGCGCGGATGAGTATTCTGGAACGATCAGCCTGACCAGGCCGGTCCGGGCCCACGGCGCCAGCTATGACCGCCCGGCCACGCTGCCTCCGTTCAACCGCCGGTACATGTCTCCCAACGACATGAACAGCCTGAACGAGAATGCCACCGTCGACCTGGACTCCCAGGGCAACCTCAACCTGCGCCTGCACGGGCTGGGCGAGTTCAGGGGCCAGCTCCGGCAGCCGGACCCGATGAAGTCAGGGTTCACCGCGACCCTGACCGCCCATGGCGCGGACCTCGTCGGCGAGCAGCTGGAAGTGTCCGGCGTCCTCCTGGCGAACGCCGACCACACGGAAGCCGAAATGCGGGTCTTCGTGCGGGATGTGACCGGGTTCGCGTTCCAGGGGACCTTCCTGTATTGATGACCTGGCCGGGCCGCCTGGCCCCGCGGCCACGGTGAGTAAAGCGGGCGAAGGGACGGCATCCGCCCCTTCGCCCGCACTGGCTTTTTGCCGGAACTTCGGGCAGGGTCAAAGGATGAATGCTTTGGCCTGGAACGACCGGACCCCCTCCCAGCGCTGTGATTGGCTCGACCTGATCCGCGGCTGGGCGGTGATCGTGATGATCGAGGTCCACTGCGTCAATGTCTGGCTGCACCGGGGCCTGATCCCCGGGTGGCTCATGTTCCTGAACGGCCTGGTGGCGCCCAGCTTCATCATGTGCGCGGGCTACAGCCTGGCCCTCTCCACCTTCCGGGCCGACGGCAGCATCCGCCCGTTCGGACCCACCGCCAAACGCCTGGGGTTCATCCTGGTGTGCGCCTATATGTTGCACGCGCCGGGCCTCACCCTGGCCGAGTGGACGGTGCTGTCCACCCTGCCGCGCTACCGGGAGCTGTTCAAGATCGACGTGCTGCAGTGCATCGTGTTCTCCCTGCTGATCCTGCAGGGGCTGGCCCGGCTGATCCGGCGGCCCATGGTCTACGCCGGGGCGGCCCTGGCCCTGGCCCTGGCGGTGGCCCTGGCCGCCCCGCGCCTCTGGCGCCCGGGGGTGGCCGACGGCTGGTGGCTGCCGGTGCGGGGCCTGGTGAACGGCAACCCCGACCGGGGGGTCAGCGCCCTGTTCCCCCTGGTGCCCTGGTTCGCCTTCGCCGCCTTCGGCTCGGTGCTGGGGGTGCTCTACCGGCAGACCCGGGTCCTGGCGGTGGCCGGGCGGGCCCGCTGGAGCGAGGCGGCCTGGCTCGCGGCCCTGGCCCTGTTCGGCGCCCTGCTGTACCTGTGGGGCGGCGCGCACGCCGACAGCTGGCTGCAGACCTTGCCCCAGGCCGAGCAATGGCGGCTGCACAACACCACCCTGCCCAGCATCGCCCAGCGCCTGGGCATCGTCTGTCTGGCCGGAAGCATGCTCGGCTGGGTGGAATCGGTCCGGGGCCAGTGGCCCGGCCCCAATCCGGTGCGGGCGGCCAGCCGCGAATCGCTCCTGCTGTATATGCTGCACTTGGAAATCATCTTCGGGGTGCTGCTGTTCCAGCCGGTGCAGGCCCGCACCGGCTGGGGGTGGTACAGCCTGGGCTGGACCGGCACCGCCGGCCTCACCGCCACCCTCATCGTGGCGTGCCTGGCGGCCTGCGTCTTCTGGCAGCGGCTCAGGCGGGACCCGGAGCGGGTCCGCAGGCTGCAGCGGCGCGCCCTCATCGCCTTCGGCATCTGGTTCCTGGCCGGGGGCTGGATCACCTACCATCATTTCCGCCGGAGCCCCGAGCTGGCCAAGGAGCCGTATTCCTTCCTCAACGCGGCCCGGATCCGCAAGGGCCTGGCGCCGACTCCGGACGGCCTGTCCCGGGACCCGGAGGAGGCGGTCCGGGAGATCCGCCGCCTGAAAGGGGGCTCACCCCGGACCCCCAGGCCTGCTAACATTGTGCTGTGACCGATCCTGCGAGTAGTGACCCCTCGTCTTGGCTGGTGGCCGGAATCGTGCTCGTCCTGATCTACCGGGCGGTGATGGCCGCCCTGCTGGAGGCCTTCCATGCCCTCCCGTCCCTGCAGCGGCGGCGGCTGCTGGAGGAGGAGGCGGTGACCGATCCGCTCCTGGCCCGGCTCCTGGCCAGGCCCCACGCCCTGGGCCTGGGCCTCTCGCTCTGGAACCAGGCCCTGCTGGTGGCGCTGCTGAGCCTGGTGTGGCCGGTGCGGGCCCTGGTGCCCGGGGGCGGCTGGACCCTCGCCGCCGGCACCCTGGTCTACATCTGGAGCCTGGACCTGGTCCTGCCGACCCTGCTCACCGCCAGCAATCCCGCGCTCTGGATCATGCGGCTGTTCCCGTTCTACGGCGTGGTGCACCCGCTGCTGGCGCCCCTGGTGGCGCCCCTGGCCCGCTTCGTGGAACGGCAGCGGGAGAGCCAGGAACGGGCCCGGGACGGGGAGGACGAGGAGGCCAACGACGAGGGCGTCACCGCGCTCCTGGAGGAGGGCGAGGCCGAGGGCATCCTGGAGGAGGAGGACCGGGAGCTCATCCGCAACGTGGTGGAGTTCGGCGACACGGTGGTGCGGGAGGTGATGACCCCGCGCACGCTGATCCAGGGCATCCCCGCGTCCGCCTCCCTGGGGGAGGTGTGGCAGGCCTTCCGGGACGGCCGGCACTCGCGCATGCCGGTCTACCGCGACACCATCGACGACATCGTCGGCATCCTGCTGCTCAAGGACCTCATGCAGCTGGGCCCCGGGGCCCCGCTGGACCTGCTGGCCATGGTCAAGCCCGCCTGCTTCGTGCCGGAGAGCAAGCGGATCCTCCAGCTGCTGCGCGAGCTGCAGCGGACCCGCACCCAGCTGGCCATGGTGGTGGACGAGTACGGCAGCCTGTCCGGCCTGGACTCCCTGGAGGACCTCCTGGAGGAGGTGTTCGGCGAGATCCAGGACGAGCACGAGCTCCAGGGGGACATCCAGGACCTGGGCGAGGGGGAGTACCTGGTGTGCGGCCAGCTCCACGTGGACGACCTGGAGGACAAGCTGGGCCTGGTCTGCCAGCGGGACGGGTTCGACACCGTGGCCGGGCTGGTGATGGCCACCCTGGGGCATGTGCCGGTGCCCCAGGAGAGCATGGAGATCCCCGGCGCCCGGCTCACCGTCAAGCGCATGGAAGGTCCGAGGATCCTCCAGGTGCACGTGCAGCGGACCCGTCCGGCGGAATAGGCTTCGGCAGGCGTCTTGGGGTGTTCATGATCAGGAAGGTGCTCTCCATCGCGGCTCTGCTGGCCCTGCCGGTGGCCATGGCGTTGATCCGGCGGCGGGAGCGCCGGGTGCTGGTGCCCCAGCCGCGGGGCATGGTGCTGGGCCTGTACGCCGGGCTGCCCGACTACGACTACCGGGAGGAGCTGGACCGGATCAAGGCCACCGGGGCGACCTGCGTGAGCCTCCAGGCCATCTACCGCATGGACGACGCCCACAGCTGCGAGATCCACCGGCACCCCACCAGCAGCCCCACCGAGGAGAGCCTGCGCCGGACCTTCCAGGAGGCCCGGGCCGACCAGCTGCGGATCATGTTCTTCCCTACCATCAACCTGCGGGACGAGGCCGGCAACGCCACCTGGTGGCGGGGCAACATCGAGCCCTCGGACTGGGACCTGTGGTGGCGGAACTACACGGCCTTCAACGTCCACCTGGCGCGCATCGCCCAGGAGGAGGGGGTGGAGTGGTACAGCCTCGGCACCGAGATGGCCAGCAGCCAGCGCTTCCCCGGGCGCTGGCGGGAGCTGGCGGCGGCGGTGCGCCGGGTCTACCGCGGCAAGCTCACCTACAGCGTCAACTTCGACAGCCACGACAGCTTCACCTTCGGCGACTGCCTGGACGTGATCGGCATGAACACCTACGACCCCATCGCCAAGCACGCCGAGTACCCCACTTCCGGGCAGGTGCGGGACGCCTGGTGGTGGATCGTCAACAAGGCGCGCACCCTCCAGGCCCGCTTCGACCGCCCGGTCATGATCACCGAGGTGGGCTACCCCAGCCGGGCCCGCGCCTTCGCGGGCCCGTGGGACTTCCGCACCGGCGAGCCCAAGGATCTCGAGCTCCAGGACTTCCTCCTCCAGGGCGCCTTCGGCGTGCTGCGCAACTGGAGCGACGGCGAGGCGGTGTTCTACTACCTCTACGGCGAGAACCTCAACCAGAAGCCCGTGGGCGGCCCCGAGGACCGCACCTACGCGGTCTGGGGCAAGCCGGCCGAAGCCACGCTGCGGGACTATTTCGCGGAGCCCATCTTCGAGGGGCAGGGCCGGGGCATGGCGCAGGCCCGGCACGAGGCCATGATCCAGTCCCTGGTGAGCGGCCTGCGCAAGCAGCGGGACTACGAGGACGGGGCCCTGCCGCCCTGGGCCGTGGCCTGGATGGCGGCCCACCCCCAGGACCGGGCCGAAGCCGAGCGCTGCATCCAGGGGGAGCCGGTGCCCCGGACCAAGGTGCCCAAGGGACACGAAGGATTCCTGGCCAAGCTCAACTAGCCTTTCGGAACGGTTCATGCTGCCAAGGTCTGCCGGCTCTGTGCTTCCAGTCTTCTGGCCGGATGAACCGGAACAAAATGGTTCCGGTCATTCGCCGGGGCTGCACTAGACTGTCAGGAAAGCCGAACGTCCACCAACGAAGCAGGCCGACCCGCCCATGTCCAGCTATCCCGACCCCAGGCCCCATCCGGCAACCCCCAGGACCGTGCTCCGGGTGGAGGACGAGGTGGTGACCGACCTCAAGATGCCGGTCCTGGACGGCTCCGCCGAGCCCTGGTTCGACTGAGCCGGCGGACCCATGCGCATCCTCCTCGCCCGGCACGGCGAAACCCGATGGAACGTGGAAGGCCGCTGCCAGGGCCAGGGCTTCGACATCCCCCTTTCCGCCGCCGGCCGGGACCAGGCGCTGAAGCTGGGCGCACGGCTGACCGGTCTCCCGCTGGGCCGGGCGGTGGCTTCGCCCCTGCTCCGGGCCCGGCAGACCGCGGAACTGGCGCTGGGGGAACGGGCGCCGCTCCTGACTTTTGATGATCGTTTAATGGAAATCTCCCATGGCAGCTGGGAGGGGCGGCTGGCGGAGGAGATCCGGGCCGAGGACCCGGAACGCCAGCGGGCCTGGCGGGAAACGCCCGATCGGGTGACCCTGCCCGGGGGCGAGTCGCTGGCGGCGGTGGCCGGCCGGGCCTGGCCGGCCCTGGAGGCGGCCTGCCGCGGGCTCGGCGCCGAGGAGGCCGCGCTGCTGGTCACCCACGACGCGGTGAACCGGGTCCTGCTGTGCCGGGTCCTGGGCCTGCCCCTGGCCCGGGTGTGGGCCTTCCGGCAGGCGTCAGCGTGTCTCAATCTGCTGGAGGGTCCGGACTTGGAACATCTGCAGGTGGTCCGTCTCAACGACGCGTCGCACCTGGTCCCGCTGTTCGGCGAGGTAATTCACCGAAAACTGTGACAGGGCTTTTCCTCCGGTCCCAGCTTTGCGAAGATAGGCCATAGTGAAATGCGTGTGCGCCAGCCACTGGAAACAGTCATCTGAAGGGACGGTTCCGATGTCACAACTCAAGCCATTCAAGGCATTCCGCCCCAAGCCCGAGCTTGCGGCCAAGGTCGCCTCGGTTCCGTACGACGTTATCAACAGCGCGGAGGCGCGGGCCCTGGCCGCAGGCAACCCTTACTCCTTCCTGCACGTGTGCCGTCCCGAGATCGACCTGCCCGAGGCCACGGACATCCATGCCGACGCGGTGTACGCCATGGGCGTGCAGAACCTGCACCGGCTGATCCAGAACGGCACCCTGGTCCAGGAGGGCGCGCCCTGCCTCTACGTCTATCAGCAGCGCATGGGCGATCACGTCCAGGCCGGCCTGGTGGGCCTGTGCTCGGTGAAGGAGTATGAGGAAGGGGCCATCAAGCGCCACGAGTACACCCGCCAGGACAAGGAGGACGACCGGACCCGCCACGTCACCGAGCAGGCGGCCAACGCCGAGCCGGTGTTCCTGGCCTACCGCGCGGTGCCCTACATCGATTCCCTGGTGGACAAGATCCGCGCCACCCCGCCGGTGTACCAGGTGGTGACCGAGGACGGCATCGGCCACACGGTCTGGATCGTCGACCAGGAGACCCACATCTACACCCTGAACCACCTGTTCGACGCGGTGCCGGCGCTGTACATCGCCGACGGCCACCACCGCACCGCGGCCGCCATCCGCTACGGCCAGGCCCGCCGGGCCGCTGCCGCGGTCGCCGAGCCCACCGGGGAAGAGCCCTACGAGAGCTTCCTGGCGGTGGTGTTCCCCCACGACCAGCTCAAGATCATGGACTACAACCGCGTGGTCAAGGACCTGAACGGCCTTTCCCCCGAGGCCTTCCTGGCCGCGCTGGGGGAGAAGTTCACCGTCGTCCCCGCCGCGGGCGGGCAGCGCGCCCCCCTCGCCCCCGCCAGCTTCGGCATGTTCCTGGGCGGCCGCTGGTACGTCCTCGCCGCCAGGCCCGGCAGCTACCCCGCCGGCGATCCGGTGCGCAGCCTCGACGTGAGCATCCTCCAGGAGAACCTGCTGGCGCCCATCCTCGGCATCCAGGACCCGCGCACGGACACCCGGATCGACTTCATCGGCGGCATCCGCGGCATGGACGAGCTGGAACGGCGGGTCCAGGGCGGCTGCCAGGTCGCCTTCGCCATGTTCCCCACTTCGCTGGAGCAGCTCATGTCGGTGGCGGACGCGGGCCAGATCATGCCGCCCAAGTCCACCTGGTTCGAGCCCAAGCTCCGGTCCGGCCTCCTGGTCCGCACGTACCAGGACTGATCTTCCCTTCCCCGGAGACACACCATGAACATCCTGATCGCTGATGCATTCGACCCATCCCTGCCCAAACGGCTCGAGGCCTTCGGTGCGGTGGGCACCGACCTGGCCGGCCTGGGCCAGGCCCAGGTCCTGCTCATCCGCTCCAAGACCCGGGTCACCCCGGAGCTGCTCGCCCAGGCCCCGAACCTCAAGCTGGTCATCCGCGGCGGCGTGGGGCTGGACAACGTGGACCGCGACGCCTGCAAGGCCAGGGGCATCGAGGTGCTGAACACCGCCGCCGCCTCCAGCGTGGCCGTGGCGGAGATGGCCATGGCCTTCATGGTGGCCATCCCCGCCCGCCTGATCGAGGCGCACATGGCCATGAAGGAAGGCAAGTTCCCCAAGAACGAGCTCAAGCGCACCGAGCTGTACCAGAAGACCCTGGGCCTCATCGGCGCCGGCGCCATCGCCACCGAGGTGGCCCGTCGCGCCCTGGGCTTCGGCATGAAGGTGATCGCCTACGATCCCTTCCTCGCCACCCACCCGCTGGCCGAGCTGAAGACCCTGGAGGAAGTGCTGGCCCAGGCGGACTACCTGACCATCCACACGCCCCTCACCGACCAGACCCGGGGCATGTTCAACCAGGCCGCCTTCGGCCGCATGAAGGACGGCGTCGTCATCATCAACACCGCCCGGGGCAAGGTGGTGGTGGAGGCGGACATGGCCGCGGCGCTGGCCTCCGGCAAGGTCCGCGCCTACGGCACCGACGTGTGGGCCAGCGACCCCCCGGCGCCGGACAGCCCCCTGCTCGGCGCGCCCAACGTTTTCATGGCTCCGCACATCGGCGGCAGCAGCAGGGAGAACCTGCTGCGCATCGGCGATACGGTCGTGGAAATCCTGTCCCGTTTCAAAGCTTAGGAGAAGGCCATGAGCAAGCGAACGATCAACTTCTACGCCGGTCCCGCCGGCCTGCCGCTCCCGGCCCTGGAGCGGGCCCAGGCGGAGCTCCTGGATTTCGCCGGCACCGGCATGTCGGTCATGGAGATCAGCCACCGGTCCAAGGAGTATGACGCGGTGCACGAGGAGGCCCTGGCCCTCACCCGCGAGCTGATGGGCATTCCCGAGAACTACAAGATCCTCCTGCTCCAGGGCGGCGCCCACCTGTCCTTCGGCATGATCCCCCTGAACCTGCTCCGGGGCGGGCGCAAGGCCGACTACATCGTCACCGGCAACTGGGCGGAGAAGGCCTACAAGGAGGCCAAGCTGGTGGGCGGCGACGAGAACGTGCGCCTGGGCGGCAGCACCAAGGAGCAGAAGTACAGCCGGCTGCCCAGGACCTCGGAGCTGACCATCCACCCCGACGCCAGCTTCGTCCACTTCACCTCCAACAACACCGTGGAAGGCACCCAGTGGCAGGACTTCCCCGAGACCGGCGGGATCCCCTACGTGTGCGACATGTCCAGCGACATCATGTGGCGCCCGTTCGACGTGAAGCCGTTCGGCCTGATCTACGCCGGCGCCCAGAAGAACCTCGGCCCCTCCGGCGTCACCCTCACCATCATCCGCGACGACTTCCTGGAGCAGTGCAAGGCCGCGGACCTGCCCAGCTACCTGCGCTACCAGCTCCACGCCGACAAGAACAGCCTCTACAACACCCCGCCCACCTTCGGCATCTACATCCTGCGCAACGTGCTGGCCTACAACAAGTCCATCGGCGGCCTGAAGGCCATCGAGGCCAACAACCGCAGGAAGGGCGAACTGCTCTACGGCTGCATCGACCAGAACGCCGGCTTCTACAAGCCCTTCGTCACCGAGAAGGCCGACCGTTCCTTCATGAACGTGGACTTCTTCCTGCCCAGCGACGAGCTCACCGCCGCCTTCGTCAGCGAAGCCAAGCAGAACGCCATGGTCGGGCTCAAGGGCTACCGCGACATCGGCGGGATCCGGGTCTCCTGCTACAACGCCGTCACCGTGGACAACGTGCGCACCCTGGTCTCCTTCATGGAAGCCTTCGCCAAGCGCAACGGTTAGGCGCCCGGGTCCCGAACCTACGGCATTTCCAGGGTGAGGTAGTCGAAGGGGTTGATGCCCCAGTCTTCGGGCTCTTCGTTCTTGATGATGCTGTCGCCGGCGCTTTCGGGAACGGAGAGGTCCAGGTCCATGGGGTTGATCTTGCGGCCGCGGAAGATGTCGTAGACCACCCGCACCTTGGGGAACAGCAGGCCCTGGGTGCCCTGCTCCATCACCACCGCCAGGCGGTTGCTGTCCAGCTTCACCAGCGAACCCACCGGGTAGATGCCGATGGCCTGGATGAAATGCTGCACCAGCTCCGGGTCGAAGTGGTGGTCGCTCCACTCGAACAGCTTGGTGAGCGCCGCCGGGGGCTCCATGCCCTTGTGGTAGACGCGGTTGGAGGTGAGGGCGTCGTAGACGTCGACGATGGCGGCCATGCGGCCCAGTTCGGAGATCTCGCTGCCCTTGATCCGGTACGGGTAGCCCGAGCCCTCGAACCGCTCGTGGTGCTCTCCCGCCACCTGGATGACGGTCCTGGAGATCCCCTCGGTCTGCCGGAGGGTTTCCAGGCCCAGGACCACGTGGTCCTTCATGATCGCGAACTCCTCGTCGGTCAGCTTCCCGGGCTTGTTGAGGATGTGGTCCGGAACCCGCATCTTGCCGATGTCGTGGAGCATCCCGCCAATGCCGGCCTCGTGGATGGCCTCGGGGCTCAGCTCCATGTAGCGGCAGAAGGTCACCAGCAGGGTGCAGACGCTCACCGAGTGCTGGAAGGTGTAGGTGTCCCCCTCCCGGATCCGGCCCAGGCTCACCAGCGTCCCCTGGTTGCGCAGGATGGATTCGGTGATCTGGGTGACCACCGGCGAGAGGCGCTCCACCTGGATCTGCTTGCCCAGGCGCACGTCGCCGAGGATGGAGTGGATCACCTTGTTGGCTTCTCGCTGGATCTGCTTGGCGAAGCCCAGCTCCTCCTGGTGGGTGGTGCGGGTGGTTCCGGGAGGAGGCTTGAGCAGCGGCAGGTCCAGCATCCTGGCGGTGAGGTCCGCCTGCACTTCCCCCAGGGTGGGGGAACACCCGGAATCGATGCCCTTGATGGTGTCGATGTAGACCTCGGAGATGCCGCTCTCCATGATCTTCAGCAGATCACTCTCCTTGCGCAGCATGAAGCTGTTGCGCAGGAACGAGTGATCCATCCAGCCGCAGTTCAGGTCGTGGATGAACATCCCCAGCTTGAGATCGGCCTTGCTGACTTTTTTGATCATAGGTTCATCTCAGCCTCAACCGTCCCCTAGAATCTATCGGCCTCGGCCCACCCTGTCATGAAAATACTCTCGTCTTGTTGTCCGCTTCCTCGATCAAGGTTTGGCCGGGGCCATGTTGACTGGAAAGGTCCGTTCCTGCGTCACGGAAAGGTTACACGCCGGTGCGACGGGCAGGTGCCAAACGGTGCCTCCGGGTGCCCTCGCTTCCGGCATGGAGGTTGACCCAGGCTGGGCAGACCCGGCCGCGGCGGCCGGAGCACAGGAGGCGCGCATTGAAGCCCAGGATCCTCGGACTGGGGCTGGCCGGAATGCTGCTCATGGCGGCGCCCCGGCGTCCCCCGGAACAGCCCATCGACCTGAACACCGCCACCATGACGGAGCTCATGCAACTGCCCCGGGTGGGCCCGCGCACCGCCGAACGGATCCAGGCCTTCCGCCGGGAGCAGGGTCCGTTCCGGCGCCCGGAGGAACTCATGAACATCAAGGGCATCGGCGAGAAGACCTTTCGCCGCCTGCGGCGCCACATCCTGGTGGCCGGCGCGCCGGCGCCCCTGGATCCGGCCGGGGCCGGGGCGGCGGATGCCGCGGACGGCGCCGCGCCGGCCGACCCCGCCGCGGATGCGCGCGGCTGCCCACGGTGCCGCCGGTCCCGGCGCCCGGGCCCGTGAGCCGCGCCGCCGCCGAGGCGGGCACCAGCCTGCTGGAGCTGACCCTGGTCCTGGGCCTCGCGGCCCTTCTGGGCTGGCTGGGCGCGGGCTTCCCGCGGCGGGGCCACGCCGGCCTCGCCGCCGCCCAGGGCGAACTGCGGGCCAGCGTGGAGCAGGCGTTCCTGCTGGCCCGGGCCCGGGGCACCGTGGTGGTGGTGGCCCTGAGCGGCCATTCCGCGGGCTGCGCGGGCCTGCATCCCCGCGGGGAGCACGGCGTGGTCCCGCCCCTGACCCTGCCCCGGGGGGTGCGCTGGGGCATCCCCGATCCATCGGTGCCGCCCCCGCCGGGGGCCGGGGACACCCTCCAGGCCCACCGCACCGGCCAGGCCCATGCCTGCATCACCGTCACCCCCGACCGCAGCGCCGAAGCCAATGCCTGGTATCTCAGCGACGGCGAGGACGCCGTCTACCTGGGCCTGTCGGACCGGGGCCGGATCACCCTGCTGCGCTGGCGTCACCATCTGCGCCAGTGGCGCAGCATCTGACAGGTGGGGGGACCGCCCGTTCGCTTCGCTCACCCTGACCGAACCCCTGCGTTCGGTCCCCACACCCCCACTCCGGGTCCGGGCGGAGCCCGGACCCGGAGTCCAGTAGGAGGAATGATGCGCATGTCCGACCTGTCCCCCGAGCAGCGGCCCCGGGAGCGGCTCCTGGCGGGGCGGGGCGAGGAACTGAGCGACGCCGACCTGCTCGCCCTGCTCTGGGGCACGGGCCGGCGCGGCTTCAGCGCGGTGGAGGCCGCCCAGGAACTGCTGACCCGGTGCGGCGGCCTGGCCGGGATCCTGGTCCAGGGCCTGGGCGACTGGATCGCCCTGCCGGGCATCGGCCCGGCCCGGGCCTGCCAGCTGTGGGCGGCCCAGGAACTGTGCCGCCGGAGCCGGCGCGGCGGCGCCAAGATCCCCCGCATCCATTCGCCCCGCACCGCCGGAGACTACCTGCTGTGCCGCTGCCAGGGCTGGACCGAGGAGCGGTTCGGCCTGCTGGCCCTGAACATCAAGGGCGACCTGCTGGCGGACCGGGTCCTCAGCCAGGGCACCTGCCACGCCACCCTCATCGGCCCGCGGGAGTTCTACCGGGAAGCCCTGCGCTTCGGGGCCACCACCGCCGTGGCGTTCCACAACCACCCCTCGGGCGACCCCTCCCCGGGCCCGGCCGACCTGGAGGCCACCCGCCGGGTGGCGCAGGCGGGCGAAACGCTCGGCATCCAACTGCTTGACCACCTCGTCCTCGGCAATCCGG
>Ga0181516_10000879_pt1 | contig 24712 bp, 22 predicted proteins | sample PEATcosm2014_Bin_25_FD_121104 | JGI IMG/M metagenome (GOLD analysis project Ga0181516, IMG submission 121104) | Peatland microbial communities from MTU Mesocosm Facility, Houghton, MI, USA - PEATcosm2014_Bin01_10_metaG | ecosystem: Environmental > Terrestrial > Soil > Wetlands > Peat | place... | reverse complement strand
CGTGAACAGCGCGGTGTAGAGCAAAGAAGGGACGAGGACGCGCGACGGCCACAGGTCGTGGAACAGGTTGCGCAGGTAGAATGTGAAGGCCGCCACGGCCACGAAAATGCAAAGGTATTCGACCTGCACCGACACCTCGAAACTCAGGGACGGCCACAATTCGAGGCTCAGCCGCGGGCCGGTAAAGAGCGTTCTGACACCGATCGAGACCGAGAAGACAGCGAGCCAGAGGTTGGCGGCCCTTCGCCTCTGGAGGAAGAAGACCACTAGGTTGACAAGGGCCATGACGACGATCCCGCCGATGGTGAAGGCAGAACCCAGCTGATTGCGCCTGTACTGCCGGGACAGGTCTTCGGAGGGACCAAGCAGAATCGAGTCCCGGATTCCTCCGACCCGGTTGTCGAGGTTCACCACGTAGAGCCAAAGGTCGGCGTCGGAGGTGCCGGCCGGCAGGGCCACAACCCGCGGACGGAGGGTGGATCGGAACTCCCCTGGTTTCATCGAGGGCACACCGTTGGTGGCGACCACCACCTGGTTCACCGTCAGGCGCCACGCGCCCGAAACGTCGGGAAGCTCGATCGACCAGTCGCCCTGGGAAGGCAGGGTCACCCGCAAATGGTAGGTCGCTTGGCCGACCGCCGGGTAGGGGGAACCCGCGGGAGCATTCCAGTAGCCGGGCAGTTGGACTAGCGCGGGCTCGACGGGTCCGGAGGGCAGAGCCGCAACGTCGCGTCCCCACCAGAGCTCCCATTGGCCGTCCAAGTGGGCGAGCCCCTGCAACTCGAAGCGCCACGCGCTCAGGTCGGCCACGCCGCCCTTGACCAGGGGAACGGGTTGCACACACGAGGCCATGGTCAGCGCCAGGACAAGCCCAAGCAGAGGAAGAGGGCGGAGGGGACCCATGCGCAGAGTATAGACCGTCTGGACCCTTGACCGCCAGGGTCGAAAAAAGGTAGAAGAGAAAATCCTGCCGATGTAGCTCAGTGGTAGAGCAACGCACTCGTAATGCGTAGGTCCCCGATTCGACTTCGGGCATCGGCTGTGTTTTAGTGGACGTTGATGGACGCTATTGAACATCAACGTCCATTTTTTTGTCCAGGCGCCTGCGGATGGGGCCGAGCGCTGGGCTCTCATTTGCCTCATCGTACGACTAGCAGACCAGTGCCTTCAGGCGGAAGGCGTTTGTGGCGTCCACCACAGACCGCTTTCGACAGCGCAGGGCAACAAACTGAGAGTGACTATCACGCCTATTCTCGACCAGGCGGCCTTCGAGGGCCTTGTTCCCCCTGGGATTATCAGTCTCGTGCCGGCTCAGGCGTCCGACTCCGAAGAACCCCATACCATCCCAGGGCCCAGGGGAGGATGGTGGACGGCGACTGCCTCGGTTCCAACGCATCTTCATGAGGCAAAGGGACCTCGACGAACCAGGAGGGGCGGCGGCAGAGACTTGCCGGACAGCCTCGTGCTCGGGGATACGGCCTTTTCGTGGGGAAGAAAAAAGCTGCAGTGTCACAGGGGCCGCCCAGGCTGGAAGGCGGGTCTGCCCCAGGGGGCGTAGGGAAGCTTGACTCCTGCCCTGGCGTCGTCAAGGAGTTGTTCACTGCAGCAATCTTGGGAGAACCACTGCGTTGTTCGGAAATTGCCTCTCCCCCGACGCCTGGCGGGTTGGGAAAACAACTCGACGATTTTGGCTGATCAGACTAGACTTGAGTTCCTCACGAGAAGGGAGAAAAATCAACAATGGCTACCTTTGGAACGAAATCAGACCAGAAGACCCGTGCTCTTGTAAACCGCCGTACGATGATGGGCGCTCTTGTCGCGGTGGGCGACGATGGGAAAACACCGGGAGTTGTTGTCGGAATGCTTACCGCGCTGGCCGAGCTTCTTGTCGAGGGAGGACGGGAGCCGCGTGAGGTTGCCGCGCTTCTGCGCAACGTTGCAGACGCCGTGACTGAGCGCCCTTCCCGCCTTCCCGCCACCTGGGAGTAGCTTCTTGTCCGGCAAGTTCTGTCGTCAGCAGAGCCAAAGCCCCCTGCACGGAAGACTGTCCTTTCCAAGAGCTGCGGGCCGGGGATGAGCGCAGGGGAGGATTCCCGGACGTTGGTTTTCATGGTTGCCCCTTCGTCAATCGCCTTGTGTTCCAGGAAAGCAGAGGAATCTCAGGATATTGAGCGCCGTCGAGGGACGTGATCGGTTCCCAATCGTCCCAAAATTCATCAAAAGATCACGCAAACTGCATATTGCGAGGGTTAGGCTCCAGCCACGAAACAATTTTCAGGTTGAGCCGGGGCTTCTCAAGAGCCTTCAGACGCCGGGCTCCAGATCGTAGAAGTCGCTGCCACCTGGCTGACTCCAAGGCCGGCCGCCTGACGAAGAAGATGTCCAGGACGCATCAGGCTTTGAAGAATGGTGGCGGCGGAAGGAGAACTCGTTGAAAACAATGTACCAAGTCATGCGGGAGTGCTTTCGTCACGGGGCCGGACGGAACAGGCTTTCCTGTAACTGTCGGGCAGAAGGATGAGGATTCTCAAGGGTCTGCTCAACGTCGGGACTGCCGCCTCGTTCTTGGCCTTCCTCGCGTTGACCTTCGTGGGGAACACGAGGTTTCAAGTCACAGCTCCGGTCTTGTTCCTTGGGACGTTCCTTCTGGGAACAAGGTTCACCGTGCAGTACCTTGCCAAGCCCTTGGCCAAGAGGAAGGAACGGCTTCTCCTGGCTGGACTGTTTGCTTCTCTGCTTTCCATTGCCTTCTTTGTCGTCTGGGCGGCTGCGGATCACCGCTGATTCCGCCGGACACCGATCCCGCGCCAATGAGTTCAGATTTTGTTTTCGTGAATTCCATTCGGATTCTTCGACCATGGCTTCCCGATGGGCCTGTCCGGCGGGTAGAATCGACAACTCAGAAAGAACGTCCGAAACCTCCGAATCCATAGTCAAAAGTGTTGTTTTTCAAAGAGCCGAGTCAGGCGGGAGGTTGGAATGAAACCAAGTTTTCGTGTTCGCTTAACCATTTTTCTCGGCCCTGTCCTGGCAGTGTTGCTGGCGCTGGCGGTGACGGGTCTCTTGCTCTTGTTCGGAGTCCTTGGGAAAATCGGCGAGAACCAGAGGGTCGGGGCGCTCCTCGACAGCACCGAGATGATGTCCGGCAACGCTTCGAAACTCTTCCAAATTTATGCGCAGGACATCATAAACCGGACGGGCGATGCCCGGGCCCGGGAGTGGGATGACTTGGTTTCGTCCACGAAGGCCACACTTCAGAATGTCGCTGAATCTGTCCCTGACGAAAAGAACAAGGCTTTGGTTGCCTTAACCGTCACATCACTCGCCAAGGCAGATGACAACTTTCACAACCAGCTGATCCCGGCGCTGGTCAAGAACCCCCAGCTCACTCCTTCCATCGTAGAGATCGATACCCTTCAGGAAGCGCACGCCAAAGAACTGACGGATCACCTTCTCGACCTGAACCACTCGCTCTCGGAGGGGTTGGATGACTCAAAGAAAGAACAATCTTCTGCCCTTAGCCTTCTTGTCTGGGTCATTGCAACCTTCATCGGGCTGGACTTTTTGCTGCTCCTGGTGGTGGTCCGCTTTCTTTTCGTCGTGGCCGTCCGCCCCATTCTGGTTTCGGCCCAGTTCGCCTCCGGGCTGGCAGACGGAATGGTGGATCAACGGCTCGACAGGAACTTCAGTACCAGGGAAGCTCAGTCGCTTCAAGCCAACCTGAACAAGATTGCGGAGAATTTCAGCCACAACATCGCACGGTTCACAGCGCAGATCGACACTCTGGAGGGCTGCGGCCGGGAACTCGACGCCCAGCTCGTCGAGACGCAGCAGGCCGCCAACTCGATATCGAGCAGCCTGACCAGCGTGAAGGGTGCGGCCGGCCGGCAGATGAACGGAATTCAGGAGACCAGCTCGGGAATCCAACAGATCAGCCGGAACATCGAGAACTTCCTGGCCCTCGTCGGCCAACAGGGCCGAACGATCGAGCAATCCTCCTCCGCCGTCGAGCAGATGGTCCAGAATGTTGCTCTGATCGCGCAGAATACTGAAACCTTGTCCCAACAGTTTGCCCAGCTGAAACAGGCCACGGCCGAAGGCGTCGAAGGCTTTGAATTGGCCAAGGCGACCGCCCAAGAGGTGCTGCGCCAATCCGAATCTTTGGAGGACGCCAACACCATGGTCGCTTCTATCGCGGGCCAGACCAGTCTTCTGGCCATGAACGCCGCGATTGAGGCGGCACACGCGGGAGACGCCGGCCGGGGATTCGCGGTCGTCGCCGACGAGATCCGCAAGCTCGCGGAGCTGTCGTCGACACAGTCGAAGACCATCAAGTCGGAGCTTCGGGGCTCGGCCGACGGAATCGTCACCGTGGTCAAACAATCAGGAGAGGCCGGCGCTGCCTTTGGAAGGATCGAGGGGCAGATCGAGACTCTCGGCCAAATCCTTGCGTCTCTGCGGCACGCCCTGACCGAACAGCAGCAAGGAAGCGGTCAAATCCTGGAACATCTGAAGAGCCTGGGTCAGATTGCGAGCGTCGTCAACGGCGGCAGCAACGAGATGGCCGCTGGAGCCGAGCATGTCACCCAGCAGATGCTCCTGGTCGAAGGGGCAACGCGGAGCCTCGAATCCAGTTTTTCGGAGATCGACCTTGCCGTCGGCGGAATCACGCACGCCATTGCCGTCGCCACCGAGCTGAGTATGAAGAACACTGTGGCGGCGGAGGCCGCCCGGAGCGCCTTCGAGAGATAGGAGAAGAGGAGGATCCTTCCGGGCACCCATCTCTTCTCGGCTCTCAGCCGACCGTACGGCTGGGACGTGTTCAAGAAAAAGTCGGTACCAGACTTTGCGGAACCGTTCGTTTGACATCGATGCAGACCCGGGAGACGGTCTGCTGTCCTACTCCGGCGGCGTCTCAATGGTCTGGTTCCAGCGAACGGGACCAGAAGCCGACTAGACTGAGCGCGACCTCTTCTTCGGGCAATAGGCGCACGCCAAACAAACACACCGGAGGGACTCGAATCGTCCCCATGGCCTTGTCAAATGCCGTCGGCGGAACGACATTTTTCTGTATGCGGTGGCTTGCCTTCTTCCTCTTCCTGGCGCTCTCCGTGACGGCCTCAGCCCAGACTCTTGTTCTTGGCTATTCGGATAGCGATCCTCCGCCCTACTACTTTGTTGAGGGCGGAAATCTTGCGGGAGGGTTCTTCTTTGACCTTGGCCAAAAGCTGGCGAAGCAGCTCGGGACCACTGTCGTGTTCCATGCGTATCCTCGCAAACGGATCGAAGACGCGCTGGCCAGGGGAGAAGTCGACGCCCTTCCGTTTGAAAACCCGGGTTGGGACGCCGATGCCAGACGCTTTCTGTGGTCCAAACCCTACTTTGTAGACAGAAACCGGATCCTTCTCCCGAGACTCGGCCCAACCGATGTCAGGTCCGCCGCCGATCTCAAAGGACTGAGGATAGGTACGATCCTGGGTTACTACTACTCCACACTGGACGCCGGCTTCACTGCGGGCACCTTCAGCCGCGAAGACGTGCAGACTCTCAGACAAAACATAGCAAAGCTGCAATCGGGCCGCATTGATGCGCTTGTCGCTTCTGAGTATGAACTCGACTGGGCCGTGGGCGTGAAAAACGGCGCATTTCGGAAGGGCTCGTGGATTGTTGAAGCATCCTTTGTTTCGATGGCTGTTTCTCCGCTTTCTCCCTTGGCGCCCGAAACGATCATCAAGGCATTGGACACGCTCCAAAATGAGGGGGCGATTCAAACGATTTGGGCAAAGTATCAGCGCTGAGGTGCGCGGCAATCCCAAAGGCGGGCCCCGGCCCTACCTCTGGTACGGCGCGTATGCTTGTTCGACGGCTCGTCTCAGCAGCCCCTCCTCATCCATGTCCTTGAAGATCCTGGCGAGCTTGGGCGCCAAGGCAGCGTCCTTCGCGGACAGAAAGTGGTAGAGGAGAACCTTCGTGACGGCCGGGCGCAGGGTCTTGATATCCGTGAAACCTAAGCTGCGCAGGCTGGCCAATCCCAGGCCGTAGGGCATGACCGCGACGTCGGTCCGCCCGGACTCGAGCATCTGGAACACCTGGGGCGGGGTATTCGACGGGTTCGACCTCAGCCCACGAACCTTCTCTTCGACCACCCACATTCCCTTAAGGTAACCCACAACGTAGGGTGTCAGGCTTTTCCAGCCGTCCACAGGGAACACGCGCCCCTTGGTGTACACCAGAATGTCATCGGACCCCAGCGGGTAGTCGACCTTGACCGAACCCGGATGGGTGCTCAGGTAAAGATCGTCCGAGAAGACAAAACCGTCCGCCTCGCCTCGGTTGACCTCCATGTCGGCGCGGATGGGTGGCACGTCGCGGATCACCAGGCGGTAACCCAGTCTCCGGTACGCCTCGGGAAGGATTGCGGTGCACACTTGCGACATGGGGTGGAACTCCCCCGAGGTGTCGATGACGATGACGGGAAGGGACGAGCCGGGGGCCGCTGCCGCCAAGACAGCCAGCGAGAAAAAGACGCTCGTCAAGAACGGCCTTGGACTCTTCATACCATGCCTCAGTCACCCTCCATCCATGTTCGTCCCTGAAAGGGCCGCGGTCAAGCAAATGCGGCTGGCCAACGAAGCACCCCGTCCCCCGATTTTTGAGCCCGGCGGCCAAGAATTCCCCCTTTTTCCCACCCGGGGGTGTTAGAATTGTTCGCATGACGAAAGATATTCCTAACGGGATTGATTTCTTCGGTTACAGAATCTCCGACACGACAACGCATCAGGAAATTGAAGAGATCGCGGGAAAACTGAGGGAACGCCTGGACTTTTCCCATCAGGCCATTGTCAGTTCGATCTACTCCGAACTGCGCGCCAAAAGGCTTTTCACCGAATAGAGGTCAAGGTTCGAGGTCGATCAGGGCGTCGAGGCTGATGTCGGCGGCCAGGACTTCTCCGCGGGCAAGCCGCTGGGAAACCGTGAGGCACAGGTTCTGGCTGGCCGACGAAACGTAGATGGGCGACAGGTACGCCTCGGGGCGTCCGGCAGCCTCACTGAAGTAAGCCTTGTCCCGGCGGCTCTCGCCCAGACCGTCTTCCGAGATCATGCCCCGGTACTGGGGCGCCACCACGTTGCGGCTGACCTGTTTCCCCGAGGCGTCCATGACGTACAGCAGGCTGAACATTCCGGCGTTCGAAATCTGATGTTCCAGGAACTCTGTCCACGGTTCGCTCGTGGTTTCGGCGGCCTTCACCAGCCTCGCAAGCGCCTTCAGGCAGCTCTGGTGCCACTCCACCCTGACGCCGCCGCTGTGGACCAGGATGTTGCCCACTGCGTCGTGGAGGGTCGAGGCCAGCACAACGGCCTGCCGGATCTCGTCCTTGAGCCTGTCCTTGGTCTTGTCGAGGCCTGCGGCCTCCTCTTTCATCGTCAGGGCAAAGTCTTTCCGTGCCTCCAACTCGTCCTCGAGGTGGGCGATGCTTTCCACAAGGGCCACGTTCCGGTCGGCCGTGTTGCCCAACTCCTGGGCGACCAGGGTCCCCGATTCCCTGCCCTGGACGACGGCGCGCTTGGACCTTTCAAGACCCTGGGACACGCCGTCGATGCCCGAGCGCAGATCCTTCACCAGGTGCGCGGCGCGCGAGGAAGCCTCGAGAGTCCTGCCAGCGACCTTTTGGACTTCGCCTGCGATAACGGCGAAGCCCCTCCCCTGGAGGCCCGACCGGGCGGCCTCGATGGCGGCGTTGATGGAAAGCACGTGAAGCCCCTCGCTGATGTCCTCGATGCCCTGAAGCAGGTCTTCAAGAACCTGGGAGGTCTTGGTGAGGCCGTCGAAGAACAGGCCCGTCTTCTTCTGTGCCTCCTCGAGGAACTGGAGGAGCTCGAGGAACTGCTGGACCCTCACCTGGCCCTGCTGCGAGACTTCGACGGTGTAGCGCGCCGCGTGGCCGATCTGTTTGACGGTCTCGTTGAGCCCGACAAGGCTCGTGGCGTTGCTGTCGGCCTCGTCCGACACCCGGCGGACCGCCTCGCCCTGAGCCGTGGTGTCGTTTTCTGAGGCCAGCATGAGGTGGTCGAGTTTGAACGACGCCTCGGAAACCGGGATCAGCTCCTTGAGCAGGCCCTTCCAGGTGCCGTGCCACTCCTCAAGGAAGGCGTTGAGTTCGGCGCTGTAGGGCAAATCGGCGGCCAAGCGCGCGGTGAGGTCTTTCACGGGGCCGCGGACTTGGGCGAGCAGAGCGGCGATAGGGTCGGCGGGTGGGGTCACGGTAGCCTCCGCGGCCACTGTATCAAAAACCGTGCCCACCGTCTGCTCTCCCGATGCCGTAAGAACTTACGTCGGCGTGGGACGGGGGGTCCCCTGGTGAGGCTACATTCTGGAAGGGGAGGGAGGCCAGCCGCCCCCGCTGCCGACTTGGGTCGCGGGGAGGGCGGCTGGCCTATCAGTGCAGAATCACGGGTGCGGGATCGCGGCCTGGCCGGCGGCCAGCCGGGCGATGGGCACGCGGTACGGTGAACACGAAACGTAGTTCATCCCCAGCTTGTGGCAGAACTTCACTGACTCAAGCTCGCCGCCGTGCTCCCCGCAGATGCCCACCTTGAGCTTGGGCCTCACCCGCCGGCCTTGGTCGATGGCCATGGTCATGAGCTTGCCCACGCCCTCCTGGTCCAGGGTGTAGAAGGGATCGTGCCGGAAGATGGCGGCCCTGTGCTCGTCAACGTAGTCGGGCAGGAAGCGGCCGGCGTCGTCGCGCGAAATGCCCAGGGTCATCTGCGTCAGGTCGTTGGTGCCGAACGAGAAGAACTCGGCCTTGTCGGCGATGCCTTCGGACAGCAGGGCCGCCCGGGGCGTCTCGATCATGGCGCCCACCTTGTAGTCGAGCTTGAGGCCCGACTTCTGGATGAGCTCGTCGGCGACCTTGCGGGTTCGGGCCTCGAGGAAGGCGAACTCGCGGCGGTCGATGACCAGCGGGTGCATGATCTCGGGCTCGACCTTCAGGCCCTCCTTGACGCACACGAGAGCGGCCTCAATGATGGCGCGAACCTGCATATCGAGGATCTCGGGGAACGTGATGCACAGCCGGCAGCCCCGGTGGCCCAGCATGGGGTTCTGTTCGTGCAGCCTGTCGATCTGCGCGCGGATGGATTCAAACGACTTTCCTGTGGCCTTGGCCAAGCCTCTTTGGCCCGCTTCGTCGTGGGGAACGAACTCGTGAAGGGGCGGGTCGAGGAGGCGGATGGTGACGGGCAAGTCGTGCATGGCCCGGAAGATGCCGGCAAAGTCCTCCCTCTGAACGGGGAGCAGGGCGTCGAGGGCGGTCTGGCGTTCCTGGGGGCTGGTGGCGACGATCATGCGGCGGATAGCCAGGATCCTCTCCTCAGAATCGAAGAACATATGCTCGGTCCGGCACAGGCCCACGCCCTGGGCTCCCAGTTCCCGCGCTTTGGCGGCGTCGTAGGGGGTGTCAACGTTGGCCCGCACCTCGAGGCTGCGGAACGCGTCGGCCCAGCTCATGAGCGTTTCAAACGATTCGGGAGGAACGGCCTGGATCAGGGGGAGGCTGCCCCTGTACACGTCGCCCGTCGAGCCGTTGAGGGTGATTTCCTCGCCCTCGCGGACGACGGCGCTGCCCACATGGAAGAGCTTGTCCTCGTAGTCGACCTCAAGGGCCTCGCAACCGACGATGCAGCACTTGCCCCAACCCCGGGCGACCACGGCGGCATGGCTTGTCTTGCCGCCGGTAGCGGTCAGAATGCCCTTGGCCGAGTGCATGCCACCCACGTCTTCGGGGCTGGTCTCCTTGCGGACCAAAATGACGTTTTCACCCCGGGCGGCCCACAGTTCGGCGTCCTTCGCGGTGAACACGACCTTGCCCGCAGCGGCTCCGGGCACGGCGTCGATGCCCTGGACCAGCCAGGCCTTCTTGAGCTCGGGCTTCTTCGACGGGTCGATGACGGGGTAGAAGATGCCTTCGATGTCTTTGTCGCGGATGCGCAGAACGGCCTCGGCCTTGCTGATCAGACCCTCTTTGACCATATCGACGGCAATGTGGAAGGCCGCCGATGGCGAACGTTTGCCCGTGCGGCACTGGAGCATATACAGCTTGCCCTGCTCGACGGTGAACTCAAGGTCCTGCATGTCGCGGTAGTGGTTCTCGAGTCTGCGGCGGACCTCGACCAGCTGGCCGTAGGCCTCGGGCTCGGTGCGCTCGAACTCTGACAGAGTCATCGGGGTGCGCACCCCGGCGACCACGTCCTCGCCTTGGGCGTTGGGCAAGTAGTCACCGTAGAAGGAGTTATCGCCCTTGTTGGGGTCCCTGGTGAAGCACACGCCCGTGCCCGAGCGGTCGGCCAGGTTGCCGAAGACCATCTGGACGACGCTGACGGCCGTACCGGCGATGTCGGTAATCTTCTCGACCTCGCGGTACGTCACGGCCTTGGGGGCCATCCAGCTTTCGAACACCGCCGTGATCGCTCCCCACAGCTGCACCTGGGGGTCCTGGGGAAAGTCCTCGCCCGTATGCTTGCGGTAGATCGCCTTGAGCTTGGGGATCAGGAGGGCCAGTTCGTCGGCGTTCACCTGATTGTCCTGGATGCGTTTGCCTGCGCCCGTGCCCAGGCGCTTCCTGGTCGCCTCGTCCTTGATCTCGTCGAAGGCCTGTTCGAATTCTTCGGAAGGGATGTCCTTGGCCGTCGAGCCGTACATGCCCACGAAACGGCGGTAGGCGTCCAGCGCGAAGTGGCGGTCGCCCGTCAGTTTGGCCAGACCCTCGACCGTGCTGTCGTTGAGTCCCAGGTTCAAGATGGTTTCCATCATGCCCGGCATGGACACCGGGGCACCCGAACGGACGGACACCAGCAACGGATTCTTGGGATCACCGAACTTCTTGCCGGTGGAGGTCTCGAGCCGAACCAGGTGCTCGGCGACTTCTTCCCTCAGATGTTCCGGATACTTCCGGTTGTTCTTGTAGTAGAGTTCGCAGACTTCGGTGGTGATGGTGAACCCGGCTGGAACCGGAAGACCAATATTGGTCATCTCAGCCAAACCGGCCCCCTTACCTCCGAGGAGAGCCTTCATCGCGCCCGAACCTTCGGCGCGACCCGAACCAAACGAGAAAACGTATTTCTTGACCTCGCCCATTCTGACCTCCGGGTCCATGCAGGCATCAGTCGCTGTCCAGTCACGGACCAAAATTTAGTATCCCGTACATCTTCGTATTCGAATTAACTTCCGTCAAGTTATTTTATTTTTCAGAGGCCGATTTTTCGTGGTCAGGAAATTCATGGACAGGAAAACAGAACGGGGCGATACTTCCGTCAGGAGGAAGTTCATGCGTGTTACACTCAACAGCGAGACGCCTTCCCGAGACTGCGGCTGCGCCTCTTTGCTGGCGCACTGGGAATCGGCAGCGCACCACAAAGCCGGCAGTTGTTCGGTGGCAAACTGTCATGCGCCATCCACCGAGGCCGTTCTGGTCGCGGTCATGGACGAGGTCGGCCCCCACCGGTATGTCGTTCCCGTTTGCCACTGGCACGCCCAGCAGAAGGACTTTGACACCGATCTGCGGGAGGAGTCGCGCCTGGTTTCGCACTCGGCGCTGGCAACCTGCGCGAACCAGGTTCCCGTCGGTGCGATGACCTGACCGGACCGGCGCGGCCCTACTTCCAGTCGGCCACGCCGTACCTTTGGAGCACCTTCCTCAATTCGCCCGAGGCGCGCAGCTTCTCGATTCCTTCTGACAGAGCCCTGGCGTACTCGGCGGCCCGGGGATCCCTGGGCGAGAAGGCGACACCCGCCGGGTTCTCGGGGTTCACGTCCCCGGCCGACCGGATCCGCCCGAGGAACCCCATCCTCCGGGCGACGTAAGCGACCACGACGCGGTCCTCCACCAGCGCCGTGACCCTGCCGGCCACCAGCTTCTTCAGGTTTTTTTCGAGGGCGCCGTTGCCGAACATCACCTGAACCCGGGGCGAGTTCTCTTTCAGGGCCTGAGCAATGTAGGCGTTCAGCTCGCCGTAGTCGTAGTCGGCGATGGTGGCCAGGACCATGCTTTCCAGCGAGGCGGGCCGCGAGTACTTCCACGATGAACCCGCTGCCACGTAGATGGCGTTAGCGCTGACGCCGAGGTCTTCGGCGGGCACCACGTACTTCCGTTGCCGCGCCTGGGCGAAGTAAATCCCCACCACGGCGTTGGCCGCTCCGCTGTCCATATCGCCCAAGGCCCTCGTCCAGGGTGTTACCTTGAACTGGACTCTGTAGCCCGCCCGGGTCAGGGCCTCTTCGGCCAATTCGACCATGAAGCCTTCTGGGCCATCTGCGGGGTCCATGACGTAAGGCTCCCAAACATCCCCTTCCAGGACAATGGTTTGGGCCGCGGCGGCAAAGGTAAGCGGCAGGAGAGCGAGGACGAGGGCAAGACTCCAGGAACGGCCTCGGTTCTGTAGCAAGATGTTACCTTCTTTGGAATATACCGCCACGCCAAAAGAAAGTCGCGCCTGGGGCCCTTAGACTTCGGGGAGGCGGGCGCCGGAGGACTCTTGCCAAAGCGGCGAGCCCCGTTGCATGGACGGCGCCGATGCCGAAATCAGCCAACCGCTCAGCTCAGAAGGCCCCTCATTTCTATACAGCACTCCCGACCCAGTTTGTCATAGATCAAGGCGGATGAACAGTCAGGAGTGGACAAGACTTTCCTTGTGAGGTACCATGACGTCATGAAGTCGAAAGAAGACAAACATCTGAAGGCCGACCGCAAGAGCTACCCTCTGCGGTTGCCCAAGGCGACGCTCAAGGCCCTCAAGGGCCGCGCCCTCGAAGAAGACACCAGCGTCCAGAAGATCCTCGAGGGGTTGATCTCCACGTATCTTGGCGAGGGGGACGAAAAGCCTTGAATTCTCTCGTCCTGACAGCGTCAAAGGTCCAGTCAGTCTCCGCCTATTTGGAATATTTTTTCCTCCGGTTTCCCGGTACCCTCGGGCCGGAGGAACCCTGGTCCCTTGAGTTCTTCGACACCTACGACGGCCGCTGGGCGGCCCAAGGTCTGGTGTGGATGAAAAAGGACGAAACGATGACCCTCGTCGCTCCGCCTTCCCTCGTCCCGGTGGCCGCGTTCGGACCGGACGCCTTCGGGCTCCAAGCTCCGGTGAAGACCGGCCGCGCGACGGTCAAGGTCCGCAGCCTCGCCTTTTCGGCCGCCGGCGCCTCGGTGACCGGCCAGGTGGTGAGGGCCCGGTCGCACACCTACCTCGTCCTCCAACAGGCCCACGGCGCGTTCTGGAACTCCCTCACTGCCGCTCTAGCCGACGCTTGGGAACCGTGGCAAAGCCAGACGCCTCTCGAAACTCTTTTCGTCCCCAAGGACACGGGCTTCAAGCCCCCGAGTTCCTGGCCCCCGGTCTTGGGCTCCGATTCGGGGACGAAGTTCCTTGTCGAAAGGCTTGGCGACGAATGGCGCCTGGCCCGCCAGTACGAAAAGGGGATCCGCGACGACGTCGATACCGAGTGCCTCCACCAGTACCGCGTCCACTTGCGCCGAGCCCGGTCCCTGGTCTCGGTGGGACGGCAGTGGGAGACCCAGCCCGAGTGGCTTCGGCTCAAGACCGTGCTGGGCGAGCTCCAGCGCCAGACCAACGAGCTGCGGGACCTCGATGTGCTCATCCTCGACCTCCCGTCGCTGATGGCGCTGCTGCCCGGCGAGGGCAAGAACCTGCAGCCCTGGGACGACGCCCTCAGGACCCGGCGCCGAGCCGAATGGCGGCGGGTCAAGGCTTGGCTGGAGTCGGAGCCTTACGAGTTTTCCTGCGCGGAGGTCGCGGCCCTGGCGTCGGACCTGCTGGGCCTCGGGGAGCCGTGGACCATTGGGCACTTGGCGGCCTCGGCCTTTCAGAAGGCCGGCGGAGGACTGCGCAAGGCCCTCAAGGCCGTGGGTCCCCAGGCCCCCGACGAGCTGCTGCACGAGCTGCGGATCCGGGCCAAGAAGCTGCGCTACACTCTCGACAGCTTCGGAGTCCTGGGCCCGCCGGCCGCTGTGAAGACGCTGCTGGCTGTCCTCAAGCAGTCCCAAGACGGTCTGGGGGCCTTCCAGGACCGCTCCAACCTCGTGGCCCGCCTGGGGACCGAGAGGGACGCCCTGGGCCGGGGCCGGTCGCAGCTGGAGCCCGTGGCTTTCGGCATGCTTCTGGGCTACCTGATCGCGGACCACCGGGTTCAGAGGGAGGCGGCCCTCCACGACAGCCGCACGCTCGAAAGCCGGCGGTTCCGCAGCGCCCTCGAGCGGCTGATCGCGTCGGGGAACACCGATGAACTCTGAGATCGAACGCAAGTTTTTCTTCGACGCCCGCCTATGGAGGGGCCGGCCGTTCGGGTCGACCGTGCTGGAGCAGGGTTACCTGGCCGACACGGGGACCTGGGAGGCCCGGCTGCGCCGCGCGGGTCCCGAGCTGAAGTACACCATGAAGTCGGGCTCGGGCCTGGACAGGGACGAGTGGGAGATCCGGCTGGCCGCCACGGACTTCGAGGCCCTGTGGCCCCGCACCGAGGGGCGGCGGGTGCTCAAGCGCCGGGACAGGTACCGGCACCGGGGCCTCACGGTGGAGGTCGACCAATACGACGGGAGGCTGCTGGGGCTCGCCGTGGCCGAGGTCGAGTTCCCCAACCGGGCCGCCGCCTCTGGCTTCTCTGTGCCCCGGGGGTTCGGCCCCGAGCTGACCTACGATCCCCGGTTCAAGAACCGCTCTCTGGCCGAGGGCACGGTCGTGCCTCTAGCGCCGCCCGACCGCGATCCGGCGGGCTGGTCCTTCGGGGCCCTGCCGTATCGGCGGGGACCCAAGGGTTGGGAACTGGTGATCGTAACCACGCGCCGTCAGGACCGCTGGATCTTTCCCAAGGGGCAGCCCGAACCCGGGCTCGGCTTTGACAAGGTCGCCCTGGCCGAGGCCAAGGAGGAAGCGGGGGTCGCAGGAAAGGTCACGGGGCACCCCATCGTTGTCCCCCACGCCCGCGATACGGGAACGACCAACCTGCTGCTCTACCCCGTGGCGGTGACCGCTCTCGCCGACAGGTGGCTGGAACTGGGCCAGCGCGACCGCAAGGTTGTCAGGCTCGACGACGCCGAGTCCCACGGCGAGCTCATCGCCCTTGGGGCCCGGTGGCTGAGGGACTGGCTCGAAAAGTAAATCCCGGGGGCCGTTGGTCCCCAGAAACCATGTTCAAGAGGAGACAAGTGATGTCCAAGACCGAAAAGAAAGTCGCCGAGGCCAAGGCCTGGAGGCAGAAGCACCAGGAGGCGGGCGTGGCCATCAGCGCCCTCGACGCCGCGCTGTCCGCCTCGGACGCGGCCCAGAGCCGGGTGGCGTCGCTCAAGAGTGACCTGGAAGTGGCAAAGTCTGACGCCGAGACCACGCTCAAGACCGTAAAGAAGGCCTTGAAAGACGCCAAGGCCGCCCGCAAGGCCGCCAAGGTGCCCAAGGCCTAGAGGACTCAGGTTCAGGGTTCGCGGTTGCAGAGGAACTCGACCGCAACCCAGTTGTCCTCAAGGATGGTGAGGATCTCGGGGTTGAAGCCCCCGGCCTCGAGCCTCTCGTCCCCCAGCTTCATCCTGGCGAGGGCCTCCCGAGGACCCAGGGCCGTCTTGTAGGAGCGGACCGACCTCAGGGCGTCGTACACGTCGGCCGCGCTCACGATCTGCGCGGCTATGGGAATCTGGTCGCCCTTGAGGCCCCGCGGGTAACCCTTGCCGTCGTAGCGTTCGTGGTGGTAGACCGCGATCTTCTGGTCGAGTTCGAAGTAGGGGTCGTCGAGCAGGCGTTCGGCCAGCAGGGTGTGCTGCTTCAGGAGTTCCCGTTCTGCCTCGAGCAGGGGGCCGCTCTTGTTCAGCAAGTCGGGAGGCAGGAACACCTTGCCGATGTCGTGCAGCATGGCGCCCTGCCGGATGCGCTTGACGTCGAGAGGGCCGAGGCCCATCTTCTCGGCCAAAAAACCAGACAACAGTGAAACGCGCACGTTGTGGAGGGCCGTGTCCTTGTCGTGGGCCTCGGCCAGCAGAGCCAGCTTGTCTGTAAAGTTCCGGTAGGACCTCTCGACGAACTCTTTTTGCAGCTGAAGCCGGAGAAAGGCCCCTGCCAGCTTGATGAACCGCTCGACCGCCAGCCTGGACCCCGGACTGAAGTGGTTTCGCGACCCTTCCTCGATGTCGAGGGACAGGTTGAGCCGGGAGTTCGGACCCACGTCGAGGCCAACGAGCAGCGAGACCGCGATGGGCTTCGAAAGCGCCCCGATGAGGTCCTTGCTTTGGGGCGAAAGCAGGTCGGTTCGTGAAAGGAGGCGGTCGATGACTGTCACTTCGCTGAAGGAGCCGAACTCGGCCTCGGGGATGCGAAGCCGCCTCAACCCCGGGTCATGGCCGACGACGCCGACGAACCTCCAGGACCCGCCGTCGAGAAGCGCAACGCTCCCGCTGTCGGCCTCGGTGACCACCGCCAGCGCGCTGTGAAGCAGTTCCTGAAAGAACGAGTCGTCGTCGGACTCCGTCTCGCTGAGGCCGCTCACCAGGTCGAGGATCTGCTTCATGGTCTCTTGCGCGGCCCGCTCCTTGTGCCGCGACTCGCTGAAGGTCGCGTACGCGCCGACCAGGTCGAGCGCGACCTTGAGGATAACGGCGTCGTCCTCGGAAAACTCGGCAGGGGAGGGGGCGGCCAGCTCCAGCCTCAGCGCGGTCGCGGGACCGTCGCCCCGGTGGACGGCGCACAGCGCGCGCGAGGTGGTCCGCAGCCTCGCTCCCCCCAAAAAGCCATCGATGCGCTCGCCGAGGTTGGCTTCAGGCCCCCCGCCTGTCGAGGCCGTGCACGACCAGCGCCGGTACCGGTTCGTGGCCAGGAAGCCGCTGACGGGCTGTCCGACTCCCGAGGCCAGAGTTTCCAAAATCAGCCGGTGGGCCGAGGCCTCGTCGTCAGGAAACGACGTAAGTTGAGAAAACAGATTGGTGAGGGCAAGGAGACCTTTGATGGTCCAAACCTACGCAATCGGTCCGTTTGCGGGAAGCTCGCGGCGGCTTGCCGCCGAATTTTTCACGAAGAAGACACATACCCGGGCTCCGAGCGGCCAGTTGACCTCGGGTTCCCGGCGGTCCATACTTTTTCCATGGAGTCCTGCTTCGTCCGACCCGCAACCGCATCCGAGCTTCCCCCGTGCGAGACCATCCTTGCCGACTCCGTCCTGGGGACCTACTTTGACCCGCCGCTGGCCGCTCAGATCCTGGCCGGCGCCCAGGCCGAGGGCAGTCTTTTCGTTGCCGTGGCCGGCGGCGAAGTGGCCGGGTTTTACGTGCACGTGCCGCGGGGTTCGTTCCTCGTGTTCTCGTACCTGCACCTGCTGGCGGTCAGAAGCACGCGGCGCGGGCAGGGCGTGGGAGGCCAGTTGCTCGGCCACTTGGAAGCCAGCGCCCTCGCGGCTCCCGGCTACCCGAACCGCCCCAAGATCTTCCTGTTGGTCTCGGCCCAGAATCCCAGGGCGCTGCGGTTCTACGAGCGTCACGGCTATCAGCGAAAGGCCACCATCGACGACATGTTTGGCGACGGCGACACCGAGCTCCTCATGATGAAGGACCTGGGGAACAAACCCCAGGCCGGCTGAGGCAGGAAGCGTCATGGACTTGAACTTGGCCGCAAGGACGGTGGTCGTCACCGGCGGCAGCCGGGGGATCGGTCTGGCGTGCGCAAGGTTGTTCCTCGACGAGGGCTGCCGCGTGGCGCTGGTCTCGCGCGATCTGCGGAATCTGGCGGCGGCTCAAAGGGAGCTGGCCGCACCCGAGGACAGGCTGCTGGTGTACGCCGCAAACCTTGCCGATCCGGCGGCCGCTGCTTCGGCGGCCCAGGCCGTCGAGGGCCGTTTCGGCCCCATCGACGTGCTGGTCAACTCGGCCGGCGCCGCCCAGCGTTCAAGCCCCGACGAGCTTACTTCGGCCGTCTACAGAAACGCTATGGACGCCAAATTCTTTCCCTACGTGAACATGATCGAGCCCGTCCTCAAGACCATGGCGGCCCGGGGCCGGGGCGTCATCGTCAATGTCATCGGGTCGGGGGGCAAGACCGCCACGCCATTCCACATTGCCGGCGGCGCGGCCAACTCGGCGCTGATGCTGGTGACGGCGGGGTTGGGGAAGGCCTTTGCCGCCCGGGGAGTCCGGGTTGTGGGGCTCAACCCCGGGCGCACTCTCACGGGCCGGGTGGAGGAAGGTCTTGCCGTCGAGGCCCGGTCGTCCGGCTTGCCGATCGAGGAGGTCCGCCGCCTTGCCCAGGCCGAAATCCCCCTGGGGCGCTTTGCCCGGCCCGACGAGGTTGGCCGCATGGTCGTCTTCCTGGCCTCGGACGCGGCCTCGTACGTGACAGCCACCACCATCGCCATGGACGGAGCCGCCTCTCCCGTGATTTGAGCCGGGGAGTCCACATGTGCTATCCTGCTTGCCAGCGCGCACTTCGCACCCAGGGGGTCAACCCATGATCGACTACGCGAACATCCGGATCTACAGCTCAGAAAAGGCCCGATACGAGGGGAAGCCTCTGGCCGAAGCCGTCGTCCACTACCTCCACGGCCTCAAGATCGCCGCGCGGTGCTCGGTGTTCCGCGGCCAGCAGGGGCTTTACGAAACCGGAGAGATCAGCACCGACGCCCTGGCCGACCTGTCGTACAACCTTCCCGTGCTCATCGACGTGCTCGTGCCGTCGGCGGCCTCGTCCTCGGTGCTCGAGCACTTGAGGACCATGGTCATCGACGGGCTGGTGGGGGTGCTTCCCGTATCGCTGGCGGCGGCGCGTTCGCCCCGGCGCTGGCTGCCGCCCCATCTGCTCGTGCGCGACGTGATGAGCGCGCCCCCCGTCGTGGCCCACCCCGACTTCAGCGTCCGGACGGTGGTGGAGCTGATGCTCGACAGGGGCCTGAAGGCGCTTCCCGTGGTCGATGGGGGCGTCCCCATCGGCATGATCACGACCACCGACCTGCTTGCGGTCGGCATGCCCACGCGCACGGGGCTGTTCCCCCTGCTGCCGTCCGCGGAGCAGGAGGCGTTCCTTGAGGCGGCCTCGGGCTTGGGGGTGCGCAAGGTCATGAGCTCGCCGCCGCTGACGGTCGCGGAGGCCGCCCCGGCGTCGCAGGCCGTCCATTTGCTCGTTTCTCGGGGCAAGAAGCGGCTCCCCGTGGTGGATGCCCAGGGCAAGCTGGTGGGCATGGTGGCCCGAATCGACCTGATGAAGGCGGTGGCGGCCGGGCCCTCTGGACGGCAGATGCCGCCGGGGGCTTCGGAGGCCCGGCCGCAGTCCCTGCGCGAGCTGGCCCGGTTCTCGTCGGTGCCCGTGAACCAGAGCGACGACTTGATCACGGCCATCGACACCCTGGTGAAGCAGGGCGAGGAACGCGCAGCCGTCGTTGACGGCCAGGGGCGGCTGGTGGGCATGGTAAGCGACCGCGAGCTCTTCGGCGTGCTCGATTCGAAGGGCCTGTGGCGCGCAGCCCGGCGGCTGCTGGGCGGGCCCGACGCGTCCCGGGGGATCGTGTCGGCGGTCATGAAGAAGGGCATCGTGAGCCTGCGGGACGACGCGGGTGTGGACGAGGCGCTCTCGCTCATGGTGGAGCGCGGCCTGAAACGGCTGCCCGTCGTCGACGGGGAGGGCCGATTTCAAGGGATGGTGCGGCGGGACTCGCTCCTCGCGGCCCTGTCGAATCAATTGTAGAAGCGAGGTTGCCCAATGCCTTTTATCGCGGTGTTTGTCGGAGGGGGCGTCGGTTCCCTGGTCCGGTACCTGCTATCGCTGTGGGTGGGGTCGCTGTGGGGCGGAAACTTCCCCCTGGGGACTTTCCTCATCAACGTGACAGGGTGCTTCCTGATCGGGTTCCTGGGCGGCTTTTCAGAGAAGGTAGCCGTCGACCCCGCCGTCAGGGCCCTCCTCCAAACCGGCTTTCTGGGAGGCTTCACGACCTTCAGCTCCTTCGGCGTCGAGACCTTTCAGCTTTTCCGCAGGGGTGAGGCCGGAGTCGCCACCTTGAACGTGCTGGGCAGCAACCTGATCGGGCTTGTCATGGTCGCCCTGGGGTTCTTGGCGGCCAAGGGCATGCTGAACGCTGTGGCCCGACCGAAGTAAGCGGCTAGCGGTTGTCGCCTTGGCCGTGCAGGGCGCCCCTGAGCGAACGGCTCCTCAGTTTCTCAAGGTTGAGCGCGGCCACCTCCTCGAGGGTGAGACCCAGGGTGTCGGAAAGCACAGCCAGGTACCAAAGCACGTCGCCAAGCTCCTTTTGGATCTCCCGCCTGTCCTGCTCCCCGATCACCGAGTTCTTGTCGCGGATCACCTTCTTGATCTTCTCGGCCACTTCGCCGGCCTCGCCGTTGAGGCCCAGGACAGTGCAGACCAGTTGCTGGTCGGCGGAAGTGTAGACCGCCGTCGTCTTGGCGGCCTTCTGATAGTCGTTCAGTTCCATGGCCTGATTCTATCGAACAGTATGTTTTTCGGATAGGGACCTGTCTTGAAAAGTAGACAGGCGTGCCTCAAGAAACCTGATCGATTTTATCAGGAACTTTAAGAGTCTGCTCTGCAAGGAATTAGAACCCACTGGACCTGCTGGCACTATTGGCACGAAAAATGCTTCTAAGTGGCGGGAGGCCTTTGATGAAACCCTTGAGTTCCCACCATTCCCAGGACGAGTCCTTGGCTCGGTACTTTGAGGAGATTTCACGGACTCCTCTGCTGACCTTCGAAGAGGAGCTCGACCTCTCAAGGCGCGTCGAAGCGGGCGACGAGCCGGCCCGCAAGCGCCTCATCCAAGCTAACCTCCGCCTTGTCGTGAAGATCGCCAAGGCCTACTCCCGGTACGGAACTGCCTTCCTCGACTTGATCCAAGAGGGGAACCTGGGGCTTATCAACGCGGCCGGGAAGTTCGACTACCGCAAGAACGTCCGCTTTTCGACCTACGCGTCCTGGTGGATCAAGCAGTCCATCGTGAGGGCTCTGGTCAACAAGAACCGGATGATCAGGCTGCCCCACCGCAAGGAGGAGTCCCTGCGCAAGCTCACCGCCAAGCTCGCCGAGGCGTCGGCGGCCAAGCAGACCCCCACCGTGGCCCAGCTGGCCGACTACCTCCGCCTGGGGAAGAACGAGGTGCTGTGCCTGCTTGAGCTGGCCGGGACGGTGACCAGCCTCGACAAGGAAGTCGGCGACGAGGCCGTGAGCCTCATCGACCTGGTCGAAGACCGCTCGTACCAGCCCGAGAACGATTGCTTCATCCGGGAGTTCCAGAGCGACACCAAACGCCTCCTCGACACCCTTCAAGACAGGGAACGCGACGTGCTGCTTTACCGCTACGCCTTCGAAGGCGAGAAGAAGCGCACCCTGAAGACCATCGGCGAGCAGATGGGCCTCTCGGCCGAGACTGTGAGGCAGATGGAGATCCGGGCCCTCGAAAAGCTCCGCCAGCAAAAGGACGACCTGACCGAGTACATGTACGGCTAACACTTTGCCTTGACCAAACGGCAGGAGCGCTTTAGTCTGGCCACGTGCGTTCCATCGCCATGGTTCCCCCAGGAGTTGCTTTTGCTGTTGGACAACGAAAAGGGGACCGAAGTCTTTCCCCTGCCTTACCCAAGCCGCCGGTCTTCGCCGGGTCAGCGCGCCGTGCTCATCGGGCAGGTGTGGTCGGCCGATCTGGCCGAGATCCTCATGGAGGTCTACGCGCCCCTGCTGGCGGGCGGCTACTCCCTCGAGGACGTCTCGCGTCTGGTGAGGGAACCGTCCGATGACAGTCCTGGGGATTGAGTCCTCCTGCGACGAATGCGCAGTCGCTCTGGTCAGAGACGGCGCCACCATCCTTTCCTCCGTGATCAATACGCAAATCGAACACCACCGCCCCTACAACGGAGTGGTACCCGAGCTTGCCTCACGCCTGCATGTTGAAGCCGTCACCGATGTCTACAGGGAGGCCCGCCGCCTGGCCGGCGGTGTCGACTTCGACGCCGTGGCGGTGACGAACCGGCCGGGGTTGGTGGGCAGCCTGCTCGTGGGCCTCAGTTTTGCCAAGGGTGTGGCCTTTGCCGCGGGCAAGCCGCTGGTGGGGGTCGACCACATCCTGGCGCACCTCTACGCACCCCAGCTCGAGGGTCCCGTCGCGTATCCCCACGTAGGGCTGTTGGTGTCGGGCGGTCACACGCTTCTGGCCCTGGTCCGCAGCTTCGATGATATCGAGGTGCTGGGCACCACCATCGACGACGCCGTGGGCGAGGCGTTCGACAAGGTGGCAAAGTTTTACGGGTTGGGCTACCCGGGCGGAAAGGCTGTCGACGATCTGGCGAAGACGGGCGACCCCGACGCCTACCGCTTCCCCCAGTCGCGTCTAGACAAGGGCAGCCACCCGTTTGACGTTTCGTACTCGGGGCTCAAGACGGCCGTCATCAACCAGAAGGACAGTTTCTTGAAGCCCGGCGCCGAGCCCACGCTCGAGAACCTGTGCGCGGGCTTTCAGGCGGCCGCCGTCGACCTCTTGGTGCGCAAGCTCAAGGGCGTCGTCAAGGAAACCGGGGTGCACCGGGTGGTCGCCGGGGGCGGCGTGGCGGCCAACTCGTACCTTCGGCGCTCACTGTCGGCTCAGAAGGGCTGGGAGGTGCACTACCCGTCGTTGGAGCTGTGCACCGACAACGCGGCCATGATCGCCGGCTGGGCGTACCACGCGCTGACTCGGGGCGACCGTGCCGGGTGGGACCTCAACGCCCAGAGCCGGGTGCCGCGCTTCAAGAGGAAGTACCCATGATCGCGCCCCGCGCCTGGCTGGTCCTGGCGGTGCTGGCGCTCGGTGCGGTCTCTTGCACCCCTGGCTTGCGTCAGCCGGTGCGCGTCGCGTCCCCGGGCGGCGAGCTCGACCTTCGCGAATGGAACTTTTCAGTCCAGGGGCCCGTGATTCCTCAAGACTGGCTTTGGGATTCTGACACCCTTTGGTCGCCCGTGGAGGGCCGGCCCCCGGCGCTTCCTCCGGCCCAGACCCTGGGCGCACCCGAAACCGGAGGATCCCTGGCCCTCAAGTGGGAGGCGCCGAGCCCCAGTCTTCCCGCAGCGGCCACGGCAAGGCTGACGGTCTTGACCGACGCCCGCGAGGGGTACGCCTTGCAGATCGGCGCCTTCCCCGGGGCCGACAGGGTGTGGGTGAACGGGGTCAGCGTCAGCGAGTCGGGGGTGCTGTCTACCGACCCGGCCCGGTTCCGGGCCGACGGGGCAGGGAAGGTCCTGACGGTTCAACCCCGGGACGGGGTGCTCGACATCGTCGTCCAACTGGTGACCACGGACCCGCTGGTACGGCACGTGGAGCTGAACCGCCTGTGGGTGCTGGGGCCCGCCGAGCCCCTAATGGCAGGCGACCAGCTCGAGAGGGCCTGGCGCTCGGTCCAGACCATGCTCGTGGGGCTCGCGCTCGTGGGTTTCTGGTTCCTTGCCTCGGTCCGCCGCGAAAGGGTTTCCCTGTTTGCCTTCGCGGCCTTCCTTGCCGTCTGCTTCCTGAAACTCCTTGTCAACGTGGAGCAGCCCGCGCCTCTGCTGGGCCCCGTCCTGCCCTGGGTGCCGCTCTCGTTCTATCTGGTGGCCAACCACGCCCTCAACCTTGCACCGTTTCCGCTGTTCGTCCTTTTTTTGCACAGGCAGTTTCCCGAAGACTTCAAACGCTGGAGCGTGGCTGCGGTCGCCGTCGCGACGGTGCTCGCCACCGCGTGGGAGCTGCTCCCGTTCGCCGCGCTGGAGCTGGGCCGGCCCGACTGGTACCGGGCCATCATGGGCCCTTGGTGGGCCTTCGTCCTCAACGTTTACGTGGTGGCCGCGACCCTTTACCTGTTCGAGAGGTTCTACCAGCTTTACTCCCGCCGGCGCCCGCTTTCGAAGGGACTGTTTTTCGGCGGGATGCTCCTGGGGTTGGTAGTCCTGCTTCCCATCCCGCTCAGCGGGTTCATCACCGTCAAGTACACCTACTTTCTAGGGTGGGGGCTCACCTTTTATCTGCTGGCCGTGTCCGCCGACCTGATCCAGCTGCAGCTTCAGACCACCAAGCGGGAGTTGGAGCGCTTGGGCGGGGTGCTTGCCGACCGCCAGACCCTTGCCCGGTTTCTGGCCCCGACCTGGGCCGGCTGGCTGGGCCGCGGGTCGGTCGGCCAGATTCAACCCGGGGACAGGCGCGGGCAAGAGGCCGTTCTGCTCGAGATTCGCGCTCCAACCGACGTACCCTGGCTGCCCTTGGTCGGGAAGCTCGCCGAAGCGCGCGGCGCCGGGCTTGTCGACTGGAGGGACGGCGCGGGGATCTGGGCCCTCGCCGCGTGGTCTGAGGTGGCCCTGGAGTTCTCGCTCGAGGTCCGCCGTGGTTTTTCGGCGGCCGGGTTCCCCGCGCCCCGCATCGGGCTCACCCGGTGCGAGGTGGCCTTTGAAGTGCTCAACCTCGGCTCGCAGTGGCACGCCGCAGTGTCGGGCCTTCCCGCGGTCCGGCTCGACGAGCTGCTGTTTACAGCCGAGCGTTACGGCGCCGCCGTGGTTCTGGACAGCAGCCTGAGGGACGGGCTCGCGGTGGGCGCATGGCGGCGGCACCGGCAGCTGACCGCCGCAGGAACCGAAATCGAGTTCTACGAGGGCGAGGACGAGGCTCTGGCTGCGCTCAAGGACGCCACCCTCGACACCTTCGAGGAGGCGCTTTCCCACGCCAGGAACGACGACT